>JAAUYM010012209.1_pt1 | contig 10947 bp, 18 predicted proteins | sample 7278001 | NCBI WGS metagenome assembly JAAUYM01 (sample SAMN14350224, study PRJNA611818) | marine sediment metagenome | isolation source: surface marine sediment (1.8m) | place: French Polynesia: Moorea | collected 2018-08
ACGATACTGACTTTGCCAAGCCGTGTACGCGGTCCCTCCAACAACTATCACATCCGTCCTCTCCTCTCGTTTGGCGGGAGGTGTGGGTGGCGGCCCAGAGCCGGAGAATCCAGAGGAAGAGAGGGACTTCCACTCCCGTGCCAGGAGAGGAGGGGAAGGAGACCTTCCTCTCCTCCTTCCTTTCTCTCCCGTCTCTCCTTCCCTCCCTCGATTGAGCCTCAAGTCAGGCGCGCAGTTTGGCCTTTGCAGAGAGGAAGAGGGAGGAGGGACTTGCTGGCTTCGTCCTCCTCTCTCCTTTTTCTTCTTCTTCTTCTCTCTTTCTTCCATCCAGAGAGGAGTCGACGGCGGAGGCAGAAGGGAGGAGGAGGAGGTCGGAGGGAGAGGATCAGAAGTGGTCGATCCCTCGGGCGGCGAGAGTGACGCAAATTGGACTGAGCCTTAATCCGGGAGGGCTGGGGAGGAGGGTGTGTGTGAAGAGTCGAAAGAGGGAATAACTAGTAGTAGTAGAGGAGAGGAAGAAGATGAGGCTGTCGGTGTCCCTTCTGGTCCTCTTCGCGGGGTGCTGCGGACAGGTAAAAGATGTGCAACCACGGTTACTACTACTACTACTACTACAAGTTCAAGTACCCAGCGAAACATTTACTACAACCTACGACCTCTCTAGGACAACGCAATCGGTTGTCCTAGAGTACTTAGAGACTCCAAATGTTTCGTTGGGTACTATTCCTTCCGAGCAATCCTCAGTCGTCTCTGCGAAGGAGAGGAGGTGTTGCCCCTCTTTGGTCGTTGAGCCCACCACCAGGCCTTCCTTCTCCCTTAATGCACTTCCTTCCGATGCATTTTTCACTCTGTCGAGAAGAGAAAAATGATGAAGGAAACCTTCTTTCCTCAACTTGAAAAGGTCCTTCTTACATTGCACTATGTACAAAAAGATTGCAGATTTAGAAAAAAAAATGCTTTTAGTTCTTTCCATCTCCACCTACGTAACTTCCAAGAATCTCCAAGTTGTCCAGAAAGAAGGAGCGCCGGCGCCATTATCGTCCTCCCCTTCATGAAAGGAAACCTCCTCGTATCCGGGGCAACAGTCCCTACTAAGTGTACCTCTAATGAATTTCTCGTCTTTTGTCCCTCATCCTTTCCTTTCTTCCTGCCCACCCACCCCACCCCACCCCACCCCACCCCCAGGTCTGGTCTTACTCCCGCTACTACTACCACTACGCGCCTCCGCTGTCCGCCGACGCCTACTACTCGGGCATGTCGGACATCGACTGGAGCAAGAGGAGCGGCTACGACAACTGGATCTCACCCGCCTACAGCTACTCCTCCATGGCCGACCACGACTGGGGCTGGAAGAAGAGGGCCGACTACAGCCGGGAGCCGGAGGACGACGCGGAGGACGACGGCGACGACGCCTCGTCCAAAAACTACTACGGCTTCTTCAACAGCTACGACCCCAGCCGGTGGCAGCGCTACTACCGACCCTACCAGCCGACTACGAAGGCCTCCTCCTCCTCCTCCTCCTCCTCCGCTTCCAACAGTAGGAACGGCGGCGGCCGCACACCCATCGCCTTGGCCAGCCGCAGCTTCGGTGGTTCCTACCGCAGCCCAGTGAGGGACGACAGCTACAACTACGTGGGCATGGCGGATCTGGACTGGGGCTGGAAGAAGAGGAAGAGGTGAGGGAAGAAGAGGAGCGCTCAAGAATAGGATCATTGCTTCTAATGTGTTACTTATCCCCCCCCCGTCCAGGTCCGGTGCGGCCATGAAGCGTCATATCGGCAGTCTGCCAGTTCCCTTCAAGCCCACGGCCAAGAAACACGTCAGCCAGGCCTAAAGGAGAAGAGTGAGCAAGAAAAGGAACCCCAACATTAAAAAAAAGCAATGGAAGAAGATGGAAAAAAAACCTCTTGAAGCGTGCTCCTTGTTGACTTCTGCATTTTTCTGACCAAAAAAGACAGCAACTTATGGCTTTCTCTCTTTGATGATGGCTTTCATCTTACCCCAGCTCAGTCAGGAGGAGGAGAGGAGAGGACATCATCAGCACCCACTCTCCTCCTCCCCTCCCCCGAACCACCCATATCACCTCACACACATATGGCTTTCCCCGACACATTATACTATGATTCTTTCTTACTACGAACACACCACTTAACTACTCGTACAACCGTTGCATATCTTGTTTGGTACGACCGCCACTGACACACAAACATTTCTTTCTTTCTCTCTCAAGCACCGCTCAACGCTGTTGTGTACAGACAATGATGGACCTACTACTACCACATACCTTGTATCTTGGGTGGTCAGTACTAGTAAAGTATTTACTTGCGTACTACGTACATTAACCACACTAGTCAATGGATCTCTCAGTGCCAAATTCCCAATTGACTTCTCCTCTCTTGAAAGATTTCTTTTCTTTCCCCCTCGATTTTTTTTAAAACCTGTTTGTGCGCAGTGTAAAAGAAGAGTCCGAATTTTTGAAAGGACCAAAAAGTTTCAATTTGAAAAAAAACCTCTTTTTCTTTACTATCTACCGGAGGTCCAAATCAACTTGGTTGGGGAGGCTGGTCAAGTTGCTTTGACCTGTGGTCTCACATCTCCTGTAAGCAATATTAATTAGCTGTACCGTGTGTGCTGTACTTACTTACATACAGGGGAAAGTACCGGTAGTATGTAGACATTGCACACACACACACATATCCATTATCCACCACACTCGTGTTTTAACATTCTTCACCTTGTTTATGAACATATCGCAGAATAGAACTCTGTTTTTTATACGCTTCGCCCTGTATAGCGCTTGATCGACTTCTCAACAACCTCTTGTGCTGTTGCCGCCCGCCGTTGCTGTTGCCGCGGTCAAGGTCGCCAACACTCCCCATGATGACCTGACATTAGCAGTGGAGAAGTTTTGTGTATTGCTCCAAGAGATGGCGCTGCCGCCTTACAACTCTTTGCTGCCTTTCCCCCCCTCCCCCCCCCCCCAAAAAAACTGCTCCTTTCTCCGCGTTCCCTCTCCATCTCTCGGACAAAACCCAAATCATGAACATGTATGAACAAAGGCGAAACGCTAATGCAAGGTGATGGGAGTCATTATACTGGTCTCTTTGGTTGCGACTTTGATCTCCTGGGAGGCCGTTGGGACGAGCCACGATGACTCACTCCGGTCATGACGATGCTACCACATAACGTAGTCCTCCTAGAAGCTTCCACCACACCAGCCACTCCGCAGTAGGCAGGAGGAGGAGGAGGAGGAGGAGGAAGAGAGGAGAGAAGCAGGGAAAAATCTCCGTTTGCTTCCCTGTCTGTGCGGGGCTGATGTCCGCAGAAGCAGCAGCTGGAGGAGGAGGGAGGAGTCTCTATTGCGCCGGCTGAACGGACGAAGTGTTGGTGCTGGTGGTGGTGGGTCGATTCGCGATTGCAGTTTACACGCAGTGTGAACAGACCTTGCGAGTATGCGCAAACTTTATGCGCGTCTTGAAGTTTTTTTGCGCATTTTTTTTTCTTGCCAATCTTGCGCATTTTGAAGTTGAAAGTACACTAACTAAAAATGTTGAATTCATGTGGTTTCTTTCTTTTAACTTAAAAGAAAAATGGTTTTAAAATGTGCCTTGCGCATTTCTGCGCATTTTGACAAAAGTCTCTGCGCATGTTGACTGAAACGGTCTGGCCACACTGTCTACACGGGTGTGTTGGCGACGACAGGAAAAAAACTGTCCGCATCGCATCGCATACTAACATCGACTTGGGAAGAAAGGGTGAGGTGAGATTACTCAGGCCTCTGTCCATCCTGCTCTAACTTACTAGAGAGAGAGAGGCTGTGTCCTCCTCCTCCTCTGTCGTAACAAAACAGAGAGGAGAAAAAAGTGTGTGCAGTGAATAGACCACAGCAGTTGCTAGGAAGTCCCTCCCAGTTCCACCTCCTCTTCCCCCCCCCCCGCCCACTCTCCAAGCAAACCTCCTCCAGATTGCGGGGGAGTTCACAGAGGACGCAGCGTGGATCCCCTGGCTGTCATCCATCCTTTGAGCACGGAGTCGCTGCCAGCGTCGTCGTCATGAACTTCTCCAGCTTCAGCCACTTTTTCGACAAGGGCAAGACGTTCAGGCCCAAGAAGAAGTGAGTTCTACAGTACAGCAACAGATCTGGCGAATAAATTGCTCATTCCTCGCTCTCCCATATAATATGAACATAATTGATCCTTCTTTTCTTCCTCCTCTTCCTCCTCCTCCGCCGCCGCCGCTGTCGTCTTCGCCGTCATTGTCGTTCGTTTCAGATTTCAGCCCGGAACCCTCAAGTATTCTCTCCACAAGCAGGCTCAGGCCTCTCTCAACTCCGGAATAAACCTCCGACTGGTGAGTGGGGGGAAACGGGCAATTTGTTAAAAGGAAGAGTTTCTGCCTTGGCAAGAAACACCTCAGCAGCAACAACAACAACAACAACAACAGCAACATCGGCAGGAAGAATGGGAGCAACAACAGCAAAAAGCTTTTCGGCCAACTGTAATTGTAGTGTTGTAATTGGAGCAGTTTTAAAAGAACTTGCATTGCTTATGGTTCCTTCCTCTTGTTTTGTCTCCTGCAGGCGGTGAAGCTCCCGGCGGGCGAGGACTACAACGACTGGCTGGCCGTCCACGTGGTGGACTTCTTCAACCGCATCAACCTCATCTACGGCACCGTCTGCGAGCAGTGCACGGAGGTGACCTGCCCGACCATGTCTGGGGGGCCAAAGTACGAGTACCTGTGGCAGGACGGTGCAAGGTGAGGAAGGAGAGTAGGAAGGACAAGAACAAACTCTGGTCAAAAGTAGGTACTCGTATATACCTGGTACAACTTCTACGAAATTTGCCACTACTAGGTTCAAGAAGCCGACCCCGCTCCCCGCCAGCAAGTACATCGCCCTGCTGATGGACTGGATCGAGTCGCAGATCAACGACGAGACCATCTTCCCGGTGACCACAGAGGTGTCCTTCCCCAAGAACTTCCAGTCGGTGTCCAAGAAGATCCTGACGCGCCTGTACCGCGTCTTCGTCCACGTCTACGTCCATCACTTCGACAGGCTCATGTCCATCGGCGCAGAGCCTCACGTCAACACCTGCTACAAGCACTTCTACTACTTCGTCACCGAGTTCCAGATCCTCAACGAGAAGGAGCTGGAGCCGCTCAAGGAGATGACCAGGAGGATCTGCACAGATCGGTTCGAAATTTTCTTATTTTTATCCCAGGATCGCAGTTGCGATTAACAACGTGAACTTACTGTCCGTGTTGACAGGCCCCTCCCTCAGCCATCCGCGGTCCAACATCCCCATCATCATCATCATTCTCATCATCAGCATCAGCATCAGCAGCATCAGCATCAACATCCGCCGCCTCCCTCTTCCTCTTCTGCTTCAACCTCGTCGTCCTCTGCTCAAGCACCGAACGATCCACCCGCCCAGCCATCGACTTCCTCTTCGTCCGCGGCGTCATGACTGCCACAGGACAAGGCCACGGATGCCCCCTCCAGTCACTGAGTGCCATGATCGAATTATGATGGCCGCTTTGCCTGGATCGCAGATGCCATCTGCCCCGCAGTTGAGAACGGAGGCGCGGGCAGAGAAGTGCATTATCAAAGTACCTTCCACATATTGGACGGAGATCCCTCACTCCCTCCCCCCCTCTATTATTCTGTCGTGTATGCCATAAAGTATATGTTTTTCTTTGTTGGTCAGTCGCGAGAAAAAAAATGTAATCAAAACACATTAAAGAAAAACCATATTTCTCGTATCGTGCTTATCTATACGTAGACAGCCTTTTTCGAGCTATCAAATCGACCTCTGCCGTCTCGTTTCAAATCGCACTTGATACTGACAGTTGTACTACGTAGGTATAACGGAATAGACTACAGGCACTTTTACTTATTCTAATTTTTTTGCCAACTTGTTTAAAAAAAAAGACCGGTTGACGAAAAGGTTCGTTTTTCCGACACTGAAGAGTTTTCTACATTTCCTTGTGTTGTAGTAGTAAAAATGAAAACCTGTCTGTTCTTGTGAACTCTCCGGGTCCCTAATTCTGAGGGAGGGAGGCAGGCTCAGACCGCAGCCGACGAAGAGCGTCGGGGAGAGGAGGAAGGGAAGTCTGTCTCTCCTACCTGCCAACGATAGGCGAGGGGAGAGAGACGGAAAGTTTGACTTTCTATATTTAGCTCTCAGCCAAGGTGGTTGGACTTGGGTGTCTTCGGATATCATCCGAACTGAAAAGGAAGGGAGAAGCACGGCTTTTTTCTCTCCCTAATTATTGTCCGCTTTTCCGACTTCTTGACCATCACAAAGATTCATAAGTCTTGCATGTACAGAACGTATACTATATTTCTACTTTTCCGATCACATTCATGTTGCTTACGGGCGTGGGGTGGGGGTGTGGGGGAGTGGCCCCTCTCACGCATCGTTTTAAGAGTTCTAAAGTTTATGACGGGGGTCGAAAATTTAAAACAATGTATGTGTAGAGTGTAGGTTCCTCCGACACTACGAGTACCCGTGACCACATAAGATAGCATTTCCGCCCCCTCCCCGTCCCGCCTTCCCGCGATCTCCACACACGGACTAGCCGTTTCTCACACAAAGTCAAGTTCATCTTTGGGACAGCAGAGCTTTCCGGGCCGCAACTGCCGCAACGTCTTCCCGAAGGCCTCGCGGAACTCCACGTTGAAGATGGAGTAGATGATGGGGTTGAACGCGGAGTTGGAATAGCCCAGCCAGGTCAGGATCTGACAGAAGAGAAAAAGGCTGGTTGCTGAACGCGCAGGAAGACATTTGCTTTAGAAGAATAAGCCCACCTGAAAGAGCAGTGGGGGCACACAGTCCTTGCAGAGCCCGACAATGACGTTTGCCACGAAGAAGGGAGCCCAGCAGAGGAGGAAGACGCCCATGATGATCCCGATGGTGATGGCGGCCTTGTGCTCCTGCAGCAGCGGGGAATCGCCCTGCTGCTTGGAGGGCGACGACGACGAGGATCTCTTGGAGCGGCTCAGCCAGTCGCGCAGCTTCCGCCAGCGCTTGGGCTTGCAGCTGCTGCCGTCGCCGCCGCCGCCGCCGTTCCGCACGCAGCCGTTGTTGTCGCAGCAGCTGTTGTGGTTGGCGGCGGCGAGAGCGGATGTGGACACCGTCTGCTGCTCGGCATCGACCATAAGGCACTGGAGGAGGAGAAGGAGAGGAACAAGCGTTTCTCAGACTGTCTTGGCCCTGTTACGTCTCGGGCTCACCTGCTGTGAGTTTTGTTGGTAGTTCAGTTGGTCTCTCAGCTCCAGGAGCTCCATCTGCTGCTGCTGCTGCTGTTGCTGCTGCTGCTGCTGCTGCTGTTGCTGCTGCTCCTGTTGCTGCTGTATCTGCTGCTGCCTGGCCTGTAGCCTGAGGAGTGGTCTGTTCTGCTCCTTGATGCTCTTCATGTGGTAGCGGGCAAAGCTGTAGACGTGAAAGTAGATGAAGAGCATGATAAAGCAGGGGATGAAGAAGGAGATGAAGGAGCTGCCGATGGAGTAGCTGGGATTGAAGTCGAGGACGCACCTGCAGTTCAAATTCAAAAGTCCGAGACAAATCTTTTTTTTCTCAAGAGAGGTAGTGCTACTAACGATTCGTCTTGAGCTGCCTCTCCTCCCACTTCCTCATCCGCCTCCGCCTCCTCCTTTTCCACCTCCTTCTCCTCCTGGTCTGTGTTGGCGGCGTGCATGTTGAGCGAGATGGGGAGGAGGGAGATGAGTCCGGAGGTGACCCAGATGCCGGCGATGGTCGCGGGCACGGAGCGGCGGGTGATCAGCTCGGTGTACTGCAGAGGGTCCTTGATGTGCACGTATCTGGTTCAGGAGGAAGAAAGTGGAGGCGCATAATTAACAGAACGACTTGGTTTTCAATTTTGGGGTAGTTATATGCCAATTAATTAGAGGACGAAAGTGTTCCTAGATCCCTTTCGGGCGAGTGGAAATCAACTTAGTCATTTAAAAGCCCTCCCTCCCTCTTTTCTCTTTCTCCCCTTCCATCTTCCGCTTTCATCAAGTTATTTTCTCTCCCTCCACCTTCATCATCATTATGTATGTACTGTCGGCTGGCCCTCGACGCTTGATGCTCTCTCTCTCTCTCCTCCTCCTCCTCTTCTCCTCGTCGGCCGTGGGCACAAAATTTAATAACCAGGATGAGCCACCAGCAGGAGATGGAAAAGGAAGGAGGATGAGTGAAACTATGAAGCAAGGTGGATGAGGAAGAAGGAAGGAAGGAAGGAAGAATATCCCATTAGGGTGAAAAGTTTGGGGCTTCCGTGATGCCCGCTACGTACGTATGTACGTACAGAGTCCTGTTTATGCCCCGCGGCGGCGGGCGGCGGGCGCCGCGGCGGCAGCGGCGGCAGCGGCGGCGGCGGCGGCAGATAGAAAACGTGATGTGTACGTACGCTAGACTTGTGAGGGCCTCTCACCTGTCCAGGGATATGGCGCAGAGATTGATGATGCTGGCGGTGGAGCACATGACGTCTACGGCGATCCAGGCCTTGCACACCGTCTCCCCCATCGTCCACAGCCGGAGGTCGTTCACCAGCGCCAGCGGCATTACCAGCGCCGCCACCAACAGGTCCGCGATCGCCAGGGAGACCAGGAACAGGTTGGACAGCCTGGAAAGTAGTGCATAGTAAGAGGCAGCTCCACTCATAGGAACACCGGTTACACTGAGAGCAGTCAGCTTACAAGCACAGTAAATGCTATGGATATATGTAAGAACACCGGTTATAGTAGGTGCGGTGGTTCTGGTCCCGAGGGTGTTTCCATAAGCAGTCTACTGTACTGCATGAAAAAGGGGTACTCCAGAAGGTTCGAGTTTCTTGTCAAGCCTCAATGCCCTGGCTCAATTCCCCCCCCCCCTCACTTTCTGAGTCGCTTGTCCGTCCCGACGGCGATGCAGACGAGGATGTTCCCCGAGATGGAGACGGCGATCAGGAGGAGGAGGAGGCTGCCCAGGACGGCGGTGCCGGCGGGGTGCATCACAGCCTCCTCGTTGTGGTGGTGGTGGTGGTGGCCGACGTTGCTGATGCCGCTGCTATTGCTGCTGCCGACGACGTCCAGGCCGCTACTGCTGCGCGGTGGGGTCGTGGTCTTCAGGACGCCGGGCCACTCTTCTTCGTCCTCGTACTGATCAGAGGCGGAGGAGAGGCTCAGCATTGCCGGAGGAAGAGGACAATCTGCACATTTAAGAAAGGAGATAAGTCACGAAATTAGTTTTTTCTTCATTTTTTCAAACAAAAAAAAAATTCTCGGTCTTCCACGATCGTCGCCTTTGCTTTCCAGACTTGTGGTAGTAGCAGTGTAACTTCATCTTTTCTCACTTGAGTCAGTTTTCATTTCTACTCAAGCCGCTTCAGGCGCGGCCATACAGAAACTAACTGCAGCAAGACTTGAAAATTTCATGGGCAAAGGAGAATTTTGCACCTGTGCGCAAGACGTCACATCGAAAGAAGGGAATACAAACAATTTCTATGTGTGGGGTGATTTTGATTGAGTGCGCCACAAACTACGCATTATCGCTCCCTCCCTCTTGAAACTTTCGAAAGCGCAAGAGCCAAGAGAGAGAGAGAGAGAAATGACATTTAATTCCGAAAGCACTTCTGTCCCCCCCCCCGTGCCTGCGTTCCCAAGCGGTCACCGACACAAGAATTATCTAACGGTTACCAATAATTAGTTAGCTCCAACCCTCCTCAATCCGGTTTTTGTCCCTCCCATTAGCCTACGTAGGCAAACAGATCGACAGACATCACTTTTTCATACCCGTGTGCTCCTCTCATGCACGCACTCCGGCCACTCCGGCCACTTGTCTCCAATCAGTTGCAGACAGGACATTTCTGGGTTTTTTCTTTCATCCTGTACCATGTATTCTTGTACAGTACCTACAGCATTCTACCTTTTTGTTCTTGCTTTCTTTCTTGATAATCCATTCCATGGCACGGTTACATTCGATTTTTTTCCTGACAAAAAGGGAACCTCTTTCCATCAAGGAGAGGCCAAGAAAGAAAGAAAGAAAGAAAAACTCGCTCCAAGCACGAAATCGAAGGAAAGATCTCCTGCAGGGTAGAAGTCTGGCTGGCTGGCATGTGTACGTACAGCGGAACCTCCGATATACCCTATAGCACATCGTGGCTTTTATCACATCCGAGTAATTTTCGACTGCTTATTAGAAATGATTTTCGTAAAATTATAATAGTTTATTACATAGTAGTACACACATCGATGTTTCACTGTACGTACGGTTGCTTCCTCTTCCACTTCCTTTCTTCCTTCTTCCTTTTCTAGGAAAGTTTTCTGATGAATAATCAAATGTTAGAAAAAAAGGTCGGAATTTTTTTGGGAGGACAAGAATTGGCCTAATCCTAGAGAGAGAGACTTTCCGAGTTCGAGAGGAGAAGAAGCTGGGAAAGATAAACTGACTTCCTGATTAGCCTTCTCCACCCCCCACTCCCCTTCACTTCTCGGCCTTCCAGCCTCCGCCTTCCGCCTCTCCCTCCCTGCGGAATTATGATTTTTTTATAAGTACGTAGTTAGTACATCTATGAAAGATCTCTTGAAAGCATTTTTTCTTGTGTCCGATCTAAAGAGAGTACATCTGCACTTTCCTCTTTTATTCCATCACGTCTGCTCACCCTCTATGGTGTTTTCCGTCTCTTGCGTAAGAAAATCAACGTGCATTCAGACTTGGACTGGGAGGAGGTTGGGGTTGGCTGCGGACTAAGCGGCCTGTTGCTGAGGCTGTTGTTTTTCATTGTATTGTAGTAGTAGCTTAGCAGTGGTGACCTTCCCCCTCCTCCTCCTCCTTTTCCTCCTCCTCCTCCTCCTCCTCCACCTCCGCCGGGACCGCGCCCTGCCCCGCGGCCCCCCACGCCCAGCCCCCCCCGACGCGAGAACCAGCAGGGGCCACGCCGAGCACCAGGGGCACCAGAGCGACT
>JAAUYM010092088.1_pt1 | contig 10947 bp, 14 predicted proteins | sample 7278001 | NCBI WGS metagenome assembly JAAUYM01 (sample SAMN14350224, study PRJNA611818) | marine sediment metagenome | isolation source: surface marine sediment (1.8m) | place: French Polynesia: Moorea | collected 2018-08
AGCGCAGGGGTCGAAATTTGGTTGCTCTAAGGGTCTTTTATTCCACTATTCCAACACCTGCCCTGGCGATAGAGCAACCCATCACTAAATTCACGCTAGCGATATTGGTTGGGTTATTAGTTATTAGCTATAATGGGGGAAAGAGAGGATGCTAAGATTGTTCTTTAGCTAGCGAGCGAAGCGAGCTCAGGCACAAGCCACACTGGTACCACACGAGTCGTAATTTGGTTTTTTGCCATTGTGAAATTTTACCCAGCAATGCGGGTAGCTTCAGGCTAGTTTTTTTTATAAAGAAAATTAGGCGCAATTTCCTATAGGAAATTTTCCTATAGCCGCTCGCCCGGTTATGTGCCAGGGATGAAAGGTGCTTAGAAAAGCCTATAAAAAGGTAAAGGTGTATCACCTTTTTTGATTTTTCTGTAAACTACATAGTGTACATTAAGGTATGTCTGTACAGATTTTTGTAGAATTACATTAAGAAACGTAGGTTTGTTTGATTTTCTACTAAACGAAAAATATATGTGACGCAATGCTTACATGTAGGGTCTGTCTAAAAGTTAGGATTTGTCTAAAATCTCAATGTTTGATGTGTTTGGATCTGCCTACAAAAAACTGAGCTTCATGTTGTTGATGGCATCCGGCAAATCTTGCATGTTTTCCAGGCTAGACAATGTTGGACCCGGGACCCGGGATCCGGCGCGTTTCCTGCTGTCACCTTCAAGTGAATGAGTGGTGCAAGGTTTCGCCCCAAGTCTTCAGGGTCACCCAGAAAGTGGTTGACAAGGCTCTTTTTCTCACTTGCTTTCACGTACGGTTTTTTTTCCAAGAGAAAATGTCCTCCCTACCTTTTTTTTATCTAGTCCTGGCTCTTTTCTTCAACCAGTCCTTCGAAGTGGCCTTTGTGAAGTTGAAGGAGGTCGTCCCAAAGGAGCAGCACAGCACAGCATAGGCACAGCAGGCACTAGAGAGAGAGGAAAATGACGCTGTTCCTCTTGCTCTCTCTCTGCTGTCGGTCGCTGTCGGCCCGCGGCCGGGCAGGGGCAGGGCTGGGCACGGGCAGTAGAGATATGCACAAGCCCGGCTTGGCTCGTCACTTTAGATTTTTTTTCTTCTGTTTTTGTTATTGTCTCCAACTTCGTGTAAGAAGTGTACGAATAAAAGGGGGAAAAGTAAAAAGTGGTTTTTTTTTTCGAACCGGTGATCTTCCGACTCACAGCTTGCAACATTGCCTGCTCTACGCCACTCCGTCCCCGGCACTTGGAAGGCAAGGCGACTCTCTCTAGCTGCGTAGTATGCTAAGCAAAAATCATGTTATAAGTGAATACCCAACCAATATTGGTATCACTAAGGGCACACCATCGGTGGCGACACTAGTGGTACTTAGCAGTGGGGCCGCAGTTTGGGTTGCTCTAAGGTTTTCATATTACTAACACGGCATTGGGAATGCCAGCACAGGTGTTAGAATAGTGAAAAAAACTTAGAGCGAACCATCACTAAATTAACGCAAGAGATATTGGTTGGGTAGCCTCAAAAATACTTTTTGCAATAAGGCAACAGCCACTAGAGGTCATTTCTTTGACACATTGCACTAATATTGTATTATACTAGAATTTGTGTGACCTTGTAGTTTCGAATAAAGCAACTAAATCAGACGCAAAAGTTCCACAGAGCGAAAGAGAGGAGAAAAATGTAAACAAATGTTGTGCTAACGTTTGGTTGCCGCAACAACAAAGCAACAACTGTCCACAGGCGCTGCAGGCTACAGTACAGTACCTACACCACAGCCCACAGGATCTGCATTCCTGCAATAACATAGTGTCAGCAGGACCACGGTCACCTCAAGCAAAGATGGCCTTGAACGCCTACTTGCACCCGAGGAACCCCTACCGAACACCTCCCGATTTCAAGGTCTTGGCCAAGGAGGAGCCGGACTTCAGGAAGGTGGCTAGGACGGAGCTGTCTGGCAAGGTCACCATCAACTTCAAGTGAGCACATGACAGTTTGCCCAATTGTACCATGCCTGTTGTATGCAGTGAATGTGGCACCTGATTAATGTAATTTTTTTTTCTTTTTACTTTTCTCCTCCCTTGAATGCTCACCTAGAGACCGGGATGCCGTTAGAGTCCTCACCACTGTCTTACTGAAGCGTGACTTCGGCCTTCAGGTGACAGAGAGCTTTGTCTTTGCAGGGGGAAGGCGAACTGTTCCACACCTGTTCACACGATTTTTTTTCCCTCACGCTTCCATCAGGTGGAGATTCCTCCTGGCACACTGGTCCCCACCTTGCCCCTCAGGCTGAACTACCTGCTGTGGATCCAGGACTTGCTGGAGGAGAACGTGATGGGCGGTGCCGACGTGGTGGGGCTGGACGTGGGGGTCGGGGCCGCTTGCATCTACCCCATCCTAGGCGCAAAGTAAAGATAGGTTCACTCACACCTGGTAAACGCACAGTTTGTGGTGACAAAAGGCCGCGCTCTCGCAGGCACCTGGGCTGGCGGATGATGGGGACCGAGTTGGACGAGGACAACCTGAGGTGTGCGCGCTCAAACGTGGAGAAGAACGACCTGAGCGGCAGGATCGAGCTGCACCGAGCGGAGGCGGGAGACGTCTTCGGAATTCTGGGGGAGACGAGGAGGAGAGTGGCCTTCACGATGTGCAACCCGCCCTTCTTCGACGAGGACAAAAACAAGGGCGGGGAAGGCGAGCAGGGAGGAGACCAGGGGGAGGACGACAGCGACGGAAGCGGACAAGTCTCTGGTAGGAAAAAAAATTATACTTACCTACATACTGTACATACGTAGTGCTACTAGTTACATACTTTAATGACTTCAAAAGAAATCATTTGGCGCCTTTTCCACCTACCAATTAGGTGGCAATCCCGACAGTCGTCCTCCTCGCTACCCTGTACCGCCGGGAAAGCGTCCGGAGACCCGGACTCGTGGAGGCGAGGTGGCCTTCGTCACTCAGATGGTGGAGGAAAGCGCTCGGCACAGGGGCGCAGCTGCGATCTTCACCTGTCTGCTGGGACACAAGTCCAGCCTGGCTGCGATCAAGAGGCTGATCCTCGGAATGGGAGGACGGCAGGGGGGAGGGGAGGAGCAAGAAGACAGTGGCCGCGGACCGACGTGAGCAGTTTAGTTTATTATTATTATTATATCTTGAATGTTATCCTGGATTTACCTACTGCAGGTTCGTGACCACTGAGTTTTGCCAGGGCCGGACGCTGCGCTGGGGGATCGCCTGGACTTTCGCGGCCAACATCCATCTTCCCGAGCTCTCCCAGCTGAAGAAGATGGCGGAAGAGAAGAAGGAACGAAAGCCGGTTCAGTTTTGCCTGGACCTGCCGAGTCCGCCCGCCAACATGGGGGAGTTGCTGTCCGCGATCAACACCTGGCTTGAGGAGGCGGACTTTGCCGTGACGGCCACCAAGGTGGACGAGAACAGGCTGGCCTTCACCGCCAAGACGTACCATCAACACTGGAAGAACGTGCGTCGGCGGAGGAGGGAAAAGATGAGACGGGAGAGGGAGAAGCAGGCCCAGGAAGAGGAGCAAAGGGGAGAGGAGGAGCCCACATCCAAGAGGCCGAGATTGGAGGAAAAGGAAGAGGAGGCGATGGAGACGGACCAGGACGGGCAGCAGAGCAAGGTTGGAGCGGCCCAAGTGGAGTTGTGCTGCAGGGTGGTGGTGCAAAAGGTGGAGGAGGCAAAGTTCTCCGTGGACATGGTGGTGCAGTACGGGTCGGCAGGGCGTGTCGGAGCACAGGAGTTGGGTGTGTATTTGAGGAGCAAGGGGCAGCGTTATGGCATGTCGACATAGTTTTCCCCTTAGTTGGAAGTGTTGCGCAGGTGTTTTGCGATTTATTCATATTTAATAGAGTGATAGTATGATGTGAATAATCCAAGGCTACTTTGGAAGTTTGGCTGCTTCCAAGGGAAGTTTTATTTATGGAAAATTGATTGTTGCATCTGCTGGCTTATCGATTTCCATGGAAGTCTCCTAGAAAAGATCAGAGGGGAGAAAGCCGTGAATAGGGGAAGGGGACGAGGAGGGAGGGAAGGAGGCGTGTTTATGTTAAAGAATGACGTGCGCGGGACGTTGCACAGACAGTCGTTTACGTACCCGAACACACTGCGTTGCCTCTTTCAGACGATACAGAAATTTCTCGCTCTTTTTTTTTTTTAAGGGGGAGGAAAAGTCCATTGTCACCTTAGACCGAAGAAATGTCTCTCACATTCTGGGCCTCCTACATCGTCTGCCTCTTCATAAGGACACTCGACATGTGCCTCAAGTTGGTGGAGTGGAGCTTTAGGAACGCGAAGAGTCACTTTTCCACGGCGGGGAGGAGTAGGAGCTTCTTGGAAGAATCCAAATCACTTTCGTCGTCCTCGTTGGGCCTGATCCTCCTCCTCGTCCTCTTCCTGGCACTGTGCGGCTACTTGTGTTCGTTCATTCCCTCTGTGAAGCGAGGCAGCGGCCATGACCGAGGCGCTCTCATCCGCTGCCTCCTAAACCTTCGCCATCGTTGTCAACCACCGTTCTCCCTTGGTCGCCCCTGACGCTCTGCTGGCTCTACCTCTGGAGGATCTCAGCTACAAAAGAATTTACCAAGGTACATGAAGGCACTTGCATGTCAGGTCAGTCTGGTTTTCTTGGCTAATTGTGCATCTCATCATAGGGGATTCCCAGTTCCAAAACTACTGGACTTCCATCGCCACTGTGTTGTGATGGAGTTGGTGAAAGGCCATCCACTGCAGCACGTCACCAAGGTTGAAAATGTGGAGGAGCTTCATGATGGACTGATGAACCTCCTGCTCAAGTTTGCCAACCACGGAGTCATCCATGGAGACTTCAATGAGTTCATTATTATGGTGAAGGATGACGGCTCTCCAGTGACTTTCCACAGATGGTCTCCACTGGCGAAGTGAGGAAAACATTTAGATTTAGAGTAATATGATAATTTTTAAAGTAATCATGATAAAAAAACCATTTCTGCAGGTTTTGAGAGGGATGTTGACTGCCTGCGAGATTTCTTTTACAGTCGCTTTGGTTACGAGTCTGATACCCCTTCCTTTCAGGATGTGGTACGGGTGGGTACCCTCGATGCAGAGGTGGTGGCCAGTGGGATTACCAAGCAGATGGAGAAGGCCATTCTGAGGAAGTACAGCAGTATTTCTTATTTCCTCTTGTTCTCTTGATCTCTTGTTGACGTTTGCAAATGTCTTAGCTGCAATGAGCAGTAAATAAAATGAGCAGTATGCACTCAGTCTGAATATAATGAGGACTGGAAGACTAGCCAAATGTTTAATTTCAATTGTAAATACTGCCTCACTCAAGAAGTTTCCCACTATGACACTCACTGGAGTGATATTTTTTCACTCAAAGAGTCGACCTTGTCTTGCATGAACAGCTCTCTCCGATTCCAGGACTTATTCAGTTCCCAGGCAGCCTTCCAGAAGTGGCTTAATCCTGGAGGCCTGCACATGCCATCGTTCTTGTCACCTGCCATGTGTCAGCCTCCTTCCTCCTGACGGTGTCTCCCTCCACGTCCGCAAGTTTGGAAACGGGACCATCCTTAAAGTAGGTGAAGATAAAGCGAGGTACTGAAGGCACTTTGCAGTTTCTCGCCACCACCTCTGAGAAGGAAAAGTTGCCCTCCCTCACAAAGAACACAGAGTCACTCTCATTGCTTTCTAAGAATGCCATTCTCTGCTATTTTTTGGGAGCCATGGTCAGCCAACGAAGTGGGTGTGCTCAGAATCCAGTCATAGCATCCACAAGCTTTCCAACCATCCTCCTGATCTCATTGTTGGTCATGAACTCAGCTGCAGAAATCGCATTGGCCAGGCAGACGGTGTCCTTAGGCGTCCTACCTCTGATCCACACCCTCCCATTCATTCCCACTGCAATCTCGTAGGGGATGCTCTGGCCCAGGGTCTTGAGTAGGACGCACTCAGGAGAGATGAGCTTCCGGACAACATGGAGGGGCACAGAGAAAACAAACCCGCCCCCGGACAAGACGCCCAGGCCGGCCTTCTTGCCATAGGAGTCAACGCAGACCAGCTCAGGCTCCATGTCCCGGGAGGCCACCAACAGCTTGGCATAGACCACGTCGCCCACATTGACATTTGGCCTGGATTAAAAAAAGTAAGGAGAAAAACATGAAAAAAATACCATTTTGTCCTCGTAATGAGACTACGAAAAACTGTTTCCTGCCTGTTTTTCTTTGTGGCCCCCTCAAAGGCCAGGTAGGAGAGTGATGCCGTCTCAGAGACTCCGATGTCCACCCGAAAGAAGTCCCCGGCCTTGTTGGTGACGACTCCGATGACGTTCTCCCCCCTGGCGGCCACATAGCGTCTGGAGTGGCAGTCCACCCAGAGAGCGTCTCCTCCCTCGGTGGCACGATGCCTCAGCACCCCCGCCTTGCTGACCACCACCCCAGACGATCCCTCCCTCCGCAGCCCTGGTCCAAGCAGTACCTTCTTGTCCTCGCCTCCCTTGCCGATCTCCTCCACTTGCTCGCCCGGAAGCACCACGCGCGGGGAGAACTCTGACATGGTTTCCCCTTTTTCCCCTTCACGTCCGTGTCGCAGTTGCTCCTCTAGTAGATGAATCTGGTCCAGGTCCAGGTCCTGAGGCTGGATCAGGTAGACAGTGGCTCTCTATGTCTGATGAATCGTGGTGATGGTAGTCGTCATCCCGTTCAAACGCCGGTCCTGGAGCTGAGTTTCAGCTGATTTTGATGAGGTTTCCTTCTTCTGCTCAGCCATGGAAGTCTCAGATCTGGAAAGGATACTTTTTTCCTGTTTTTGTACGACTTCTGTGTAGCTTTAAATGTATTATGCAAAATCAGGTCAAATCTTATCAGATTTACTCTAGGAATTGTACCTAGTAACTTAAGATACTCAATTTTTAAAAGATCCTATTTTTGAGACTTTCCAGATCTGAGACTTCCACGATTCAATCATCATCTGCCCAGGGCACAGAGATCTCTATGGCCCAGGGTAACTTGAGACATCTGCCCTCTTTGTTTTCTTTTGGGATTTTCATCCCAACTTGCTGAAAATTCTCCCGCAACTCCCCGATCGGACTTTTGATCATTTCAGAGCAAAAAATGACATGAATGTTTGGTAGTTTGAGGACATGTTTTATTATGTTTCCAAGCGAAATTCGTAACATTTTGACACGCTCGTAACTTTCAAAGTCCCGTCGGGGCAGTTTCTAACGCTATTTACTAAATAATTATTTACTACATTACGTCCAAGTAGGTAACATGTAGTTATAGGTAGTCTTTTGTCGTTCGCTGCGACACAGAAACTTGCTATAAATATGGTCTGGTTAGCAGATTTATTTTTCGACAAAAACCAGCTCACAAAACGGGATGAAATATCACAAGAGGTGCAAAGAGTCAATATTCCTGTGCACGCCACACGACACACCGTTCGACTTTCTGTTCGTCACATGAGCACGTACATCAAGACAGGCAACACTAGGTTGTCCACTTGGACGGTGAGGGCCTCCACCAGAGACACGATGCACACAGGCAGGTAGAGGAAGGTCCAGTCCATAGGGGGCACCAAGGCCGACCTCTGCAGAGCCCACAGGAAGATGAGCTGAGAAGTCACGCTGGCTACCATGCCCTCCATGCTCTTCTCAGAGTCGGGCAACTTTGTCCTCCCGAACTTGGAGCCGAGGATGCTGGCAGCAGAGTCCCCAATGCCCACCGACAACACACCGCTTAGCAAGCGAACCTTATCGTTAAGAGGTGTAACAATTGTATGAGGAGTACGTCTCAAAATAGGAATAAACTTGCCTTTGGAACGTTAGAAAGATCGTGTGATATCCACAATGGCAATGAGCATCCGCAGAGCAAGTAGATGTGCGTGAGTATCAGTGGTCCAGGATCCTTCTCGTCCAGAAATATGCTGAAGCAGTTGTTCAGGAAAGTAGAGAAGGGTTGGATCTGTAAAAATAATAATGAAATGTGCTATTAACATACCATAGTATAAGTATGCATAACCTTTCCAATTTTGAACCACCTTGTAAACCCTGATGGCTTCGAGGAGAGCGAAGACGCTAACAGCCACGATGGTGGAAAGGTAGAGAAAGTTCGGGTCGACGAGGACCCCAGTGGTGTGGACGAAGACCATCAGCAGGTGGAAGTACTTCCTGACCCTGGTGGAGGCCCTCTCCTGGTCGGGTTGCGACCCCACGACGGCGACCGCCGCCAGGACGCACAGAAACCACCCTCCGAAGAGGGCAACGTGCGGGCCGGAGTCGAAGATGAGTCCGAGCACCCAGGTAATGGGGTTCCGGCGGAGGCGCCACCACAGCAGCGGGACGGTCACTCCGAACAGGAAGGCCAGGCCGGAGGCGAGGAAGGCCGACGGCCGGCCCACCCAGCTGGTCAGCGGCAGGAGGGGGAGGGAGCAGAACAGCAGGCACGAGGTCAGGCCGCATTTGGCGATGAAGGAAAAGCTGCCTGCGTATGGGAGAAGAAAAATTTCATGGCGCACTTCCACCACACCCACTTCTACCAAACTGACCCCCACCTGAAATGGTAGATGGATCATCGGTTAACGCGACCAGAGTTGCCAGGGCCTCAAATGCGTAGAGTACCAGGGCCTGCAGGAAGATGCAGCCCTCTCCGAAAGTAAAGCTGCGTGGGGCGGCGTAGAAGAGCTGCGGGAGGCAGAAGAAGTACCCGAAGAAGCAGCACAGGGCCAGGATGTTGACGAAGAGCCCAGCTCCCATCATGAGGAGGGCAAATGCCAGGAAAGCAGAGAGCCATCCCACGGGTCTGGTGTAGTCAAGGTCGACGGGCAACACCGGCGCTGCTGGCTTCTGTTGCCTGCTCAGCTTGCGTTGAATCCTCACTTCTCTGGACGAACCCCTTTCAAAGAGGTCGCTCACAATTCTGCCCGCCAAATAACTGGAATGGGATGTGGAAATTATTCATAAATGGTGGATACACAACCAATATTCGTACCACTAGAGCCACAACAACGGCTACGCCACTAGTGGTAACTAGTGATGGGGTCAAAATTTGGGCTGCTACGTATTAACACCTGCTCTGAACTTAGGACAATCCATCACTAAATTCACACTAGCGACATTGGTTGGGTAGGTACGATTAGCAGGTACCATTACGTGCAGTCTGCCCTTACCGAAGAACTCCGTCTTCTCCCTCGTCCGCCGCCCTGGGGCTGTACACCAGGTGGTAGGCGATGACGAGGGAGGCGATGGAGAGGACGCAGGACAGGACGAGGGTGACGTCCTTGAAAGGCGGAGGGCGGGAGACATCTTCAAAGGCCGACCACAGCAGCAGGGGCAGCAGGAGGGAGCACCACACGCCGGTCTGCGTCTCCGTGCGGAGGAAGCGCAGGAGGGGGGCCGTGGATGCCGTCATCAGGGAGTACTTCTTCTTCTTCTTCTTCACGTGGTTGCCTGGAGGGGAGGCGGCTTGCGGTGTCGACGGGGGCATGGTTGAGAGTCGCGTGGTGACACCGGAGGAAGGGATCGGAGGGGAGGGGGGGGAGAAGTGTGATGAAGACCTAGTCAAGGGTGAAGATCCTGGCGCTGATGTCATCCAGCAGCCAGTCCACGCCGATGACGAGATTCTCTCCTGTGACGGCGCTGCACCAGACGATCCTCCAGTGGTGGGTCTTGATGGACTCGAGATCGAGATACTGCAATTAAACGAGGGAAGGAAATGGAGAAAGTCATTTCAAGCCGTAGCTAATAATGCCTAACAAGGCCAACCCAACCATAGTCCTTACCTCTTTAATCTCCTCGGCCGACAGCGCACCAGGGAGATCCTGCTTGTTGGCAAAGACCAGGAGGGTGGCTCCCAGGAGCCTCTGGGGTATGAGAAAAAGAGACAAGATGGACTGCGTAGTGGTAGAAGGAAACAATAATGTCAAACGCACCTCTTCCTGCAACAGCTGGTGCAGCTCCTTCTTGCAGTCGTCCAACCTCCTCCTGTCCGCCGAGTCCACCACCCAGACGAGCCCGTCGGTCGTCTCAAAGTAGTTGCGCCAGTAGGAGCGGAGGGACTTCTGACCGCCAACGTCCCAGATGTTCAGGCTGAACCTGCGCGCCAGACACACCCATCAGGACACCTTCCTCACTAGTACTAGTGCGTGACTCACCCTCTGTGCTCCAGGGTCTTGATGTTGAAGCCCAAGGTTGGGGAGATTGTGTGGACGTCCTCCCCGTTGAACTTCTTCAGGATGGTGGTCTTGCCCGCGTTGTCGAGGCCGCTAGTGCATTCATGAAAGAAAAGACTGGCTGACGAAAGATTCGCTGACAGCAACGTGCAGTGTGTAGACGTGGAAAAGGACAGAGGTCAAAGATCAGGAGAGAGTTCAGATAAAAGTCAGCAGTAGTAGTCAGTAAGGGTAACTTAAGACGAAGGAAGGGAGGGAGGGAGGAAGGGGGAGGGGGTGGGGAAAAGAGAGAAGGATATATATTTGTCACTTACAGCATCAAGATCCGGACCTCCTTTTCCTTCTCCTTCAGCTTCTTGAGGATGGAGAGGAGGCCCATGATGGGGGGAGGGGAGGAAACACCCGCTTTGCTTTATTCGGTCATCAGAAAAGGACTAAAAACGGTGTTCAGCTATTTGTTGGTGTTGAGTGGCGCTGCTGTAGGGGTTGGCACGGGACGGATTTTTTTTTTTGGTTTAGGGCTGGGCCATGCAAGTGTAGATGGAAGGAGGGGCCATGCTAGTGAGTCAGAGAATTTCATGCTAGTGGCTTCAAACTAGGAAACATTAGTAGAAGTGCATACAATGTTGTAGAAAAACAATTAATTAAAAAACCTACTTATTTGTAGCCTCTTGTATCATTATAAATGATACATTTTAAACTTTTTTTAAATGGTTTTGAACAAAATATTTGACCCGTGGCTCTAAACATGAAATGTAAATACATTTTTTCAAGTAAGCT
>JAAUYM010069990.1_pt1 | contig 10946 bp, 15 predicted proteins | sample 7278001 | NCBI WGS metagenome assembly JAAUYM01 (sample SAMN14350224, study PRJNA611818) | marine sediment metagenome | isolation source: surface marine sediment (1.8m) | place: French Polynesia: Moorea | collected 2018-08
AAGGGAAAACTGGATCGGTCTATCACCACCAGCACACGTGCCTAGCGCAGCACCTTCCAGTAGTACAGTAACTACCAGTACACTTCTTTTGGGGTCAGGTCTCTTGAGATTTTGATACTTTTTTTTTCTTCCTCCATGCTGCAGTCATGTTTTTTTTCTCCTTCTCGCGCGGGCAGTGAAGTGGCTCAAGATATTGTGGTGGCTCAGAGAACAATTTTCTTGCTTCAAGGTGAAGTTTTTTTTTCTGTCGAATCAAACGGAAAAACTCTTTAATTCTCTTTGTGCCCTGCTGATGCATTTGCCAGTTGGTATCAGTTTTTTTTTTTTTTAAATCATATTGGTGGCCTAATTGTGGGTGTTTTGGGGGCAACATTAATGGGGAATATTTGCTACGAAATCTGCTGCTTAGCTTCCGTTCAATGACGTTCAAGACGTTTTTGTTTACGAAAAAAGTTCCTGAAATAAAAAAGTCTTAAAGACAATTTAGAGTGCATACCAGTTTAACGATCAGTTTTTCTTTGTTTTTTTTTTTCTCCAGAAAAAACGCCCTTTCCTTTCAAAGGATTATACATACTTAGCGTACTTGGCATTGGTCGATTTTTTGTGTTGGATTCAGTGCTAACCTTTGTTATTGACTAGGTTCTCAGCATTTCTCCTCCACCTATCAAATAAATTGCTTCTCACACTCATGGATGTTTGTCTTTCCTTCTCAATTAAAAGAGGCCCTTCTTGCTATTTTTCATTTGGTTTGAACCAAGCAGACTTGAATATATAATGACCATTTCGAACCACTCGCATACGCAAGCTACTTGCTGTTGCCTTTCTGCTCCAATGGTAGAACGCCTACCTGCTCGCATCCCATATAAGCAGCAAAAGACAAGGAATCCTTCTCAATTCGTGTGAGAAAAAAGGAGCCAGAAAGCAGGAGGGGGCTCTTAAATCAATCTGATCAATATTTTTAAGTGTTTTTGCTCATGAAGGTAGAGAAAGTCTCACCCAAAGAGACCTTTTTACTGCTATTAAAGAGCTATGTTGGAAAAAAAGCTGAGCCAGGCCAATCAGCCTTTCAAATGCATGCATGTGTTGAAGAAAACTAGTTGACTGGGGTGGTCATCTAAAATTAAGGCTGTGCGATATTTAAAATTCCTTGCCGAGTCGATACACGAGTCGATACATGATACACAGATACACAGATCCTATACCCGACCAGACATACCTGAGCTCATGTTGGATCATGACAGTTAAAAAACAACTGACGTTGAATTACAATTGAATTGTACTTGATACAAGCGCGTAGTAATTTTGTCATAACAACTTCTTGAGTTAAAGTAGAGTTACTTCCAGAGTGACCACAAAGTTATAAGTAGTAGAAATAACTGTCTGGTTGGGTACATGTGTATGGGCACGGACAGTGGCCTGCTGTGGTGGTGGGGAAGGATGAAAAAGAGAATACTGGTTTTTGCAGTCACACAGTCTTTGATTTTCAGCATTGCCAATTACCATTTTTTTTTCATTTCGTACTATACCTATACTGTACACATACAGTATTTTCATTTTGGCGGTCGACAAGCAAGTTTGCCGATGCCCAATACAATATTCTAGTTGCCCAGTCGATACATGATGCAGGCCTGACTCGTGTATCGCACAACCTTACTTAAATCCTCCTAAATCTTCCCCAAATAACACATGGTGAGGAGAAATGGGCAAGAAAGCAGAGGGGGCAACTTTAAATTGATTTGATTGATATTTTAAGTGTTTTTGTTGGTGTATCAAGGTGAAAAAAAATGTCTCACCCCAAAGAGACCTGCTACTGCTTTTACTAAGTACGTATAAGCTTGACATTCAGCTACGTCAAAAAAAAAAAAAAAACAAATCAATAAAGGAGGCCTTTGTTAATTTGCAGTCTCCAGAATGGCGTCCCAGAGGAAGGTGGCTGCACTGACACTCCTGTTGCTGTGGAACTTCATCATGCCAGCACAGTTTATCACAGTTAGGTCGGGCTTGTTCAAGAAGGGGCACGTCGACCCCACCACGTGGGAAGAGAGCGAGTCCATCCTCGATGTCAGCTCAAGCGTTGTGTGTGCCAGCATCTGTCTAAGCAGTGATCAGGACTCCTATGTCTACAACGAGGACAATCGGATGTGCCAGCTGGGGTCAGCAGACCTGGAGGTGCCAGGGATCATGGAGGTCATGTACAAAGGTAGGAAAAAGGAAGTACCCTTATTTATGACTGTGCAGTGGACCGACTGTCTCAACTGCACTACCTAATGAACAATTATATGTATATGGATTCCAGGGATCTAGAGGCCTTACTCAAATGGACTTAGTCTCATTTGCCTACAAAAAAATTGGAAGACAACTCAGGAAGGATTTCACTTCTAGGAATATATTCTTCTCTTCTTCACTGATAAAACTGAACTGACTCCAAAAATGTTTATCTCTTCTCTTCTTCTCCCAATCCCCTCCCCTCCACCAGTGTACTTTTCTTCCTCCCACCCAGATGAATCCCCTCATCCCTTCCTGCTAGATGAGATCCGGTAGGGACGGTTACACAATGACAACAAATGCACTTGTAAAAGTACAAAACTCTTGCATGCTTATCAGGCAATGTGGTTTAACTTAAATAGAAGGGGATCAGAGAAAGTGTCATGCTTCAAGAATATCTCTTATTATGAGTATACGTATTCTCGCTCAATGTCTCAAGGCAGCAGGAAATGGAGAGCCTGGTAAATAAAGCATCCATTAAAAGTAGAATGTAACAAATACAGGATGCTAATATAAAATGATAAATGTTGCACTTGCACAAACATTCTTTTTATTATGCGTCAGTGTCGCAGGTCTTTGCTAGGATTAAAGTATTGTAAATACACAATAGAAAGTGGAATGGCTTATTTACACACACAGAAAGCAATACTGGGGAAACTGACAGCACCACTGGTACTACCACCACCACCATCACTACAACTACCACCACCACTACAACAACTACCACCACCACCACCACTACAACAACTACCACCACCACCACCACTACAACAACTACCACCACCACCACCACCACTACAACAACTTCCACCGCCGCCATGGAGGCTGAAGAGGCCAGCTGCACAGGAGTGGGTGGTCACCCTTGCGTCTTTCCGTTCGTATACCTCGTGAGTAGTAGCCAGCATGTTCACCTAATGTTTTATATTAAATATGATATCTTTTAATCCAACTGTGACAAGTTTTTGCCTTATTGTAACAAGGTAGAGAGGTTTTTATGCTTGATCTATTCCAGATTTGTCTAGTATTTTGTCTCATGCTGCTAGAGAACAAAAAAATATCAATTTTAATGGTAACTGTTGAAAAACACTTCCTTGCTGCCGGAGGCACAGTCTTCTTTTTTGACAAACATTTTACAGCTCCTTACAATCATGTCTAAATCAATCACAGAAGTAAAATAATTAATGAGGCCCTTCAGGGCATCCACAGTAGCAGGACTTTGCCTTGCCACATTAGCCTTTTGCATTGTGACAAAATTTAAATAATTCAACAAAACTCCCGAGACTACGTAGGAAACACACTACGTGTACAATAAAGCATAGTTTTTTCTAGAGAGACATAGCAGAATGAACACAACAGAACAAAACACTAGACACACCTAGTGTTTAGATCATGTCAAAATATTTTACGTGAGACATGTTAGCCTCTCAAAACAGGCCAAAAACTTATCACGGTTTGAAAGAAATACACACTGTACTGTATGTATATCGACAGGGGTACGAGTTCAATGGCTGCACCACCTACGACGACGATGAGTACTGGTGTGTCACCGAGGTCGACCCGGGGTGGGAGTACTGCAACACCACCCTCCTCCCATGCACAGTTGTGGGTGAGGAGGAACATGGTGTTATCAATTACTGCAGTGTGTGTCCTTTGTAAACGAACATTGCGGTGGAACGATATATGTACACACAGTGAACTTCAATTGTAGGAAGTGAAGTTCTTCCATGTGCAGTGGAACTCGAATAAATGCAAGAGGTTGGAAGGCGGACAAATTTCCCCATTATCCGACTTGTGTGCGTAGTATGTACTGTACTACGTAGTGCCACTGACCCAAGATTCCCTATGTGTACCTATTACCTCCAGTTTCAAGCGAGTTTCACTGTACAGTACTAGGTACATACAGTACTACAGCAGTAGTAAATCTATTCCTTAGCTGCAGTGAAATTAATGGTATAACTAGCGTGAACTGCATCAAAGCAGTTGTTGCTGGCTAAACAGTTCAGTATGTTGGGGTTTCCCTGTACGGTACAACATCAGTATTTTCTTGACTGACAGAGACCACCACTGGCCGCTGCATCACCATGGATGGCCACTCCTGTGTCTTTCCCTTCAAGTATGACGTGAGTTTTCCCTCCAGCCTTGCGGTCAAGGACCATTTGCTGTTGTTGCTATTGTTCTTGCTCCTGTAGTAATTTCATTAAGGACAGATTACTCAATTTGAAGCAACCTAAATCAAAACTAGCACCATATACAGTACGTAGTAGGTAATAAATACTAGGTAGTACTTACTCGTATACCTGGTATGCCGTACAGATACATACTAGTTTACTCCTTACATGATAAAGAACCTGTCACAAAGGGACCTGGTAGCAGGTGTAGTTAGTAAGTAAACCAACAAGTAGGTACATCCTTCACAGTACAGAACAGTACAGTACGTTGAAAGTACAGTTGACTTTCGGTTTAGTGTAGTCGGTGCTTTGGGGGAAGGTTTACTATATCGAGGATATTTAGCTAGACAGTAGTGGAGATTGCTTTAATGGCCAAATAAATCATTATTTAGGGAAATTAACTGCATTTAGTACATTTAATTTTTTTACGCACTTTGCCTTCTCTGATCCAGGGAGTGACCTTCAATGGGTGCGATGGGGACTGGTGTGCCACCAGCGTGGACAGCAACCTGGACTACATAGAATACGATGACTGTGGAGGAGACTGCCCCATCGAGGGGGAGTGAAAGGCCTTGGCCATTCCCCAGAACAAATACCGTACATGTTTTCATCTATACGTTTCATTTCACTAAATAAGGCCTAAGTTAAGAAATGAGTGGTTTGCAGTCATGTGTAATAAATTCTGCTTTGTGACAGGTTAAGCATCTTTCAGTTTTCAGCTGTCTTACAAAACATGATAATGTGGGTCCATGACACATTTGCAGCTGATTTTAAAAGAAAAACTACTCCATTTGACTACCGCACATCAGTGCCATGCTTCGGTAATTTCAAATGTAATTTTGCGAAGTTGGTGGTAAGCAATCCATTGAGAATTTTGGTGTTACTAGTACAGTGTAGTACATATGGTACATTGACCATTTTTTTACCTTATCATCTCGTTCCCTCTCCTAGCTGCGTAGTAGTACGTACGTAGGGTACATGCGGGTCCAAGACTGCTAGACCTGCCAGTACTAAAATTAGCCTTCAGGGTACATAACGGAATCAGACGCCACCGCCTCAAAAATAGATTTAATATTAATAGGCTCAGATTGAAAGCAAACAGTGATAAGGGACCTCACGTCAGGCAACAATGAATTGGTGGGTTGACGTCTGACATGCCAGCCATATGAAGCCACTAATATTTTATTTCTTGCTCTGGACACGCCAGCCAAGATCAATGGGTATAAGAAACAGTGATAAACAGTGATAAGGGTGACTCATAAACCTTATTTTACCACAAAGTACAATCATTTTGATTTGAACTTTAAATTTTCTTTGACCAAAATTTCTTAAAATTGAAAGTCGGCTGTGCATAGTGCTACGAGTACTCGTACCTAGGTACACAAGCAGTTCCATTGTTTCTTCTTCTTGGTTGTCCTCGCAGATAAGAAGACTTCTTCCTCAGAATAAAGACGCATTTCTTTTTCCCTGTCCTCCCTCCCCTCTGCATTATAAGAGAGAGAGAGAGAGAGGAGTGCTGCCAGGTGCTCTTAGAGGAAAGCCAAATTGGCTTTATGAGGGAGAAGGCTAAGATGGAGAAGATCAGGCCGAAGCTGGGAAAGATCGACATCGACTACCAGAAGCTCCACAACGCTTTAATATTCTTGTAGTAAAAAACTTAATTTGTGTTTTTTTTTTGTTAAAAACATTTGTTGGTTTCTTTTTAAAAGATGCTTGGTTTCCTTTTATCCAGAAAATCTGGCAACACTGGAGAAAGAGAGAGGGAGAAGTTGTACTAGGCGTCAACCACCACCAGGGAAGTTATGACCGGCGGCCGTTTCTCTTTCACACACAGAGAGAGAGAGAGAAAAAACCAGTGGCTTTTAAGCCCCGCTTGCACTTTTCCAAACATTTTGCTCCAATGACCTATGATGTACCCGCAAACAGATGGACTCTTCTTGTTCGCGTAACTCAACCCTTACGGGAAAAGGAAGAGGAGGGCGTCGCTGTTGGAGGCGAATGTGTGATAAGAGCATCTTCGTGCTACCGACTCTCTCTCTCTCTCTTTCTCAAAGCTGGGCTTTTCCCACCAGCATAAAATATAAGATGGCAGTCAAAGACGGTTTCTTGTCGTGTTATTATTCTCCGTACTACTCGTAGTACTTAGCTTCAAAAGCTGGCATCCACGAAATGTAAATTGAGAACGAATAGGTAACTCATGTGCATTCGCGAGCAGTCAGGAATGTGTTCTCAAGAGTAAAAAAAAAATGCCTTGTCTCGTTTTGCGCCCAGTCATTCTCCCAGTACCAGTACCGTAGTAGTAAGTGCCATGTGGCAAAATGCCGCCAGACCAAGGTTGAGAAGATGACCTCCTCCTTCTCCCTCTCCCTCCTCCTCCACTACCTCCTGCTCCCAATAGTGATGCATGCGGCCGTCTCAGACAGTCTGGAGCAGTGCCGACTGTGCCGGGAGTCGGAGGAGACGAGCAACTGCCTGTCCAGGGGAATCAAGTACGAATCGGAGCTGCTGCACATTAGGCTGGAGGAGGAGCAACATGCCTTCGTCGTCAGTCTGTCCATACAGAAGTTCTTTGGTGACGAAAGTGGAAAGAAAGGCCACTGCTTCTTCACACTTAGGAGGCCCAAAGGTAATCCACATTAAAAGTACAGTAGAACTTCGATATATACTCTACACTAAGGTAGGTTGTTGGCAGTAAAAAGTTTTTTACTTAGGGGAGGGCTTTTTAAAATACAGTGCAAGCAGCCTAGAAAAATGCAGGGTTACTAGTAAAGATTGTGACTTCATACGAGCCAATGTTAACTTGTATTGAGTTTTTTCCTACATAGACGGAAGCACGATCAACGTCACCACAGCCGGCGTCTCAGATGCCAAGAGCTGCTGGTACGCCAAGAAGTCCCGCAGCTTCAAGGTGGTACAACAGATCTTCCTCAACTACGACGGCTCCTGTGACCCTGGGCAGGACCTGCTAGGACACTATTCACTTGGATTTGGACTTGGAGATGCTGCCGGGTTCTTCGTGGCCGCAGAAGAGGAGTCAGTGGACCCAGCGAAGGCAGATGCATCAGAACGGGATTGCTTCTCTGGAAACAACGAGACTTGCCGATATGAGGTGACCAGGGAGCACCTCAGCTTCCGCCGGTGTAGGAAGGAAGCTGGGTCAAGAGTGAAAGCGCAGACATGTGACGGAAACCGAACTGGTGGCAACAGCAGCGCCAACTTTGTGCGAAGTAACTCCACCTCCTCTTCTTTGTTGCTGGACCTCTCCCCGAGGTGTGATGCCAGCTTCACCCTGTCCTGCTTCGTGCCCAATGTCACCAAGGAGGCTGCGCGATTGGTGGCCACCGTCGTCTCCGTCTTCAATGGCACCTCTTCCTCCTCCTCGTCCGTGTCGCACGTCTCCGCCGCCAGCTCCTCCTGGGGTGCGCTGCTGGCTGGCATGCTGACCGGTGCGGCGGTTGCCCTGGCATGCCTCATCAGGAGGAGGTACGCCAAGTACTCGGTCGCCCAGAGGTGAGAAAGTGAAGATGCCATAATCTTTCAAGTCTCTAAAAAAAGTTGTATTGCCGTATTTTTTGTTTGTATTCTAAGGGAGGAAGAGTCGCCTTCCAATCAGTCCACCCTGGATGGTCCCCGGATAAGACTTCCAGATCCAACACCAAAACAGCAGCACCAACAGCAACACCAACACCAACAAGGCGGCATTCGTCCCCGCCTGGCCAGCGTCCTGAGCGCCACCCTGTCTATGTTCACCTCTTCCTCCTCCTCGGGTGGCTCCTCCTCCTCCTCGCGCTCGTCCTCCGGTTGTCACCACCCAGAGGCGATGGAGGAGGAGCCAGCAGAGGAGGAGTTGCAGATGATGCCGCTCGGCTACCAGCCCTGGATGAGGGACAAGCTCTTCTCCATGCAGTCCTTGGAGATAAGGTCAGTCTACTCGTAGTTCAGAGATTCTCAATCTACGTAGTACAGTACGTATGTAGGCACGTGACCCAAAAGTGGGTTGCAAAGCCTTTTTGAGTGGGTCATTAGAGGATTAGGCAGGAAAGGAAAACATAGTTTGATAAAATCATTGCGTGAAGTTCAAAACGGTGTAAAAAAAAAAGCCTTCCAAACAAAATATTGATTTTAAAAAATGAAATAAACTCATGTTTCTGGTACATGCTGTCTCATCTCTCCAGATCTGAATTGGGCCGCGGCCACTACGGGGTGGTGTACAGCGCCCACGTGGTGGACGGCACGGCGCGGTGGCCGGTGGCCGTCAAGTGCGCCAAGGGGAAGGGGGAGGAGGAGGAGGACGCCGGGGACGACGACGACGCAAACGTCGACCTCTCGCCGCAGGAGGAGCTCATTAAGGAGGGGGAGGTCATGGCCGCGCTCCCCTACCACGAGAACATTGCCAACCTGCAGGTACGGTACGGTGAAACTTCGATTTTTAGTATGTAAAAAAGAAAAGATTGTCGACTTTTACTGCAAGTCCAAGTTTCACTGTAACCCTAAGGGTGTCGCCTTGGACTCGTTGGGCCCCGAGCCCCCTCGCTTCTTCCTCATGATCGAGTACTGCGGGGTCGGCTCGCTGCACCGATACCTGCTGGCAAACAGGGTCTCGCTGGCGGGACAACTCAGGTCGGGATATACTACTACTATGTACATACTTAGGTACAAGTTACAACGTATACAGGATGCCTCAATGAAAACTGAAGCTGGTTCTATTGTTAGGCCACTCTGTATCATTTTGATAAATACATACACACAAAAAAAACCAATTTTAATACCCTGCTAATGTGCACATAAACTATAATAACTCCACAGACGATGTCGATTCAGCTTCGACGCCGGCGGGGTGACGTGCGGGGTAAACCTCTTGGTGGGGTGGGCGCACCAGGTAAAAAAAAACGGTCGAGGGAGGCAGGGAGAGAGAAAAAGGGGAAATTTCGGTGACATATGTTGCGGGAGGGGGACGGCGCGAACTCCTGTGTGTTTCACATATGACGGACAACATGCGAGTGACCTCCTGACCAAACCTACTTTTGTTTCCCATAAAACCCACCACCCCACCTACTTTTTTCCCCCCTTCCCCCTTCTCCCCACTAAGATCGCTCGCGGAATGAAGTACCTGTCCTCCCGCTCCATCCTCCACGGCGACCTGGCCACCAGGAACGTCCTCCTCACCGACGACCTCACCGCCAAGATTGCAGACTTTGGACTCTCGTACAGGTGTTGTACAGTGGATATTCAATCGTACTCGCCAGAATTGTACCAATATGGTATGATGATGCAATCTCCACCCGCCACCTCCTCCGCCCCCAGGCTTGGCCGTCGGGAGACCAGCGCCGAGCTGCGCCAGACGCACCTCCCGGAGCGCTGGATGGCGCCGGAGTCCATCATCACCGGCAGGGTCACCAAGGAGTGCGACGTCTGGTCCTTCGGCATCCTCGTCTGGGAACTCTTTTCGCTCGGCGAGCTGCCCTATAAAGGTGGGTGGTGGGTGGGTTGTGTTTCTCCATCCAGTCCCAATGAACGTCGTGATCTTCTCTCCAGACCTGCTGGTGGACTCCTCCGCCGCCTTCCTGGACGCTCTCCGCTCCGGGGTGCGCCCGACCGTCCCGGAGTCCTGCCCGGCCGAGGTCTCCGCCGAGGTCATGGCCCCCTGCTGGTCAGTGGACCCGGCAGACAGGCCGGACTTCCGCGAGCTGGCGGCCAGGCTGGCCGCCTTCCTCGATCCGGGATACACGCACCGATACCAGGTACCATGCTTGTTTTTTTTTATTATTACTGTAGCATGAGTTGCAGAGATGTGCAGGAATTTTCCAGACACTATACGGTTTCGCAATTTCTTTCTTGCCTGCTAGGAAGCCCGGGAGGAGATGCTTCGTCGCTACTCCAGGATCCAGCAGAACAGGATGTACTTCAGCAGCAACAGCGACGACGGTGGCGCGGACGCCGACGCCGACGCCGACGCTGGCGCCGGCGCCAACACAGGCGGCGACGGCTACTGCGTCATGGCGGCCCCCACCGGCACCACCGCGGACACAGTCGTCACCGTGGACTCCGTTGCGGGCCCGGCCGCGGCCGCGGCCGCGGCGGCGACTGCAGCAGTGGCGGCTCCCACAGACGGTTACTGCTTCATGGAAGGAGTTAGTTGAGATGGACGGACAGGCGGATGATGCAACAATGCCAATGCCAAGAAAAGTACAATCGGCCTACCAAAGGGGGAAAAATGAAAAATCATCGTCCTTTTTTAAACTGGTATACACGATATTTTATTTTATTATTATCTGGGGCTTCTTGATTCTTCTTCTTCTTCCATGTCCCTTTTCATAAATATTGCTACAGCAAATATAATAACAAAAGAGAGAGCGAGAGGCCACGGCAACCCGAACTTCTTTCTTGTGCGCCCAATTTTCAACAAGGACGTACTAAAGTGACACGGCATTTTTTCATTTCGGAAAAAAAGGAGAAAGAAACAAATCGGGGGGGGGGGCGAGTTGTTACACGCGAGGGGATTCTTTTTTTGTC
>JAAUYM010139033.1_pt1 | contig 10946 bp, 16 predicted proteins | sample 7278001 | NCBI WGS metagenome assembly JAAUYM01 (sample SAMN14350224, study PRJNA611818) | marine sediment metagenome | isolation source: surface marine sediment (1.8m) | place: French Polynesia: Moorea | collected 2018-08
CCTTACTCTAAACGGGAGAAAAAAGGGAAAGATTTTCCACATCGTCTAAAGTTAACACTTTTTTTTTATAAACCATCCCACGTTGAGAATTTTACCAGTCCTTTCTTCACTCGGGGGGGGGGAAAAAAGAAATCCGGGAAAAGGGGAGGGGGTCGGAAATTCTTCAATTCCTCCTCTCTCTCTTTCTCACTTCTCCTCGCACCACTCGTTCTCCTTGCGGACCTGCTCCTCCTCGCTGGGCGTGAAGTCGTTCTTTATGTTGAAGGTCTTGCGGATCTCCTCCGGCGTCTTCCCCTTGATCATGTTGGCCACGGTCTTGCAGGTGACGTCCAGTAGACCCTTGATGTCCAGGTAATTTGCCGCCAGGATTAGCTCGAACAGGGTGCCCTAGAGTAAAAAGACATTTTATTTTTCAAATAAAGCAGGGGTTCCTAACTAAGTCTGCTTTCACCAGATGAGAGAGTGCCACTTTGGTACCAAAAAAAAATTAAACTTAGTCCAAACTGAGGAACACAAGCCTGCATATGCAAAAGCGTACCACCAGAATTTTTTTGACGTACCACTAGTAGTACGCGTTAAGAATCCCTGTGTAAGAGCGTTCCTTCCTTCACCTGGTCAACTTTGAGGAAGTCCGCATCCCAGCTGGAGATGTCGTCCGTCCTCTTCTCCTTGTTCTCGTCGTCCTCCGGCGGGGGAGGGTCGTCCTTGTGGTACGTCGCCCACTGGATCACCTAGAAGGTTGGACGGACGAGGGTGGAGTATTTCCGGCTGAAATATCCGACTGCTTGATACTCGGGTTATCCGACTGTATACCACTACATATCTAGTCAAGAACGCAGGGGATGATACCGGAGATTTAAGCGCTTTGTACCCCTATGTCTCACCTTCTTGAGGATGGCGGCGTTGACGTTGGGGAGAGGCACGACCTCCTCGTCGTCCTCGTCCATGCCCAGATCCTCCAGCATCGTCTTGATGGTGACGCTCTGCTTGGCGATCTCCACGTCGACGGAGAAGACCTCCCCGTCGGAGGACTGCAGCTTTATCGACGGCATCGCAACCTAGGTATAGACGACAGAATCTTCACGTAACGTGAAAAAAAAACTTAACAAATGTATGATATCAAACATTGTATCCTAGTCATCCTAGCCCGACCAATCTTGGAAACCTCAGAGGTAAATGCTGAGGTACGGATCAGGCATAATTGAGACTTGACCAACAATTTTATCTCAGCTATGCCTGTTATCGATAAGAGGTCGCTCTAATCTCAAAATATCAGATTTTTTTTTACTTTACCATGAATGGGAACTAACTGATACCTGGGTGCTACCTTTTTGATACGTCCACGATATTGGTCGGGAGGTGAGTCATTTGATGTTGCCGCACTGTTAATTCTGCACTCTTTTCTACAAGCACATTAGGCCAGTTGAAGCCAAAGTCGTGGATGCGACAAAAGAAAGCAGTGAGGTGAGGAGGGGAGGCCACAGCTCCCCCCTCCCCCAAATCGATACGAGTAAGGTTCGGAACAAAGAAGGCATTTACATTCTAAAGGTCAAAGCCGGAATGGCGCTCCTGTCTTACCTGATGTGGACAAATTGAAGGGGGGAGGAGGTGGAGGAGGCGGAGAGGCCTTTGACGAACTTCGCGAAAGGAGAGGGATTTGAGGGGGGAGGGAAGCGGAGGAGGTCACGCAGGAAGGCGTCTTCGTGAAGTGACGAAAAAAAAATACACGATTTGCTAAATCGACAGCAGACAAAAGCAAAAAGCGAAAAGAGTTGCCACTTGTAACGTGACAAGAAACGTACAAAGTGACCCTTTTGCAGGAAGGGGAAGGGAAAGCGTCCTTCTTTTACTGCAATTGTGTGTACAGTCACGCAAGATTTGTTGGTAATAGAAATGTCCGTCATTGTAATTTTATTCATGTTAATCAATTGAGCAGCACAATTTGTTGATGTCGCGTTAGAAATGACGTGTGGCAAGTCTTTGCCGCCGAGCGGCCATCCGGCCGCTTTGGGCAGTCCAGGAGATCGGCACGAAAAGAAAAGCGGAGGAAGAAGAAGCAGGGGTGCCACATTAACACGAAAAATGGTTTATTGTCAAAATTTTGGGATTTAACTTTGCTAATAAAAATGCTATAAAGCTTAAAGAAATTGAAATCGGGTCTTTGTTTTTTTTTTTTTACATTATTTCATTTACTGTCTGGCACTTTTTTACCTGGAAACCCTGCAAAAAAAGGCCGGCGGGAAGTGACGAAGAATTCCAAAGTCCTCGTCGCTTCGATTCCTTCCTGGATTGGAGAGAAGTCATTCTCCATCTCCAGTCCTTTTCTAGTCTGTTGCTAACTTCCATTATCCGTAGCAGGAGCAGATTAACCCAACTTGTAAAGCAATTAATTAGTGATGATGAGACAGACTTCAGGCTATAAATGCGTAGAGAACTCGATAAATGATGCAAAAAAAAGTTTTTACAGTTTGGCAGCTGCAGCAGGTGCTTCAGGTTGAAAGCTTCTCCGGAATGACGCCACTTTTCTTCCCCACAATCCTTGACCCAGTCTTGAAGTCAGGAAATTCCGTGACTCCCTCCAGGTTTTCGACGCCCCCGCTGGGCAGGACGTTCAGCGGGTAGGGCAGGAGCACCCCTGGGGTCACAGAGCCCTCGGGACCGACATACTGTTGCCAGTTGTGGTAGATGAGCTCTTTCACCTTGTAAACGCACTCGATGGTGCCGGGATGCTGCAGCACGGGGTCGTAAAGCTTCAGCAAAGAGGTCCACAAGCAAAGCCGAAACATGTGGACTTCTCCATATGGATTCTCTGAGGGAAAAGCTGGCTGCCAGCAGCCAACAGCCATTTCAGTGTCTCTGCTTCCAGCCATTGAACGCTGAAAAAAAAACCACCTCTCAACATTTTTAAAAAGAGTATTTGGAAGTAATTGTGGAAATTACTTGGTTGATGTTGGCAGACCCGACGATAATATAACAGTCATCAACGATGAGCATCTTGGAGTGCACATAGATGGGACCCCTCATTGTCCTCCTCATGATAGTGGCGGCAGGGTCCATCGGGGGCTCCAACTGGTCCATCCACGGGCCCGGGGCCTCCCTCTTCCCGGGGCACAGGAACAGGAGCCAGTCGGTGGGATGCGACCCGAGTCCGGCTTGTTGGATGGCGTCCCCAATGTGCTTGTACATCATTTCAATTGTCCTAGGGAAGAACGTAAACCTTGAAAGTACTATGATTATGAATTTCCCTACCACCATCGGTGGTATGCGAAAAGGAAGCTCGGTTGGAGGTATAGTAGTACACATTGCACGTTTAGGGCCAAATTGTATGCTCAGTCAGTGCTTAGTAACAAATTTTCTGCATTTGAGCTCAGTCGGAAGTTTATTAAGAGTGTGTTGTTGGTTGGGTTGCCAAAGGAATGGTCACACTTAGTACCTTGTCTGCCAGTACAAGATCTCTTGGCTCGGCATGGACGCCGGGTCGCCCTCGGGAAACATGGGGATGCAGACGTAGGCGCAGAACCTCTCGTTCCGCATGATCTTCTCCACGATCTTCTGGGTGATCTCGAACGGGATAACGTGGTTGCAGTTGGTGTCGGCGTTTTGCAGCCACGCATATGCAGAACCGAGAAAATACTGAAAGTCAAAATTACAAACTATTCAATTAGCCACAGTAGCAGCAACAATATCAGGGAGGGAGGAATGGTGACTGGCTGCTACTTTTAACAAAATGCTAATTAATTAATTAATTAATCTGGAGAAGTGTCAGTTCTGCCCTCCCCACACACCTGATTCTCTATGTAGATGAAGTGTTCGGCGCTCCTGATCTGCTGCACGTAGGCCTGCGAGATGGAGGAGTCGATCAGCCTGCCCTTCTTGCTGTTGAGGAAGTGCGACCTCATCGGGTCCAGCAGGGCAGAGTCGGCGGTGATGGAGCGAAAGAACTGGACGTTCCACTCGCCGCTCGGATCCAGCATGGGAGCCGGAGCCGTCACGTCGATCCTGGAGAAAGCACGCGAGGACTAATAATAAAATTGTAGGTTAAACACAGGCTGTGACCCGACCAGACACACGTCGGTACGTACCTGACACTCTTCAAGCGTAATAACTTGTTAAATCGTTTATAATAACTTTGCCTTTTTTTTCATGGTACATGTAGTACGAGACAATAACTGAACATGCAAATGGTATTCAGGTGCGGAAAAAAAAACAAATTTGTGGTCACATATTGCTGTCTCATCGGGAAGTGCAGTAAAGTCACCTGTTCTGATCTATGGGCTCCAGCCGGCCGTACTTGCTCCCTTGCTGACACCACCTCTCGAAGAAGTTCACGAATATGTCATGGGCGATAGGCCCCTCCAATCTGGAGTGGATGTCCCTCCACGGCTGGCGTGGACCCTGGGAAGAGGGGATGCTGGTGGCGTTCTTCTGGTAGAAGTCCCCAGAATGCTCGTCCCGGAGGGTCTTGAACAACTCATACTCTGTAAAAATCTGCAGCACTTTAAAGTCACTGTATCTCTTTTATTATTTTTTGGGGAAACTGGTACTACCAACCTGGCGTGTCCCAGCGACCGTCGGTCAGGTCAAGACCTCCGACGAAGGCGACCAGCCTCCTCCTCCCTGGGTCAGCGGGGTTGTCCGAGTCGCAAATGATGCTCTTCTGGTGGTGTGAGTAGGTGTTGCCGCTGAACTGGTTCTGCAGGACGTCGGTCAGCTCCTTCTTGTCGATCCACCGCGGGACCATGGCGCAGTTCACCGGGGTCGGCTTGAAGAAGGCCCTGGTCTCGTCGTCGTGGGTGGCGCCGAAGTTGGTGCGGTCCGACCAGACCAGCACGTAGACCTGCACCCCCTCGTTGGCCTTGTCGACCAGCAGCTCCCCGATGGTCCTGGAGTCGATCTCGGCGTCCCGCCCCCTCAGCAGCTGCACCTTGATCCAGAGCGACCAGCCGGTGACGCAGACGATCTCCCTGGCCTCCGTGATCGCCCTGTGCACGTCCACCCAGCAGGAGTGCGGCACGTACGGCTCTCCGCTCCCCGGGCGCCGCAACCCCTCCAGGTAGGGCAGCCCCGGGGGGCAGTGGGCATTCTGGTAGAGGGCGACCCGGCAGCCCCGCTGGGCCGGGAAGTAGCAAGGCACGTCTCGGGATCGAGGGAGGGCGTCCTTCGGAATAAACTACATACAAGGCGAGAAAATTTAGCTGGGAAAAAGGTAACCCATTCTGGAGGAATTGGAGACAAATTCTGAAGAATTGATCCAACCTGGATTCTCAGATGCAGCTCTCCCATGTTGGACCCGTTCTTCCTCCTGATGGGAAAGTATCCCTCCCTGATCTCCCCATGCAGGAGATCTTGGGTGGTGAAGGAGACGCTGCCGATGAACTCAGCGTAGGTGTGGTCCTTGTCGCGGACCTCGAAGGCCAGCTCGTTGGCGTAGTGGCACACGTCCAGGTGATAGACCTCGTTCCACTCGGGATTCAGGTTGTTGGAGACAATGCTGGAAAGCAACAGCAGCTACGACACGTAGGTTCCGCGGCAAGTGGGAGCGATTCCAAACCTTGTCTTTGCGATCTTTGCGTTTCCCAGCCTGACGTCCACGTAGGCGTCGGTCACGTCGTTCTTGTCCCACAGCTTGGCCAGCTTCGACTCCATGTCCGGCAGCCCCTGTGCCGACCGGACCTCCAGGTCCAGGCGGCCGTGCAGGAGCGGCTTCTGATGGTACTGTAAATTAGGAGGAAAAAATGCGGGTTTTTTTTTTTTTTTTAAAAATAAAGAAAAATTGCGAAATACACTGTAGCATGCTTTTTTCAAAAGATAAAAGCATGCTATTTCGCAAATTTTCTTTCGTACTAAATTGGCGACATACCCGATTGACCGGTAGCGAAGGGTCAAGATCGCCTCCTCCTCCCCCTCCCTCATAGTAGTAGTCGTCACTGAAGCTACCCCCACCTCCCCCTCCGTAGTCCAGATCCCTGGCCCCCCCAAAGGCCCACTTCTTCAACTTGTTCATGTCTCGTCACCCACTGCAGCGAAGCGACATCGGCGATTTCGGCAGCTTATCTACGTACAGTACTACGCACTCCTAGTTAAACATGCCTAAGCAAGTTGCACGGCCTACTACCAAGACAACTGCATTATCGTCAACCTCAACTTCTTATCAGGACTGCCATTGTCTCAGCTCAGATATCACTCGAATTTATTGTCAGTCTAAAAACTGCGCATGAAATTGAGAGTACTTTACAACAGCATAAGAATTTTTGTAATCAAATGTGGGAAGGCACACGAGGGCTGCTCATTTTTCTTCTCAAGCACCACTTGGCATCACGGCTAGCTCGCTTCCTCCTTCGCTGATGATAAAATTAAGTAGATTTGATTTTTTTTTTCAGTTAAGCAAGTAAGTAATTTGGCCACAGATGTTGAAGTCGTTTCAGTTACAAGCATAGTATGGGTAGTACTAGCACAGGCGCAGACCAAACCTCAACCAAAAAAAAAAAAAAAAGATGCAGGCATTAAAAAAAAACCGATTTTGGCAACTGGGAAAGTCTTAAGTCGTCACTTTCTGTGGGATGACGGCGCTTTTCTTTCCGACCACCCTTGATCCCGGAGGGAAGTCAGGGAACTCCTTCACCCCATCGAGGTTCTCCACGCTCCCGTCAGGCATGATGTTGAGTGGATAGGGGAGGAGCATCCCAGGGGTGACAGATCCTTTGGGTCCCACATACTGCTGCCAGTTGTAGTAGGCAAGCTCCTTGACCTTGTGGACACACTCAATCGTGCCGGGGTAGCGGAAGACTGGGTCCACCAGCTTCAGAAGAGCCGTCCAGAGGGAGAGGCGGAACATGTGGACGTCCCCGTAGGGGTTGTGCTCTGGGAAGGCCGGCTGCCAGCACCCGACGGCGATCTCTGTGTCCCTTGTCCCTGCCATGGAACGCTAAAAGAAGAAATAAGCTATAAGGTCCCTGGTGTGTATGGTGACATATGTACACATCAGTCTCACTTGACAATGCCTAATACTACTTACTGTAGTAGCAACCTACCTGGTTGATATTTGCAGATCCCACCAGAATGTATGCATCATCCACGATCAGCATCTTGGAGTGGACATAGATGGGACCCCTCCGTGTCTGCCTCATGGTTGCGGCCATTGGCTCGGTCGCCGGCTCCAGCTGCTCCAGCCAGGGCCCATCGGGCTCCCTCTTGCCAGGACACAGGAAGACGAGCCAGTCGGTGGGATGCGAGTTTAGGCCTGCCCGGCTGATGGCATCCCCGACCCTCCTGTACATCATCTCAATCGTTCTGTGGGTAAAGTAGCAAAAAAAAGTTGACAACTGTGGAAAAGAAAAGAAAAGAAAAAAAAACACACAGACACAAGTTGCCCAGTCTATCCCAGTTCCTAACCTTGTCTGCCAGTAGAGGATTTCTTGGATGGGGGCGGAGGCTGGGTTTCCCTCGGGAAACATGGGGATGCAGATATAGGCGCAGAAGCGTTGGTTCAGGTGAATCTTGTCGATGACCTTCTGTGTGATCTCACAGGGGATTGTGTGGTTGCAGTTGGTGTCGTTGTCTTGCAACCAACTGTAGGCGGACCCCAAGAAATACTGCAGGAAAGCAAGCTCGATAACTTGAAGGTTTCCCCGACACGTTTTTTTTTTAGGGAAAAAAGCTACATACCTGGTTCTCCATGTAGATAAAGTTCTCCGCGTTCCTGATGTGCTGTATGTAGGCGGTGGCGATGGAAGACTCCACGAGCCTGCCCTTCTTGCCGTTGAGCATCCTGGCGCGGTTGGGCTCAAACACGACTGAGTCGTTGGTGATGGACCTGAAGAGCTGCACGTTCCACGCGCGCTGGGGGTCGTTGCCGGCCGCCGGCGCTGGAGCGTTGATGTCAATGCTGGCAAAAAATACCCCGAAAGGAATATGAGAAACTTAACCAAGACTCCCCACGTAGGATAGCTCCACAATAAAAATTTTTGTTTTATCTTCTTACGCAGTCTGATCGATCGGGTAGAGCGTCCCGTACTTGACGCCCTGCTTGTTCCACCTCTCGAAGAAGTTGAGGAAGACATCGTGGGCGATTGGCCCCTCCACCCGCGAGTGAATGTCCCTCCAGGGCTCGCGCGGTCCCTGCTCCGGAGGCACCGTCGGGGCGTTCGAGTTGCGGAAGTCGCCATAGTGCTCGTTCAGGAGCGTCTTGAACAGCTCGTGATCTAAGGAAGCAAAGTTATTTCAAAGTCAATTTTCTGCACTCCAATTTGGGAAACTGCGAATTTCGCACCTGGCGTGTCCCACCTCCCTCCGGTGAGGTCCAGCCCTCCGACGAAGGCCACGAGTCTGCGGAGGCCCCCGTACGGGTTGACGGCGTCGCAGATCACCGTCTTCTGGTGGTGCGTGTAGGCGCCGGTGCTGAACTCGTTCTGGAAGCATTTTTGTTCATTTCAAACAAAGCGATCATTTCCCGTTTCCCCAAGGTAACCTCAAGTTTTTACCTGGAGATAGTCGGTGAACTCGTTCCTCTCCAACTCCCTTGGAGCCAACGCGACATTGACACTGAAAAATTGATGCCAAAAGGTGCAACGTCTCCTTGTGCCAATAACAATAAAAAAACCCCACCTACCTGGTGTTCTTGAACCTGTGGAAGGTCTCCATGTCGTGCGTGCCCATCATGCCCTTCTGTCCGATGACCTCTCCCGAGGTCTTCTCCGACCAGACCATCACGTAGACCTGGACCCCCTGGTTGGCCTTCTCGATGAGGATCTCCCCCAGGGTGCGGTTGTCCACGTTGAGGTCCGGGCCGCGGAACAGCTGCAGCTTGTCCCACACCGCCCAGCCGGTGATGCAGATCAGACGCTCGGCGGACATGAGCGCGTGGTACACGTCGTGCCAGCAGGAGGAAGGGTCGTACCTGCGAAAAGGAGGAGGAAGAGATGTTGGAGCTACACTATTAAGGTTGATCGGGCGAGATCCGGGTGATCAAGCCTCAATAAGTCCTTTCTCACTTCTTCCCGTCCGGTCCAACCAGGTTCTCGAAGACGGGCATGTCCTTGGGCACGTGGGCGTTCTGGTACAGGGTGACGTGGCAGTTGCGCTGCATGGGGAAGTAGCACGGCACCTCGTACGTCCTCTCCACGGACGCTTTGGAGATGAACTGGAATTGACAAATTGCACCAAGTTTGGAACCAGGGTGGCCACACCCACGAGAGAAAGTTGCGCTACCTGGACCCTGAGATGGAGCTGCCCATTGTGGGATCCGCTCTTCTTCTTGATGGGGAACCAGCCCTCCTTGATCTCTCCGTTCAGCAGCGCCTGGGTGTTGATGTCTACGGAGCCAATGAACTCCGCATAGGCATGGTCCTTGTCACGCACCTCGAAGACGAGGGCGGGTCCGAAGTGGCACACTTCCACGCGGTAGTCCTCGTTCCACTGCGGGTTCAGACTGTTCAGGATCACACTATGTGTGTGTGTGGGGGGGGGGGGAAACCAACAAATCATTTAGCATCATCACCAACGCGCCCCCCTCATAGCTCTCTCTTTCGATCCAACAGACCTCGTCTTTGCCAACTTTGCCTTCCCGAGCTTGACGTCGACGAACGGGTCGGTGACGTCCTTCTTATCCACCAGCTTGGAGACCCACCCCTCCATGTCCGGGAGGTTGCGCGCCTCCCTGATGGAGATGATCAGGTGGCCGTGCAGGAACGTATGGCCCTGCGGGTTATAAAGCAAGGAAATCAGGACCTCCTACCCATCAAAAAATGACAAGACATCGAGCAAAGCCGGTGAGTTCCATGCTGCGAATCATCAGTAATTAGTCGACTAAGCAACTTCCACTTGTGCAATAGTAGTAGTAATATATGCGTTCCAGAGCATTTCAATTTTTCACAAGGGGGATCCCTGGTGAAAAATCACTATTTTTCTATTTTCCTAAAAATAACTATTTTGATGAAAATTGATATTCTTGTTCTTAGGAGAGGACGAGGCTGTATTTGAGAAGTGACTTTGCAAAAGACTTGAGAGTAGAAGGGATTCAAGAACAATTCCTTCCTGGACCTAACTAACTCAATATATAAGAAACGATGTGTCTCTCGAAAAAAAAGACGAAAATTGAAACGTTACACTTGCCAGTTCTATGGCGGAGACTTTATTTTCTAGATCTGTCAGTGGAAATTAAATAATGAAATTGACACAAAGACGGAGTTGGGAGGGATCAGGTTAGCTAGGTTAAGGTAAGCGTTAGGTTAAGCTTAAAGGGCTATTTCGCCGATTTTGACTCTACTTTGACAGATCACAAACCAAAATGGAGTCTGTGATATGTAAAGTGCAAAAAAAACCAGGTTCGAGTAGGTTGGAGGTTGGGCATTAAAGGCCAATGTGTCAATTTGGACTTCACTCTTCCCTCTTGACTCCGGGTCCGGCTTCGGCTCCGGGTCCGGCTTGGGCGACGGCCTCGTCGGCGGCCGCGACGGCGACAGCCTCAGCAGCAGCAGCGGCATCGCGCCTGGTGTCGGCCGCGGCCTTTATGTCGTCGGCCTTCTTCTGGGCAGCCCTGACCACGGCCCTCATTCCGTCCTCCTTGACCCAGGACGCCTCCCGAACGAGCTGAATCTTCTCTCTGGGGAAGATTGTACAGTATTCGTACGGCATCATAATGCATTATTTTAAAATACTCTTACACTCTTAATCGCGTAGCCTCGGCCTTGGCCTCCCCGGCCTCCATGGCCAACGCCGCCAGGGCAGCAGCAACCTCGGCGGCGGCGGCCCCTCTGCCATAGTTGTGGACAATGTCGCTAGTGAAAAAGGCACAAGTTTAAAAGGTACTATGTGCATATACCCCACAGTTCAAAAATTATGTCGCAACCCTTTTTTTCAATTTTCTGGCTAAAAAAGCAGACTTTGGCAGAGTTTTCAAGCCAAAGCAATTGACGTCTTTATATATTTTGTTTACGTATTATTTCGAG
>JAAUYM010052511.1_pt1 | contig 10940 bp, 5 predicted proteins | sample 7278001 | NCBI WGS metagenome assembly JAAUYM01 (sample SAMN14350224, study PRJNA611818) | marine sediment metagenome | isolation source: surface marine sediment (1.8m) | place: French Polynesia: Moorea | collected 2018-08
CAGTCTGTGGGCCACCACTTCGTTCTCTTCCTCATTCGTACGTATACTACTACTACGTCGTCTTTGCTGCTGCAGCAGCCATCGCCGTCGCCTCAGCGTCTGGATTCGATCGGGAATATGTAGTAGCACCACCACCACAAGCATCCGGGAATCCATGCTCTATGAGCCCAAAATTTTCTTCAACCTTCTTTTTGCCATCACAAGGCAATCGGGAAGGAAAGAGAGCTTTATTTAAGTAGGCCACAGAAGACAAAGAGAGAAAAACCAAAACAAGGCAGACGCTAAACCGCAAAAAGCAATTGCTCAGTGGGTCGGTCGGTCGTATGCGCCAGAAAAAAAGGACACCCAGAAAAGTTCGTTGATTCGACGGCTTCGGGAGATGAGATTTCCTTTCCTGGTGGAGTGCTCTTCTCACCTTTCCCTTATTTCGAAGATTTCAACGCCAGCAGCAACCTGAGTAATGGTAAAGGATGATGTTGGCATCTTTTTTTTTTCTTCTCATCTCTTCCCTCTTCTCCTAAGCTGGAAGGAAGGGAAAGAAGCAGCATCAGCTACGATTGCCGCATACCTCACGCTGTGTGGTTGTACAAACTTGGGAGTTTGTTTGGGGGGAGGGGGGAGAGGAGGAGCAGGAAGGCTTAGTCCTAACTGGGTTCGCTTCCTTCCCTTTCTCTTTTTTTTTTAAGACGACCCCGTCTGTCTAGTCCGGCTGCATTTCCTCCTCGTCGTCCTCTTCCTCCAGGGCTGCTGCTGCATCTTCTTCCTTCCTTGGCCTGCTTCCAGACACATCTAGACTGACGAGGGAAAAGGGCACCAAGCACACAGATTGAAGAGGGAGGGACGACTAAAAAAAAGATATTTTTTTTTATGTCTACTAGCAGCTTTCCCTTCACTGTTGTGCCAAGTAGCGACATTCAATATTTGCTGTGACAGCCTTTCTGTTTCTCCCTCTGTTAATCCCTCCCTTTTCTGGCATGTCCCAGTTCAAGCCCCCAGGACTTTCGTGCAGCATAAGCATCATTTTTTTCCCTTCTCCTTTTTCTCCCTCCCTCTCTTTTTTCTATCCTAAGCTCCTGCCCGACGACTAAGTTTGCTTGGTTTTTCGTCCCTAAATAACAACTGCTACAGTGGACACCGCTTAAACGAACACCGGATGTAAGAACATTCTGCCTAAAAAACCGTTAAAGAACCAAAGTAATCCTATTGCTCTGTAACTACTTTGGAAACAAGAAAATTTGCTCTGATCACGAATACTGTTCTTGTCCACTTTTTTTTAATGGTTTTTCAGTCTTTTTAAAATTTTAATGCATTGCATTGCATTGGGAATTGCGTACGGCAGGACAGCATACTATATGTGACAACAGACAGTTTAAAGTAATATTTTCTTTTCTCTGCAGAGGATAGAGTTTGTGACATAATCGCGTGCTGCAGGAAAAACTTCAGAAATCCCATTTTACGCTCAATATCAATTTGCTGGCAAAATTTCACGAAGCATGAAAAAAAAAAGTTCGGGAAGTTGCGCTAATCCCTTTGTAAACTCGCAGTTTTTTAATCCCACTTTAACGGGAAAAAAATTGTTTTGTTACTTAAAACACCTATTCTCTGGAACTATTTTTGTTACCAAAAATTAGTAGAGTGAGAAACTCAACAAGTGCATGAACTTATGTATGTACATTAGCAGTACATACTAAGTACTCTACATGTTTACTAAGGTATCCTGCGCTACTACCTTGGGCCGAAAATTACAGGTAGATCAACAGAGCTTCTGAGAGTAGAGTCAGTCACCCTTGGTCGTTCGGGTCTTCCTTGATTTTTTTTTCATTCCTCCCTTCCAAATAAAGTGTCTTCCTCACTTCGTCCGCCCGTCTGTCTGTCTCCCCCCCCCCCCCCACAGAACCAGGATACGGTCACGAAAAAGAAAGAGGGGGGAGGGGGGGGAAGGAGAAGACGAGACTTATTGCTGCTGCAGTCCCCAGGGAAGAGAGAGCGAGCGAGCCTGGTGGTCCGAAGGGGGAGGAGGAGGTGTGATTGAGACGGAGCCGGAGGAGGACAAGAGGGAGGGTGGATCCGAGAGCGGCTCTCTCTCTCTCTCTCTCATTTAGCACCGCCCTACGGAGACGGACGCAGAGCAGAGTTGCCTGTCTGCTCTCTCTCTCTCTCTCCCCCTCCTGTGTAATGTACCAACAAGCCACCATCTCTCTTCCTCTACCCTCCCTCCCTCCCCTGCGAACTTCTCTGTCCGCCCCGTCCCCGGCCCCGTCTCTGCCCCTCCTCCCCCCCCCTCTCTCTCTCTCCACCTTTGCCCCTCCTCCTTCTCCTACTACTACAAATTAAGGAGCTCGCCAGTTAAATGGAGAGCAGCGCCAGGAGCGCATCGTGTTGTCACGAGGGACGAAAGTGATGTGTGTGTGAGAGACAGAGGAAACTTGGTGATATTTTGTAGTCGTGAAACGTATTGCATTTTAGTCCTGCCGCACAGCCAGTCAACGCCACTTGTGATTCATTAAAGAGACCAATGAGTAAGACCGACAAAACAACGTTTGAGAGAGTCATTCTTACTGAAGTAGCGATCATCAGGACATCAACTACGATTGCTAATTTTTCCCCCCTCTTCTTCCTTTCACAGATTTTTACGCTACCCTCCCCGGCGGCGCTCGGCTCCCCAAGAGCCAGGCAGCGTCCGCCGTCGACAACGAGGGAAGACGACGACGACAGGAGGAGGCGCGCCAACACCAGGAGGGGCGCGGGCGCCTCCGCCGCCGCTATGAGCGGGCGCGGCCGGCCCCCGGGCCACAGCAGGGGCGGACACAGCAGCGGGGGCTCCATATCCGCGGGCACGTCCGGCAGGGGCGGCGGGGGCAAGTTGTCTTCCTCGTCGCCCACCTCGGCCGGGTCTAGGGGCTCCTCGCCGTCGTCCTCGTCGGGCGGGAGAAGCTCCTCCTCCAGACAGGGCAGGGGATCCTCCAGCCTCTCTCCCAGCGGCGGCAGGGGCCGCGGGCAGAGGGGGCGGCCGCCAAAGTTCCACCACCAGCTGTCGAGGGTGTCCAACAACTCCTCGTCGTCTCCGGTGAAGAGGAGACTGTCGCTGGAGGACGAAGGAGAGTCCAAGAAGCCCTCTTCATCTTCGTCCCCGGCGCCGGGGGAGAAGAGGAGGTCCAAGAAGCACAGGAGGCCAAAGTTCCAGGACAATCCGTCGGCACCTGAAATAGTGGAGGTGGACAAGCGAAGGCAGCAGCAACAGCAGCAAGAACAGCAGCAGAGTCCCTCCGCCGCCACCTCTAGTCGAGTCAAGGAGGGTGATAAGATGAAAAGTCCTGATTGTGATACTTCCGCTACGGGTGGCAACAACAGCAGCAGCAGCAGCAGCACCGTCAACAGCAGCAACTTGGAGCAGCCGACCTCTTCCTCTAACGGGCACGCCGACGGGCGAGAAGAGGAGGAGGAGGAGGAGGAGACGGAGGTCGGTGCCCCCCTGGGAAGAAAGAGAGGTTTAGTGGCGGAGAAAGACGAGGGGAAGAGGGTGGAAGAGGCTGGCGAGACAAGTCCCAAGAGAGCCAAAGTGACCGAAGAGGAAGTGGGCAGGGCGGCGGAGAAGGTGGCCAGAGACGTCAAGGAGGAGGTGAGTGGCCTGGTCGGGGAGATGGTGCGCAGACTGGACGGGAGCGGCGGCGAGAAGACGGGCGACGCCACGAACGGCAGCGCCGCCGAGGTCGTCGCCAACGGGGACGAGAGAAGGGCGGTGGAGGAGGAGGAGGAGGAGGAGGAGGACGCCTCGAGGGTGGTCAAGAACGGAGAGGTCGCCGTCGTCGTGGAGGCGGACAAGTCGCTACGACTCCTGAGAGAGAAACTCGAGAAGGCTGTGAACGGTGAGGAAGGAGACGACGACGACAAGTCCGCTGCCGGCGTCCTCAGACTGAGGCTGTGCGAGGTGGCCAGGACCAGCGCCGCGGCCGCGGCCGCGGCGGGGGACGCCTCGCCCTCCTCCCGCCCAAAGAGTGAGGAGATCCGCTGTCTGCTGGTCGATGTCTTCTCCGGCAAGGACTCGCTGTTGTTGCCACGGGGATCAGACAGGGGCGAAGAAGCAATGCAAAGGGCAAGGTGCGCTCTGGTGGAAGAGGTGCTGTCTGCGTATGAGAGTGTCAGAAGGAAGAAGGGGGGACTCTCGCCCAGACCGGCCGACAGGGGAGGAGCAAATCCGGAATCGTCCACCTCCTTCTCGCCAAAGAAGGGATCCCTCTCCTCTTCCTCTCCGACCGCGGAGGCGCTCTCGGACGACGACGCGTCCAAGTCAAAGCCCAACTTCGACAAGAGCAAGCTCTTCTCTCAGATGGAGGACAAGTTCGCCAAGGAGACCCACGACGCGCTGAAGAACAAGCCCACCTACAAGCGTCGCATCAACTCCGAGACCGGCCCCCCGGCCGCCGCCATCGCCGCCGCCGCCGAGGTGGAGGCCGCAAGGGCCGGCCCGAAGGCCGAGGGTGATGAGAAGCAGATGCATCAGAAAGATCAGGACGAGGATCACGAGGAGGGTCCGCCCAAGATCGTGGCCATGACGGAGCCCGGGGAGGTCTTCGAGAGTACGGACAAGGAGCTGTCAAGGACGGTTTCTCCTCCACCGCTTGCTGCGGCCGTCGACAAGGCTGAAGAAGTAGAAGGAGAGAGAGACGTTGCCAGCGCCCCTCCCAAGATCTTCAGCTTCAAAGACTCTCAAGTCAAAAGGGAGGAAGAGGAGGAGGAAGAGGATGATGAGGACGATGATGATTCGGCTCCCACGTCCACCAGCAAGGACGACAACGTTGTGTCAGATGCGAAGGCAGCTCCCGTACTCACAGCGGAGACGGAGAAGCAGCCTTCCTCCTCCGCTGTCCCCACACTTGGCGGTTCCTCTTCCTCCTCCGAGCTGACCAAGTCCCTGAGGAAGGTGCGGGTGAGGAGGTCCCGCACTTCCAGCACGAACGGAGGCTCGGAGGTCGCAGGGGAAGGAGCGCCGTCGTCGGCGGTGCACCTCGATCCTCCCACGCTCGAAGCAGAGGGGGAGAGACTGCCGTCGTCGTCCTCGTCCTCGTCCACCGTCTCCTCCTCGGCACCTCCTCCAGAGTCGCCCACTAGGATCATCAAGCCGAGGCTGTTGTCATCCCCACAGCAGCGTACCAGTTTGTCAGAAAGGTCGTCGCCCGAGTCCGCCGCCACCTCGCAGCCACTCAAGATCGACATCCCCGAGCAGAGGCAGCACCACCACCACCACCACCACCATTCCTCCTCCTCCTCGTACGGCCGCCGGTCCCTCCTCACCACGCCGGCGGCCATGTCAGGTCGCCTCAGGCGCGGCAGCAAGCGACACCGACGCGTCGCGATGCAGCCGACCATCCTCAGCGCGAGAGACGCCTCCACCACGGCCCTGGCGGTCTTCACCGACCTGTCGGCTGTGCCCAAGATCAACGTCAACGGGGACGAGGTCGTCGCTGGCTCCTCTTCCGCCTCCTCCGCGCAGCAGCCCTCGCTCAAGACGGTCATCAGGCTGCCCAAAGGCAGCGTGCCCGGAACGGGGAAGGGAAAGAAGGGCGGGAGGAAGCAGGAGGAGGAGGCGAGCCACCACCATCACTACCACCACCACGGTAAGAAGAGAAAGCGCGGCGACGACCTCCCGGACCAGCAGAACCACGTCGCCGCCCCAGCGACCAGGAACAGCAAGGTGTCTCCCGTCTTCAGGCAGGCCGCCAGACACGGCGCCGGAGGCGGCAGCGGCAACGGCGGCGGTGGCGGCGCCAGCGGCAGTGGCAGCGGCAGCGGAGGCGGAGTGGTTGAGGAGAGCAAGGCCGACCTGCTGAGGGTGACGAGGAATGGGGGCAGCGTGTACGATCTCGTTCCGGAGGAGATGGAGGCTGAGGGGGACCTGAACGGCCCGATGCAGATGGCGCCGGCGGCGGTGGCCGTGGCCACCACGGCGACGACGGAGGTCTCGTCCTCCTCCGCCACGTTGGCGCTGGCAGGCTCGACGATGACCACGGGCAGCGGGCGAACGAGGACTCCCGACAGTCAGGCTATGGAGAGCAACTTGGCTGCAGAGTAAGTTGTGAATTAGGTTTCTTGTATGTTTTTTTTTAAGGATAGACTTTTTTTAAACTGTACTCTCATGGGGAGAACGAAGTACTCAAATCTCGCATTGCACATTTCCTACTTCAAGCAAAATACTGGCCGTTGCCAAGCAGAGCATATGAGAAATGAAAAGAATACATGCGTCTACTAGAGAGCAGAGAACAAAGACGCATCATGCGGCTTTCATGAGGATTTTTTTTACCGTCCTCTCTTCTCCCGATTCCCATAAAGCAGATGCTGCTGCTGCTTTCCCTTCCTTTCTTCTTCTTAATGCGCTCTTGGTAACATAGAAGGTAAAGCCTTCTTTCTTTCTTTTCCCCCTCCTCCTCCCCAGTAGCCTCATTATGAAGAGCCTCCTCCTCCCTGTTAACCTCCTCTCCCCCCTTCTGCTGCCAGTTGTTCCTCCTCCTCCTTCCCCTTCAGCCATTTCTGTGGCGATCATTTCCGTCCATCCATCTGAGTGGTCAAGACCCCTCCCCCCTCCCCCTTACTTCTCCCTCTTCTTTCTTTCGAAAGGGCAACGAACGCGCTTACCCTCTCTTTGCGCAGGCCAGGCTTTGGGCAGGAGGAGGGAGGCAATAAAATTTTTACGTTTATGGTTCCCTAGGAATTGTTCTGCTCAACTCGAGAATATGGGATGAGAAAACTTGTCTTCACTTTCACGTACCTGTACTGTACCGTACAGTACAGCTCCAAGCTTCATCTCTCTCTTTTCTCCGCCAACAGGTCGATGGTGGTCCCCGAGAAGGCCTCCTCGTTCAACATCCACCCTGAGCGCTGCTGCTCCGACACCTGCCACTACTGTGCCACCCGCTTCGGCAGCCTGGACACCCCGCTGCACGTCTCGCAGCTCAAGACGGCCGAGGTGCAGCGCTACGCCATGGAGTTCGCCTCGGTCACCGCCGACGCCTGCCTGTGCGACAAGTGCTACAGATTCATCGACCGAAAAGCCAAGGAGATGCGCTCCACCAAGGGCGCCAGCGCGGCCGCCGCGGCCGCGGCCGCTGCCGCCGCAGCCGACGGGAGGAAGTCCGCCTCGCCGCCCAAGGACGAGAAGGTCAAAACCTGCGTGGTCAGGAGTTGCAACAGAGAGGTGAGTTTGAACGAACCCCCACTAAATTTCACAGGGTTTTTTTTTATCATGTTTTAACTGTTGCAGGTGACTTCTTCCATAACGAAGAAGTGGCTGATTCGCCTGAGAAAGAAGCTGGGAAAGAAGGTTTCTCTGAACTGGGACAGGGTGACCAAGGCCTCGGCCAAGGCCACCTTTCCCATCTGCAACAAGCACATGTCCCTGGCCAACTCCTTCAGCATCTGCGGCCTCTGCCGGCGCAAGCTGGCCCTGGGCAGCGTGGTCGTCATCTCCTTCTCGGCGGAGGAGGAGCTGCCTGAGCTGAACGCGTCTCTGCGCGCAGACGGAATCCCCTCTGAGCTGCACGAGCAGTCCCTCATCTGCAAGCTGTGCAAGACCTTCTGCAGCATCAAGCTAAAGTGCAACGACCCCGAGTACCTCAAGGGCAACAGGCCGCACAAGTCCTTCCTCAAAGACTACAGGAAAAGGTGAGAAGATTTAAAAAAAATAGTTAAAGTAAGCTTACCGCAATTTACTGTACCGTCCATCTTTACTGCTAGGTTGTACTCGTTCCTCGGGTTGCACAACGACGGCTACACTTCCCCAGAGAGCAGCGCGTCGTCGCCCAAGAAGATCCACCAGGTCAGCCAGAGCGCCAACAACCCCACCAAGCTCACCATTAAGACCACCACGCTGGACGTGGGCGGCGGAGGCGCGGGCGGAGCAGGAGGAAGGAAGAGGGGGAAGCCGCCCAAGGAATTCGCTTCCCCGGGCAGCGACTCCAAGATCCAGGTCGACGCGGACTTTGAGGCCGCAACAGCAAAGAAGGTGGTGGGTGCTGGCGGGAACGGGGGCGCCGCGGCCGCCGCCGCCGCAGGAGCGAGTGCGGCCGCTTCGACGTCCGCCGCGCCTTCAACCTCCAAGCAGGGCTCCTCCGGCGGGGGAGGCGGCGGGGGCAGCTCCGGCAGCGGCGGCGGCGGCATCGTGGACATAATGGAGAAGTGCTCCGTCACGATCCAGTTCGACCTCAACACCAAGAAGCTCTGGCAGGACCTGCACTACCCGTACGGGACCTACACCAGCTTCTTCCGCCACCTGATCCTGCTGGAGAAGTACTGGCGCAGCGGCGACATCGTGCTGCGCGACGGGGCCAGCCAAAAGGCCGAGGTGTACATCAAGAGCGTGCGCAACCGCATCGACGCCTACGAGGGCCAGCACAAGCGGTCGGGACACGACCTCAGCGCCAGCACCAGGCCGGACCTCAGCGTCCCGGCGCTGCCGGACATGCCGCACGTCCCGGAGGAGAACAGCGAGGGAGGAGGCGACCCCGCCAAGAACGCCGCGCACAAGGCGATGGCCGACGAGGTCGTGATTATCGATGAAGATCACCTTCCGCCCGTCCCGAAGCAGGCGAGGAAGGAGGCCGCCGCGGACTCATCCACCATTCTCAAGATCCCCAATTTTCCCGACCCTAGAGGTCAGCTTGCGTTGTCTCCCTCCCAGTCGAATCAGCAGCAGCAGGCCTCTCCCCCCAACATGCCCACCAAGATTCGCGTGCGGACGGACCTGATGCACCTGGGACTGAAGCCCAAGACGGCGGATCAGGGTTCCCAGCGTCAGCAGCAACAGCAGCAGCAGCAGCAGCAGCAGCAGCAAGTGGGCCAGCAAGCTCATATCCTGCAGCAGCACTTGACTCGCAAGACGAACGAAACCAAGAAGGACTCCTTCAAGATAGCGGACCTGGTGGCCACCAAGTCCTCCACACCGTCCGTCACTTCCCTGACCAGCAAGACGTCGCCGGTCGCCCAGTCCAACTTGCTGCAGCTGTTGAACGACCCACCAGGAAAGAACTCCGCCAAGGTGATGAGCGGACCCGTCCTGGGCAACACCTCACTCATCGGCAACGCCCTCAGCTCAGGATCGAAGAAGTCGACGGCGCCCTCGTCCGCTGCCTCCAGCAACAACAGCCAGCTGTTCAAGAGCAGCGCGGGAGGGGAGCAGGGGTCGAGCGCCATCCCACTCACCTTCAACAACAGCATCGCGGAGGTCTTGGCGGCCGCTAGCAAGGCGAAGCAGCAGAAGGAGCAGGCGGAGGCGGCTGCTGCGGCAGCCGCCATGGCCGCCGCCAGCGGCAAGCCAGAGGTCACCATCACGGCCAAGCCGGTGGCCAAGCCCACGCCGGTGCGACAGCAGGCCGCGTCCACTCCCTCCTCTGCCGCCTCGGCATCCGTGGCGGCGTCCTTCTCTTCCCTCTTTGGAGGGACGGGAAGTTCTTCATCATCGGGGCAGAAGTTAACGGAGCTGCAGCAGCAGCAACTTGCCCTGGCGAGAAAACTGTGGGCCGAAGAGGAGATCACCCGGATGATGGCCAAGGCCTCCGCGGCCTCCGTGGCTGCCGCGGCCACCACCTCCACGGTGACGCAGTCGCCGACCTTGTCTCGCACGACGGGACTGCTGACCTCTCCGTCTCCCAGCGGGGGCGTCTCCTCGGTGCAGAAGCCGCAGGCAGCATCCTCGGCTTCGGCCCTCTCCAACATCAACAGCAGCACTGGCGTCTCCAACATCTCTCAGATCCACCCGCTCCTTGACATGAACAAGCTGCTGCACAACACCTCCCCAGGCATCGCCCCTCACATCGTGGCGGCCAGCGCACTGCCCTCGTCATCCTCCTCCGGGAAGTCGGCGGCGGCGGCGCTGTCGGCTGTCACCGCCTCCTCCCAGCAGCCCAAGATCGCCCCGAAGCCGCCCGGACCCATGTCGACTTCGCTTAGGCCGGTGCAGTTGAGCAAGCCTCCGGTCCAGCAGGGGATCCAGACCGTGAACAAGAAGAGCTTGAACACGGTGCTGGACCGCCTGAGTGGACTCAAGGGGCCGCCAGGAGGAGGCACCTCGTCATCCTCCTTGTCGTCATCGGCAGCATCCTCATCCGTGTTGCAGAAGTCTTCAGCATCCACGAACGCAGCGGCGTCCAGCCTTGTCCAGCAGCTGCAGGCTCCTCCGATATCGTCACTCAACAAGTCCTCAGCCTCCACGTCCTCTCCCAGCACCTCCAGGGCCACTCCCACTTCGATGTCGGCCACGTCGTCGGCCAACTCTGCCCTGGCCGCTGCCAACTCCGCCGCGGCTCTGGCTGCCCTTGCCTCGGCCGCTAACCCGGTGGCCGCCGCCGGGCTGAACCCGTTCGGGCTGGCCGGCTTCCCGGCGACGCAGATGGTCGGCCAGCCGATGGTGCAGTACCCGACGTCATCGGCGTGGGCGCAGCAGCAGCAACAGCAGCAGCAGGCGGCGCAGGCGGCGCTGCTGATGGCCACGGCCGGCATCCCAGGGATGACTCCGCAGCAGGCGACGGCGGCCATGCAGGAGCTCATGAAGATGAGCATGCAGCAGCAGCAGCCCAAGTCCTCCGCCACCTCCGGCTCTCGCATCAGGGCCCCCCCGCCGCTGACGCACATGGGGCGGCAGGGCGGCACCGGCACCGGCACCGGCACCGGCGGCGGGAAGGCGCCCGGAGGAGGGAGCGGTGGTGTACCTTGAGTTGTCGCTACTGAGATACGGGAAAGAGAGAGCAAATTTCGGACGTAACTGTCAGTGTGTGTACATGATTCATGCAGTCTTGATACAGAAACGAGGAAATTCGGGGGAAAAAAATAAGAAAAGATTTGGGGCCCCCCCCGGACAGCCGCCCAGGGGGGGGGGTGGGGGTGGGCGCCGCCCCGGTGGGGGCGAACCTGGGAAGGAGAACAACGGCGACGAGTAAGACAAGAAGGACCCA
>JAAUYM010116785.1_pt1 | contig 10940 bp, 7 predicted proteins | sample 7278001 | NCBI WGS metagenome assembly JAAUYM01 (sample SAMN14350224, study PRJNA611818) | marine sediment metagenome | isolation source: surface marine sediment (1.8m) | place: French Polynesia: Moorea | collected 2018-08
GATCTGTCCAAAATACTGTGCGCTGGTCATCTTAAACCTCAATCTCAGATGAGGGTCGGGATCAGAATATCTTATGAAGAACCATTCATCTACCAGTTTGGCCTCTATCAGGGAATCCACCAGTGGACCGATGGCGTCCAACAATATTTCGTCGGCTGTCCTATATCCCGAATAAAACTTGTAGTACAACCATTTCTCACCAGGAAGAAATTGCCTCTTTGTGGGCTTACCATCAGATGTCTGTGAGCGGCCCCTTGAATGTAAGGTATCCACATCACCAGTTCCTCCGTCTGAGAAAAAACACGCAATTATTTGATGCGCATATGAGTTTCCCCTATTGTCCTTCACTATGGTCTGCTGGTTCTTAAAGAGAAACTCGGAGAGTATGACACTGTTCCTTTTCTTAAGTTCAGCGACGAAAAGATCGACCGAAATGGGATTATGAAAATCGACGAGCAACTCATTGTCCCCATCCACGATCACCACCATCTCTGGGATGGAATATTTATTCCTTAAGCGATCAATGCCACCCATCATTTCATTCCCACCCAGTTCAAGCAAGTTTTTGTAGTCCTTTGCAAACAAATTCCATCTCGCAGGAGATAGAACAATATTCTTGTACGATATCCGAGGAACGTATTTAAATTGCCTGAATAACGGGCTCATATGAAATCCGATGGGTCTTTTTTGCTGTAACTGTAAGTCGCATAGCAATCTGTAAATTGGCAGATTGCTCCCCTGATAATTATGAGCCGTTGTAAGTCTGGGGATGACCTCACATTGGAGTCTTTTAGAACGGAGCACCAATCGATCATCCGCCAAGGACAGGTATAGGTCCTGTAAAGGGACCTGGTTCTTTTTACTCATCGAGCTCCTGGCCAAGTAGGGGATCTCATAATCGTAAAGGATAGGCCTCAATAAAACGTTCCCCGTCCTGTTTTGTGGGAGATGCGCTATCTCGGCAAGTATCTTATTTTGATTTGCCTCTTTATCCTTCCTCACGATTGTTTTGCACAGATCATAAATATCACTGTTCGTGTGGCAAAACCTGCCCAGTAGATTTGCAGCAGTTGAGCTCTCAAAAAATCTCAATAGTATTTTATCTCCCTTCTCACCCAACATACTTAGAAAAAATGAATACGTCGAGGGCCAATCCGTTCTTTGCTCTGGCCTTTTAAAATACTCCTTGGCCATGTCCTTCAAGTCAACCGTCATTCTTCTTTGGTGCAATGCCTCTGAGACCTCTCCAAGCAAATACATCTGAAAGTTGCTCAGACTGTACTGGATGTTTTCAGCATGGCTTCCTATGGTGAGATCATCAACAAGTGGCGTGTGTTCGGTGTGTCTTTTGTTCTCTTGGTCATACCCAATTCCATATTCCGGGTCCAGAACCTCAATTAGGGGAACTTCCTGTTCCTCATATCTCTCGTAGAAGACTCTCTTAAAGGTTTCAAGTGAACTTGTGAACATCTGTGAATTGAGTTGAGTGAATAAGGATATGGCCACATGGATGTCCTTTAAATACTTCCTCGAAATACCATTGCCCGAGTATTTTTTATTTAGGTCCACCTGAAAAAGTTTGCTCTCGGTGTAATTGATGCCCATGCTCTCAATTATCTTTATAGCCTCCCTGTACTGGCCTATACCTTCACCCATCCTAAGGTCACCATTTTTCAGACAATGATTCAATCCTCTGAGATGGGTCAATATATCTTTAACCGAATCGCCCCCTCCCATTTCTTCTAATCTACTGATCAATCGGTCCAGATATTCCTCTCCGGTAACATTCGGTTCTAGCTCACTGACCAATAGTTGCGAATCTATTAGTTCATTTAAATAGTCAATGGCATTTTTGCGATCGATACCCTGTCCGATGAGGATCTGAAGCATCTCGTCGAACTTTAACCCTTGCTCTAGGCATGAAATAAGTGTACTTAAGAATTGATTGTTATCTATGGAGACAATGTGATGTGTTCGGAGTGCATTCTTCATCTTTACTTCTACGTATCGAATTTTGGGTCCCAGCACATAATGGGTGGAGTTTAGAAAGTATGTCAAATTCTCCTTGATCTCAGCAATTGATCCCAATTTTTGAGAAAGTTCACAGAGCCAGAACATATCTGGCCTAGAATGCTTGTAATTGTCTGTAAAAAAGTTTATTGTAACATTATCCCCATCCTTCCATTCGCATACGTTGCAGCCAGCGAACGTGCCAAAAGGAGTGGGTCTTGTGACCATTCTGTAAAAATACTTCAGAAGGCTTCGCATCAGGTTGTCCTCGTCCTTCTTGGTCCAGGACCGGTTATTCTCCAACCAGCTTAAAGTTCTTTTGTAGAGCACGGGTGAGGCAATGTACAGGGACTCCTGCAATACCTTGTCTTCGAAGAAGGACATAAGCCGTGAACGGATCACCCTTTGCCGTTCTTGAAAATCTAGGTCCACGTTGTCGCTATCCCTAAGTTTGGTCAAGAATTGCAAGGGCAACAGGGGAGTCCTTAATACGGACCTACCAAAAGCTTGATGTTGTGGTTTCATCATGGTGTGTTCTATGATAGCAAGAGTGGCGCATCCCAGCCAAGATGCTCATCCGAAAGAGTGCTGATGATACTAAGACCGATACCCGCTGCTCCCGTCAAAATGCTGGGGTCGTCAAACCAATTGAAGCCTCCCGAGGCGTGGTCCTTTTGAAGTGACTGGAAACCGGCGACGCCAGCATCGGTTCTCCTCAAGGCCAACATATATCGATACCATCCCTCCGATGCTCTGCCCAGCTCCTGCTGGTTGAGATATTTATTGAGCTTGAAGAACAGATGTGCGTTCCCTGCTGCACCATGGCAAATTCCTCCCTCGTTTATGGAGTTGTATTCGTTACTCGATCTTTTTGCCGAGTTCAAGGACAACTCCCTGCCCATTTCAACGAATTCACGATTGTCCAGGACATTACTTGCTTTCAGCAAGGCCACTGCAACACCAAGGTCACCATAGCACCAGGAGAGCCGGCTCGGTCTTCTCTCGCCGTCCATCCTAATTACCGAGGGGATCCTGTACTGTCGATCCTCATTCTCGGTGCACGCTTGATCTAAAAGCCAAGCCACCCCCCCAGTGATCATGTCCTTCACCTTTTGGTTTTGAATCCCCAATGGATAGATCTTTGATAAACAGGCGATAATTCCTGGAATGCCATGTGCCAACCCCAGATTGTACTTTTCTTTAGGGGCGTCCTGATAATAGAAATCCCAATTGAACGCCTCCCAGGTATAGGTGTTCTCCTTTACGGTTATCTTAGTTTGCCAAAGTCCCTCGACAATGTTGTTCAAAGTGTTCACCACAGTGTCATTGTGAGGTCGTTGAAAAAGATAGTTGACATATCCTAGATACCCAGACATGGGGTCGTACATGGAATGCCCTATACACCGGGAGACCTCATTACTGATCAATTGGTCTATATCTTCGAAGATGGCCTCCTCCTGTTCTTCTACAAATCCCACCTGCACATAATAGTTTATAAGCCACCCGATGCCGGCCAATCCATACGAGAACGTGATGCCAAGATCGGACTCTTCTGAGATAGCTGTCACACACTCTCTCAAATAATCCATCGCAAGCCTACCATGGTCCTCCTCTCCCTTGAACTTGTAAAGGTGGTAATAGAACAGAGAGACCCCCGCCTGACCATGCATGAGGGAATATTTTGTGAGGTAGTTCCTGTACTGCGGAATCTGATCCCCAATTTCCATCAGGACCTTTTCAAGGTCATCCCGCATGATTGCGGGTGCTTTTGGATGCGTTACTTTATACATTTTGCTGATCTTAACACTAGAATATATTTTTTGTCTCAAAATAATTGGTCAACAGCACGGGGCCTCTAAGATCCCTTCATTTCGTTCAGAATGCTGACCTTGTTTTATAGCATGCATCAACCCCCCCAATTGTAAGTATTTGATGAAATACCAAGTATATGTGCTTTTCCTGATAAAGGGGGCTGTTTGCGATCACCTAACAAGGGGGGCAACCCCTTCTGTCTGAGGTACGCCAGAGACATGTCCCAAACAGAAGATCTTATTAATTCACCCAACAGTTAAGCGACATATTTATCGGCTCGGGGCATGGACTTGTATCTATTGTTGGAACAGTTCCTACAGTACAATCTGTTGAGTCTGGCACACAACATCGATGCGCTACAGGGTTGGTGGCAATGCAATTCGAGCCGAATAGGGACAGGAATCCCGCCCCACCCCTTACCGATGCCTTCTGCGCATCGTCTAAGTTGGCTATTGTCTTTTTGTTCAATCGAAGTTTGTCAATCTTATTAGGTTTCATTTTTAAAATTTTTATATAACTATTTAATTTACAGAAAATTAACTACTTTCTTTAATCTTTGAGTTTGGATTGAGCTACTTTTTAGGTTTAAACCCCTTCTGTCTGAGGTACGCCAGAGACATATCCCAAACAGAAGATCTTATTAATTCACCCAACAGTTAAGCGACATATTTATCACCACGGGGCATGGACTTGTATCTTTTGATGGGGTAGTCCCACAAGTATCAGGTTTTGTCTTTGTCGGCACACAACATGGGTGAGCGTAAGGGTTGGTGGTAAGGCAATTCGAGCCGAATAGGGACAGGAATGCCGCCCCACCTCTTACCGATGCCTTCTGCACATCGTCTAAGTTGGCTATTGTCTTTTTGTTCAATCGAAGTTTGTCAATCTTATTAGGTTTCATTTTTAAAATTTTTAATGATGTTATACAATGTCGTCCTATCTATCGAATACAGATCTCAAAGAGACCTGGTAGGTGTTGAGAACATTCTTTTGGCGGACTCCTATTCTTCATGGTCGTAAGCTTGTCTATCGTCCAGAAGCATCGTCTATAATTCTTAGAGCGACTGGATGAGTTCCATTTAAACACTGATTAATGTTACGACAATATTTGCAAGTTCCATTGAAATAGCCAGGCTCTTCTTGTAAGCGGCGGTATTTGGAACGATTTTGTACGTTCATTGGTCCTCTTTGTGCCACTGGACTCTTCTTGCGCAACCGATCCTTCCTTGAAATGGGCTGACAATAAAAATCGGCTGGGATAGTATGTTAGAGAAAATGAGGGACCTCCTATCTATGGACACATCTTTAGTCACTCGGCAACGCTGGTCATATTCCTACTACAACGCATACCTAATTCTAAAGACCGAGAAGACCCCTATAACGTCCTTTTCGTCATTGAAGGAAGGATGGAAGGTAAGTTGTATGTTGGGAGAAATATTCAGATGTTCCAAGATCTGAAAACCATAGAATAGCTCCAACCCCAGTTGGTTCCCCTTGGTCTTGTCGTTGGGTGCGCCATAGTGTACCCCTATCCCTATCTTGTCGTCAAAGCGATTGTCCATGGCAAAGCCCGCCATAAGAATGTGCCGCATTCTGGCACCATTGCCCTCGGCGAAGCCTCCCCTTACAAAGAAGGTATATTTGTCGTACAGCACCTTGGAGGCAGAGAAACTGAGTCCCCAACTCTCCGCCACATCTGCGGTGGCCCTGGCGTCTTGAAACCAGTACATCACATGCACCGTCTCTCCGGCGACTATACTGTTCTCAAAGTCCCAGCCCGCCTCCGCCCAGTACATGAACTCACTCACTCTAAAAAAGGACCTGAAGTTGTCGGAGATAAAATGGGTCGGCTCGCCATTGGCATCATGGATGCCCCCAGTGAGATAGAACTTGCCAATGATGTTCTTAAAGGCCATCACGGCCCCCAACCCTTGATTGGGGATGGCCATGGCCGGGCTGTTAAAGAAGGCCTCGTTGAGGTAGTACTTAAAGGGGCTTAACAGCGGATACAGGTCCACCCAGTCCCCAGGGTCCATGATGCCCAGTACCATTCGTATGCTGTGATCGGCGAAGATCTGACGCCAGTAGAGGTTGGTCAGTCCCCAATCAAAGTCCTTAAAGGTGGCCGTGCTAAGGGCAGCACCCGCCTCGTATCCTAAATTGCGAGGCACCACCCCGGGCCCTAGATTATGACGGTTCTCTATCTTAAAGATCAGAGACCCATGTACCGAAGGGTCTCTGGAAGGTATCTTCCAACTGCCAAAGACACGAAAGATGCCGCTGGATGCTTGGGTGTCCGAAAAGCTGAAGGTGGCATACTGATTGAGAAGCGTATAGTCCACGCCAGTAGCTATACCTAGTTTTTTCTTTAAAAAGCGTTTGACATCATAATATTCATTGAACACACTGGTAAAAGGCCCGAACCGTCCCTGTTTTCTTCTATCATCCGACTTAAGGTCCGCATCCACGGAATTGGCACCCCCATCGGCGACCAGATCGTCGTAGCCCGATTTGCTAGCTCCCACCGCCAAGGTATCGATATCCTTTTTTATGGAAAGTGTGTCCTTTTGCCCTAGCAGTACATGGGGCCCTCCAAGGAGAAGGATCATCAGCAAAGATCCAATGACCGTGTAAAGTGATCTGGAAAACGAAGATTGTAACATTAGAATGCCTCTTGAATACCAAAATAAATGCCTGTGTTGCCCTCTTGCCCTATGCCGATGTCCATCCTCAAGTTCACCTTTTGCTTGGGATTGAACAAGAACCGAAGGCCTCCACCCACACTGTACTTTAAATTGCCCATGTCGAAGTCTAAGATCCCATCGGAGACATTTCCCAGTCCTCCAAACACCACAAATCCTAATCTTTTATAGACATACTGTCGGTACTCCATCTGCAACATCATATACAGATTGTCGCGGTACCTTCCATTGAAGTATCCCCGCATCCTGTTCTGTCCACCCAAGGCAGGCAGTTTGTAAAAGGGCGTGTCGCCCGTCACTCCTTGCAAATAGAAGTTACCGGCCAACACGTGGTCTTCAGAGAAGGAATAGTACTGTCGCACATCGAATTCAAAGGAGGCGAAGTTAAAATCACTCATGCCATTGGGATAGATTATGGCCTTAAAGTACTGATAGCCTCCCTTGTTAGGAAAGAAGATGTTGTCGCGAGAGTCCCAAAGCAGGTCCCCTCCTATACCAAAGATACTACCGCCATCATAGCCAGGCAAGGTTTCGTCTTGCAACAGTTCGTTGTCTCTCCTATCTGCTATCTCCGTAACATCTAAGTCGAAGATAATCCCAGTTCGGTCTGCTGTAAAGAACTTTAAAGGAATCTCTGCGGTTAAAGAGGTACTAAAGGTTCTTTGTGCATAGGCCGCATTGGGCCTTTCGGGGGTGTCGTCGCCCACACCCCAGTACTTGTTCACATAAAGTCCATAGCTAACGGGCACACTGAAATACAGGGTGTTATCAAAAAAGTAAAAGGCATTAGAGAGACTTAGCTTGTATTGGTTATTAGAGGTGTAATATCCACCAAAACCTATTTGTGAGGGCAACAGGTCTTTTTCGTCACCTGTGTAAAAAATATAGATGCCTCCCGCTCCAAAAGCCAACTGGGTTTCGGGGGTATAGTAGGCATAAGGATAGGCACTTAATGATGATTTACGGTCAGTGAGAGAATCACGCTTCTTTTTTGCAGGTCTTTCGTGGTACGTTGCATTAAGCACGTCATCCGAAATGGAATCTAGCACCTTTAGCGGGCCCTTTTTATCTTGTCCTGATATGCTGAGAAACGAGCATGCCATACAAGTGAACAAAAGCCATCTATGTAACGAGGTTGAAAAACTCATAATTGATTTTACGAGAATAATCCCGATCTAACATATGCATCTTCCTCTCTCTACTTACTTTCTACCATTCTACCCATCTTTCGTATCTTAAGGGCTAGTAACACATAGGTGATACCTAGCAACAGGAATGCCAGCCCCATTAAAAAGGAGATCGAGATAGCCCCTGCCAACAGGTTAGAACCGATAAAGTATCCCAAGAGGGTGATCATAATTCCTAGAACAATATTAGCCCAATGATTTGATCCAGCATCTTTAGGTGTCCCTATGGCATCGATGGTCATAAGAACGCCGTAAAACATCATCCAAAAGCCCAGTATCAGAGGAAGTGTTTCGGCGGTTAGCCCCACATGCGTGAAGATAAAGAGGGCAACCAGCACATCTATAATGCCCTCTGCTAGGCGCCAGCCCCAATTATCCAGTACTTGACGCATAGACAGTGACCCCACAATTAGGAAGATGCCCGCTAACAACAGGGCAATACCAATATTGATAGAGAACCCTACCAAGGCTTCCATGGGATAACCAAAGACCAGAAAAGATAGAACGATCAATACAATGCCCTTGATCAAAAGCATCCACCAATTTTTTAGTATTCTTTTCATAATATGGTTGTTTATTTAGGACTATCAGAATGTTTATACAACGGATTGTATTCCTAGTAACCTCCCCGCCTCCATCCCAGCAGTTCCGATAACTATTGGAATAAGGCTATTAGGACGGGGGCGAGGTGATCAAAAAAGAAGTACTCAAAAAATGATAGAAATCTAAACGGGAGCAAATCCACTATGATTATTCTACTTCCTATTCTATGTCTATGGTTACTTTCTCGATTTCTCCACTAAACTTAAAAGGTGGCGAATAGGCCTCACTAACAGGCCCTGATAGATCCATACCAATATCCATTTCGTCAAATCCAAACTTACCTGGAATGGTCTTCTCCACACGACCCTGCCCCAACTGCTTATCATTAGCATACAAGGTTACGGTTCCGCCCTTACCTGGTCCACCACCGTCATATTTGAAATCCATTTTAAGCTGAACCTTTCCAGTAGGGACCTCAATCGTGGAGGTTACTTCGTAACGATTATAGGAGTAGCAGTTAAAATAATAGACCAGCTTATTGTCTTTCATGTAAAGAGAATACCCACCTTCGTCCCCACCCATGGCTATCAGTGCCCCTTCAGCACCTTCCGCTGGGATAATAACATCCGCAGTAATGCTATGTGACTTGCTCTTCACACTTGGTGCTGATGCTTCTGGTAATCGAATAGCTCCTGGATAGAACTCAAAGTGCTTCCGCCCAGTAACAAAGCTTGGCCTGTTGATACCGTTTGGATTGGCAAATCTAGGAGCAGCACGGTCATCTAGCGGATAGACATTGTACTTCTTCGCTTCCTGATCAAAGAGCTGCTGCATTTCTTTTAATTTCTCAGGATATTGACCCGCCAGGTCGTCTGCCTGCGAGAAGTCCTTAGAAATATCATACAATTGCCATTTGTCTTGATCGAAGGGCGTAGAGCCTGCCGTATTCCAAGGTTCCTTGTGGAACGCCGAGGCCATCCAGCCATCGTGATAGATCCCACGATTACCAATCAATTCGAAGTATTGCGTCTTTTTTCTTCCCTCAGCCTCAGCACCATTGTCGGCAAAGGTATAGGCGAAGCTAGTGCCCTCCATCGGCTTCTGTTTAATGCCGTTGACGTATTCAGGCTGTTCTATGCCGACAATGTCCAGCAGTGTGGGAGCAATATCATTGACGTGATGAAACTGTTCTCGCAATCCACCCTTATCTTTAATTCCTTTTGGCCAAGAGACCACCATAGGATTCCGCGTACCGCCAAAATGAGAGGCCACCTGTTTCATCCATTGGAATGGTGAGTTCATCGCCCATGACCAGCCTACAGCATAGTGCACATCGGTACCAGGTCCACCCCATCTATCCATAAATTCCATGGTCTCCTCTATTGGGTATTCGACCCCATTGAGCATGGCCACAGCACTTGCAGTACCTGTCATACTTCCTTCTGCACTTGCTCCATTATCTCCTGCGATAAAGATGATGAGGGTGTTATCGAGCTCACCTGTTTCCTCTATGGCATCAATAATGCGCTTGATCTGATCATCGGCAAACTCATAATAACCGGCATATACCTCCATCTGGCGTTCATAAAGCTTTTTTTCATTGGCAGGCAGGTCATCCCAGGCAGGAATACCATCAGGGCGCGGGGTAAGTTTAGCATCCTTTGGTATTACACCCAGTTCCTTTTGCCGCTCAAACGCAATCTCTCGTTGTTTGTCCCAACCATGAGCGAACTTGCCTTTGTATTTCTCGGCGTATTCCTTGGGCGGGTGGTGCGGAGAGTGCGTTGCACCCGGAGCATAATAGAGGAAGAACGGTCGATCGGGTGCAATGGAATTTTGATACCTCATCCAATTGATCGCTCTATCCGTGATGTCGATCCCAAGATTGTAACCTTCTTCTGGTGAGCCCCATGCTTGTACTGGATTCTGATTTTCGTATATCGTGGGGTACCATTGGTTCATCTCCCCACATAGAAAGCCGTAGTAGTAGTCGAATCCTAATTGGTTTGGCCAGCGAGTATGTGGCCCCACCATGCTTGCCTGTACTCCTGCAACATTGTGGTTCTTGCCGATCCAAGCAGTGGTGTAACCGTTGTCTTGCAAGATCTGGCCTACAGAAGCTGTGCTCTGCGGAATGATACCTGTATAACCGGGGAAACCGGTCAAGGTCTCCATAATAATACCAGTTGCCGCTGAATGGTGGTTGTGACCTGTTAACAATGCTGCCCGTGTCGGTGAACACAGTGCCGTGGTATGAAAGTGATTGTAACGCAGTCCGTTTTCTGCCAGTTTATCGAGTGTTGGGGTGTTACAAGGACCGCCAAATGTACTAGAAGCACCGAATCCGGCATCATCAATGAGTACAAGAAAAATGTTGGGTGCTCCTTCTGGCGCTGATCGAGGTAGGAAAAGTGTAGGATCCGCTTTCGATTCATCGAACGTCTTTCCAATCTTGCCTTTGAATTCGGGGTCGGGTTGCGGCACATTCTGAGCGAATGCGGTAAGACCAGTGCTTAACCAAAAGAACAAGCACAATGGAATAAGCAGGAATACCGATGATTTCATTTTTGTTGGTCTTTTCACACGAATAAATTCAGGTTAACTAATTGATCTTCTTTATGTTGCATGTCCTCGCTAAAATCTCAAAGGTTAGCTGTCGCTGGCTTTATTCATCCCCTTTTGTGGA
>JAAUYM010009721.1_pt1 | contig 10939 bp, 7 predicted proteins | sample 7278001 | NCBI WGS metagenome assembly JAAUYM01 (sample SAMN14350224, study PRJNA611818) | marine sediment metagenome | isolation source: surface marine sediment (1.8m) | place: French Polynesia: Moorea | collected 2018-08
AAACAAAGGAGCTCTATAGTACCTTATGTAGTAGATGCCAAACCCCATTATTGCCGCAATACATGGTAATTGATAAATACACATATTGGAAAGGTAATCCATCTTCATACTATATTTACCAGGTATATACCAATCTACCATGTATTGCAGCAATAATGGGTTTTGTCATCTACTACATATGGTACTATAGAGCTCCTTTGTTTACTCCCTCTTTCGGGGGGCGGGGGAGGGGGAAAGAAGAAGATAATAATTGCCAAACGCAACCTCAAAATAATATGTAAAGAAAATTTGTGAAGAAGTCAATATTTATGTGGTAACTATAATGCCATGTTCACCGAAAAAAACATGTTTAAAGCTGAATTTTTTACGCTCGTAAGTTTAAGCTTGAAAGCGTAACAAATTTACAAAAAATGTAATATATACCAGTACTGTATGTGGTAACTATAATGACATGTTCCATTACATGTTTAAAGCTGAATTTGTTACGCTCGTAAGTTTAAAAGTCCTGTCGGGATGCATGTTTTCTTACAGGTACGGTTACTTCTTGACTGACAGGGCCATTCATCCAGATTTTTCGTACTGTTTTTTACCTGCATTTGTTTCATTCAAGTCTCGCCGCGGGACAGGGAGGAATGTAATATGTTCTGCCACACGACCAAGTATATTAGAATACGGTATAAGGCGTAAAATGTACTACGTATTAGAAAATAAATAGAAATGAAGGGTGTGAGTTTACCTTTATGGTATACTGGGTTTGATATGGTACTATGGGTTTGCCACTCAATTAATGTGACAATGCGCAATATTATAACGGCAAGTTTTTTTTGTCATCTTCCGCGGTAGCAACGACAAACTCACTCACCATCACCATCTCCCCTGTGGTCATGGCGACGGCGGAGGAGGCCTCGTCGCCGCCGCCGTCGCCGCCGCCGCCACCGCTCTCGTCCTCCTCCGCCGGCCACACCAGCTCCGTCTCCAGGAACTTGGGCACGTTGATGGCGGCCGCGATGATGACGGCCGGGACGGCCAGCTTGCCGACCCTGTTTGGGCGACGAAGGGAGTAAAACTTGTCAAAGATTTGGACCATGAATAAGTTGTGAACGCTTTCAGCCTTTGCCCAGTTGACGAGATAACTGTTGCGGAAAGTCGTTACTAAATAATGTCTTTCGCGTACTCGTGTAGCAGTATAGTCTTAAAACTGTTTCCATTGTTTTCCCAAAGGTATACGAGTATATCTATCTCTCCCTGTCTCGGTCAACACTTGGTGACACTTGCTGTCAGTTCCAACAGGGAAGAAAGCTGAGACCTAAAAAAAAACGACAGTAAATAAATATTTCATCTCAGAGTTGAGAATTAAGTTCCTTCTCACATCGCTTGTGGAAGTCTCCCAAAGTATAGGCAACCCGTACTTTCTTCGTCCTTCTCTTACATACTTACATACTATGTACGCCCAACCAACAAGGGTGGGATGCAAAAATAGAAGCTCGGTAGGAATATGCACCTTGCATTCGTCTTCGTCCATGTTTGTCACCAAATTGCATGCTAAATTGTCACTTATTAACAAAATTTGGCCTAAATTTTGCTCCAAAGAGCTGGGGACAGACTTTTCGGAGCTTAGTTGGAATTTGCTAAGGGGGCGTTGATGGTTGGGAGGAACGCAATCTTACTCAACGCAAAATTACACAAAAAGACGACAATCCTTTCAAGGCAAGGCAATCCTCTTGAGTGGCCTCTTGCTCCCTGTCTCCTTCGTCGGAAGACCAAAGCACCCGACAGAGAGAGTTGAAAGAACCCGTTCTCTGCTGGCCCTTTGTTGTTTCTGCTTTCCCAAAGTGCCTTCTGAGAGTGCTAATTAGTCGAAATGTTGCAGACCCCTCCTTCCTACAGGATGCATAAAACATGTGAGGGAGGACGTGGCAGACGTTGACAGGGAGAGTGGTGGACGCTGATCTTAAAGTTGCAAAAGTCTAGGATCTGCTGCGCGACGCAGACTGAATTCTTCCATTTTGCTCTAAAGAATTCAAGAAGAGACTTTGACCAGTTGGCAACATTTTTTGGTTGTTGTTAAGGTATGTTGACTGGAATGATGAGGGGAAAAAAGGAAAAGGTACCCCTCAACACATGTTGGGTTTCAGAATGCCGAGAGATAATGAAACACAAAGCCCCCCCTTTCTATCCTGAAATTAAATCTATCCGTGCATCTCATCTGGACCGCGGTGGTGGAACTCATCTCACTTCGAGTAGTACTACATATTATCCAGAGACTGTGTGTACCACAAAGAAGAGCATTAGGTACAGTCGACCTTTGATTTAGTTAAGGTGGCAGTATTCGGGAAATAGTAAGTCAAAGTTAAAATTATTGTGGTTCTTTACCAAACCGGCGTTTGTTGAAAGAAGGTCTACTGTACTGTACGGTAGTTAATCCCTCCTCCTCCTTGCCTTGTGGCGACGCTCTGAGTAGTTGCCGCCGACCTGTGCGCCAGCGGGTGGCAGACGGCCATGTACCTCTCGGCCGCCACCGACACCGTCAGGAAGACGGAGGAGGTCATCACGATGTTCTCCATCGGATAGATCAGCCAGGGAAAAGCGTACGTGTACAGCGGGCCGCCGTCGATCTAGAAAGGAAAGAAGGAAGAAGAATGGTACTCGCTCTATGCCCCGACCAGACATTTAAGTTAAAAGGATCTGCTCGGCAGGAGTAAATTATTAATGCTCATTCTGGAAGGTTCTTCTCAAGATTTCCAGGGTTTTTTCTTTGTGAAAATCAGGAAGAAGTGCATTTCTATTAAGAAAAAAAAGACCTGCTGACAAATAAAAAAGTTTGGTAAGAAAATGTTTGCCATACCCGGTATGTCAACTTTGGTTTTCCCAACAGACCGACCTCGACAAGGCCACACCGCAGAGGATACTAATAAGGGTAATTTGTTTGATCTGGGATTTTTTTTGTACACTTTACACCAATCGGGGAAAAAGCGTACTGGTAATGCCAGTTTTTCATGCACAAGCAAAAAAAAGGCCTCCTCCGACCTTTCTTAGTACAGTCTCCTCGTCTCCGATATCGAAGGCACCCCCAGCCAGACTTAATACTAGTACTGTTGACTTCCGAAATGATGGCCACCAGCTGAAACTTTACAATAGCAGAATTGAATTTTTTTTACGATAACAGAGATATATCTTGAAGAAGATGCAAATTAGTTTGTTATAATTACTACTTTACTATGGCGGCGGTTCAATGTACACAGTATGTACCAGTAGTACAGTATGTACGTACATACTTACGTACCACGAGTAGGTACAAAAGTGGTCTGGAGGAGAGAATGAGGTATGAGAAGCACCGCAGGAGGAGGAGAGGCAATGAAGATTATGGTACCCGTAATTGTTGTGTTGTTTCTTCTGCTGAAGGCGTGGAACGGTGCTTGTGGTACAGTACATAGCACTCTGAACTGAATCTCGTTTGCCCCATGCGCAGTGCTACCATATGAGATAATGCGCAGTGCACTGAAATGCGTTTTATGAAAAATGCTAAGGAAACAATGCTTCTTCAACCTTGTGACATACTAGTACTACTGCTGTACTAACAAGGATGTGATATTGGAGTCTAGGTGTATTGTACGAAGAGACTTTACCAGAAAGGCACGTTGGACAGGCAAAGATGACTGGTATAAGGGAAAGAGAAGGTGAAGGAGAGTACGAGAAGTAGCAGCGTGCCCTCATCACCTTTCCCCAAAAGAGGAAAACAGACAGGGTTGTTGGTTGAGTATGGAAATGGGATTAGAAGCTGTGGTTGCCTTGCCTCTAAGAACCTACAAGTGGAGGAGAGGAAGAGCTACTTGCCCCCAATAAATTAAAGAAAAAGGTATAGGATATTGGTTTTTTCAATCAGCTTCCGTAACTTTTTTCTTCCACAAGGAATTCCAGGAAGAATTGAATTAAAGCAGCAGCCACAAAATGGTTTCCGTACAAGAGAAACCCATCCAGTAGAAGGCCTTTTCGTGCCTGGGATGACAGATCTTTTATAGCGAGTCCTAACCGTTTTGATCTACTAGTTAAGCTACTACGACCTAAGATTCTATGTCTATTTGACTGCCATTTATGTCACGTTTTTTTCCCAATTGAATGGCAGTTGCGTGTTTACTTATTGTCCAATCCGTACAACATATGAATGAAGTTATTGTAGAGTATTAAGCAAGTGATTATGTTTGAAATATGACAGATATGCACCAACAAGACAAAGAGTCCTGTATGCCTGGCCAGGAAAGCATCACACACAGTACTGGCGGTATGCTACGAGTACTTTCCTGTAAAAATAAGAAAAGAAGAAAAGAGTCCACCATACATTGTTCTTTCTGTCTTGCAAAAATCCGTAAGATTAATCTAGTAGTATAAGAACTGTCGCACCCGGATCTAAAAGAAGTGCTTTCTCTTTTTTTTTCTTTTCCCCTTTTCCAGCAAATACGTATTTCACCATCTGTCTTCTTCTTCTGCCAGAAAGCAGAGCTGCCAGAAAAAACTCTTTTTTATAGGTAGTCCCTTTGCACAGCATTTACCAGGACAGGACTGTACTATAGTACTGTAGCTTGTGTTGAAGCATTAAAATGTTGAGTTCTTATAGGAGCATTTGCAGGAGCGTATCTTATTTTCCATGTCAGTTTTCGACAGCTAGTGTGGAAAAACTCTCTCTCTGTGCCTGTGCACTCTCGTAGTCAGTCTCAAAAGATGCCAGAAGCTAAGAAGCACTTTTTCAATGTCTCAGTATCTACTACTGTACAAGATTTTTTTTCGACGGCTTTTTATTCTCACCCTTTCTCTGCACCCACTTATGGTTCACTGCATACATACCTATGTACAGTAGAAGTCTCAAATTTTGTAGTATATCAAGTCGTTTCGTCTCGTTCCAAGAGCTCTGTAAAGGCCTGATGAGTGCATGAGGGAGATGGGGGAATGCAGGAGTATTTCCACCCTTCTGCGGTACAAGTTGTGAATTTCGATTTAGTAAAAAATGTGCTTGGTTACCGGCTTTTTAGTATACATTGCTATTGCTTCACGTTGATAAAAAAAACCTCGAATTGGCAAACTGTTTCTAGGATGACAAGGCCACACTATGCTGCGTGCTAAATCGAAGGTCGACTGTAGTATCAACACTAGGTACTATTAGGAACTGTAGCAGGTAAGGCTTGGAAGGGTAATGGATAAAAGCAGCAGATGACTGTCGTAGTACGCAGTAGCAGGATGTGGAAAGCCAAGGTTGTTCCGCATGATTGAATGATTGGCCTCGCGCGAGCGAACCAAAGAACTCTCTCTCCCCCTCTCTTTCTCTCTGTGGTGGTGACACATCCATCTAGGGTGCCTTTTTTCGAAGGCCTCTTCTGCTTGGTGCCATTTCCGCTCTCTCTGAAGAGTGAAGGAAAGTCATTGTAGCCACATTGTTGGCTACAGTATTACGTACTACTACTACATAGTACAGGTAGTACATAGTACCTACTACTATATTACATACTAGTAGTAGGCACAGTACCGTACATGTAGTACTATGTAAACAAGCAGAAAAAAGAACCTTTAAAATTCTATGCGTCATCTTGTTCCTCATCCATTAAATGAATTTCCTACACTGGTAAATCATCTCTCTACACACACACCAAAAGAGCACTTTTCGTCTTGATGTTTTTCTTGGAGAAAGAAAGATTCTAATTTATAGGATGCCTGGAGGCGCTTGAGGAAGAAGTGAGAGTTCAGGTGCAAGGGGAGAAAGAGAGCTAAAGGAGATACGTTGAATGAAGGAGGAGAGACTCCAGCATCACTTAGGGCACATTTGCATATCTCATTGGTCGAAAAAAAGTCAGATCAAAGCAAAAAAAAAGAGACAACATATATGCAAAACAGATATGCAAATGACTTCAAATTGATGCTGACGTTCTCTCCCACATCTTGGAAGTAATAGCACTCTTTTACTGTCTAGCTTATACGAGTCTCCTTCGTGATCTCGAGGCGGAATCCCCTTTCCTCCCAGGAGAAGAAAAAGAGAAAGGAAAGGAGGAGAAAAAAAAACTCTGTGGCCACCGGCAAATTGATGGTCAAGCTAGAGGGGTAATATTCTCGATCCTTCCAGAGAAAATACATTATGTGGGTGTGAGAGAGGGTCGCCAGAAAATGCATAGCCTTATTTCACCAATTTTGTACGTACTACACACAGAGGAGGTCCCCGCGCATCCCAACGTTTTCTCACGAGGAATTTGCATATCTTTGTCGTTCGCAGAATACTAAAATGCCTTTTAAAAGCCCGCCAAGCCCGAGGCCTCTCGCGCTCCCTCCCTCTTCTGCAAAGGATTTTGAGCCAAGCAGACCATATTTTTTTCCTCTAATGCAGATGACGCGTGCCTTTTCGTTTTCTCTTGGTGTCTTCTACAGAGTGTACTAGAAAATATGTTCTACACCATAACTTCCACATTCAATTACGGTACTTTTCTTATATACCAAAGCAAGTGACTTTTAGTGACATACAGATGTTCCCTGTGGTTTAGGTTTTAGCCAAGTTCAAGAAAATAGCAATCAAGAGGGCAGCAAGCACGTGGTGTTTAAACCAGCAAAGTCACATTAAAATAGTTTTAACAACAGATTTGCATTGTGACAGTAAGATTACTTACAGTCACAATGATGATAAACTAAGACATTATTCAAGAAACAATTGCCTTTAAAATTATTCAGACATATTGCAAGGTTCGCTTGCCCCAGCATAAATTATTTTGAATTCACAGTAACTACATTGTTTGCATCACAATGCTTGCCAAACATAAATTGGCCCAAGTCCTATACTTCCAAAGTTGCTGAAAAACTTGGAAATACGGATGCTTTCTGTTCTGGACTGTATCGTGTGTATCACTGATTTTTGCCTATAATGTTGTACAGTTGCATTGCCTACAGTATTGCCACAATTGCCAGTAATTTGGTACTTCTTGCTAGGAGCCGTTCAATAATTCAGTAATGTATGCTGGTGCTAATAATTTATCAAGGGGAGCATGCGGCATGCCTGGTGATACACAGTGAGAGGCGGAGAGCAGCCTTCATCAGCCTTGTTGCTGCATTCATCGTGCAGCTACTACAGGCAATGAAAGAGACAGGAGGAAAGTTGTACGTAGCTTTATCATGGTCGTTGTGTCGGGCAAAGGCCAGACCGAAAAGGACACGAAATTAACATATCACACAGTCAGATAAGTGTGTCACGAAAGGAAACTTTTTTAAGCGAGTTAATGACTTTCTCTTTCTACCTGCGAGGAAGCAGACAGGTCTTAAAACGCAACGAGTTGTATGCAGTTGTTGTTGTTGTTTATTTACTTGTCCAGACAAAGTCAAAGGAAGACTCAGCAGGGCTTCGGACAGAGTCTGTTCTCGCTTCTTGCTCACTCACCTCCCAGGCCCTGACGATGCTGTGGTCGAAGATTGCGAAGCAGATGAGGAAGGAGTCGACGGTGGCAAGCAGGACCAGCAGGGAGTTGAACGTGTTGCGCATGTCGCGTCTGGACAAAAGAAGAAAGAAAAGGAGAAGCCGGAACTTCCAATGAAGGCAATGCCTCTTAAAGTACAGTAAAACTTTGATATACTGTAGTTACAAAAAAAAAAACCTCTGACGAGAATCTTTCAGCCGCATAGAGACAAATGCATCGACAAAATTGCATCGATACAGTGAACAAATTTTGCTGCTTATCGACCATAGTTGAAAATATGGAAGTTCTATACATACCTAGTACATATCTAGTACAGTACTTAGTACAAGTCCCTGCATCGTTTTCCGTCCATTTGCATCGATTATTTAGTTCAATAATACCGTAATATCAGTTAACGTAGACATAGAAAAACGTCAGGAAGATCCGATAAATCCGAAATCTCCAGCTTTTCCGGGAAGAAGGGCCGGGGGCATCGGATGTGCGCGATCGGCAATTCAACCTTCATCATCTTCTCTTTTCTACCGCGAACACAGCGACCTTGTACAACAGTCCTACACAATCTAGCATTGCAGTTGGACAGTGGTAACTCTAATTTTTAAAGAGAAAAAAATACCTAATTGCACAAATACACATACATGTATGTGGGTATATAAAAACACAGGAGAGCGGTTCAAAATGTTATTTTCGTGCTTGTTATTTCACACACGCGCATAATTAAAGAGGTGATGCAGACACTTCTTGGCAACGGGATAAAAAAAAAGGCAAGGAGCACAGACTTCCTGTTGTTGTCATCTGTTTTTCGGTGCGGGGGAAGGGGTTGTTTTCTATGCACGCACACACATCCTATTCCAAGCAATGTCAGGGGCAGCAATTAAAGGATGGAGGTCCAAATCTACGTGTTTTCCTCGTTTCTGTACTAAGCCAGTACTGTGCGGTGCATACATACCAACTGCAGGTACTGTACGTGTTTTTGGTAAATTGATGATCGTCGTTCGTCCACAACTATGCAGCTGTATCTCTCTTTTTAAGTAGGCCACAACTATACCATATTTCATTGGGCATGCTCTACGGTGGGTACATCGGAATTGGATACATAGGACTGAGTCGTTGGATCCTGTTTCTGCTTCTGCGTATGTAATAGCATTGTGCATGAGAGGCAGCAGCAACTAGAGGCATGGTTTTAAAAATAATAAATGAAGTCCATGCGTTAAACTTAGCACTGAAGTTTTGTTCTTCATTCCTAGCTTACATGAATGCCTTGAAGCCAGTACAAGTTCCATTTCTTGACTGCAACGCATACTAATACACTGCATTTAAGTCCTAGTCCGCGCATGCGCATGGGTACTCACCTCCTGAGCACGGAGATGGAGAGGAGGTTCCCGGCCAGCCCGAAGACGCCGGCGGCGAAGCAGGCAACGCCCTCCACCCAGAAGGAGAACTTGGACACCAGGTCGGGGTTGGAGGTGCAGCAGAGGGAGAGGTCGGGGCCCGCGGCGTCGGGGCCGGCGTCGGGGCTCTCCGCCGCCGTCCCCAACTCGCTGGTGGTGGCGGTGGTGGCGTTCATCTGCAATCAGTGCAACAACAAGGCACATTGTCAAGAGTGAATGTACCACGGAGGGTTTTTGCTTCGGTTTCCTAAGGAAGATCTAGGTATGTATGTACTCGTACTAGTATTAAGTTAAAATTAAACTCGACGATCCTTCATGCATGTCAGGTTCGGTTTCCTGTTTTTCCAGTGTGAGAAAAAAAGAGAAACTATGTCCGAGTTTAGCTTGCCCTTCCCCCTCCCCTCGCCTAATATTGATTTGTCCACTTAATGCTCGCTGCGTGGTGTGCGCTACCAAATTCGATATGCATGTAGTTGGCTCCTTTCGTCTTATTCTCCATGAGGAGCAGCACTGTAGTATACTGGTACGACATGATATAAAGGGGAGATAAACTTTGTCAAAGTTCCTCATTGGTAAAAAAAAAAAAATGATGAGTCCACTGCTCTTTCTCTCTTCCTCTCCATAACTCCATCTCCCTTAATTGACCCGAGAGAGGGAAGAAGAAATGTTGCTGATCAAGAGATGGAAGGGGAGAAAAAAGTTGGACAAATTGGACGACGATGCTGTATGTCATTCCCTCACTTTTCCTCCCCCTACCCCCCACCCCCGGACCTCTTCTGCTGCGTCAGCAACAGAAAGGTATTTTCCTTTATTTGCCTTTCTGTACAGTAGTTCTCTTAGTGGACTCGACACATTTTGTCTAACTGTCTTTCCTTCCCCAGAAGAGTTTGGCATAGGTATAAAATAAAAAAGGTTTAGAACTTTTTCCCTGACACGGGTAACTTTCCTTGTCACGGCACCCAGAAAAGCAAATCATTGGAAAGTTGGAGAAGAAAGTTCGCAAATGGTCCGCCAACAGCAGTTCAGGTCCCCAGTAATTTTTTTTTGCTGTCGTTGCGGTGGAGTGCAGTTTCTGGGAAGGTGACCCGTGCTAGTATACAATTGTATTGAAAAGGATGTGGAAATCCAGGCAGTCCAGAGATGTAACTTACGTACGATTTGAAGGGTGAAGGAGCACCAGACATTTGGTGCAAACGGAGGGAAAAGCAAATAAAGCAAAAGCAGCAGTTCGAAGGAGTGAGAGAGAATCATTTGTCGGTGCTGCTTGAGAGGCCTTTTGGGACACCCCCGTTAATCCTGCCAACCCTCCCTACTATGTACAAAAAAAAGTGGAAGAGGTAGCAGTAGTAGTAATTGAGTCCTTGTCACAGAAGCAATTTGGCCAATTTGGAGCCAGCCACGTCCGTGCGACTGAGTCGAGGAAAGGAACCAGATTGAATGAATTGGTTATCAAGAAGTAATGAAATTGACGCGGTCACTTTCCCTGTTTCTAATTTTTGTTTCGAGCGACGGTGTTTCCTCTAATTCTGTATCTACGTACCCCCTGAACTAGGATGAGTGCCTTATTTATTCATGTTTGTAGGGGGTTCTCCAGCTCCATGCCAGAAGTTTTGCGCACTCAGCCAACAAGGAGAAGAGTGAGTGAATGATGATGTATTGGGCAACTTTTCCTCATGCTCTTCGTTAATGCAACTTTGTGTGTTTGTGTGTGTGGGTGAGGCGCACAAAGGCAATTTGTCTCTGCTAGCCGAAGTTTCACGTACGTACATAAAAAATACGATAAATCCATGACATGCATCTTAAATCTACTATTGTATAGTGATTAAAACTAAACCAGTTTGCTTCCAACTAAACCAACCCTCAAACCCTACCACTAAGTAATAATAAGGTACTCCAGCTTAAAATATGCTTCCAGACTTTTTCGAGAATCAAAAATTTTGATTTTCCTCAATGCCCAACGACCCTTGAGGAAGTCTCTCTAAACTCTCTAAGCTCTTTAGGTTGAAACTTTTGGTACTTGCCACCACAAAATTTCCTTTTCTAAAGAACTTTCTTAAAGAAAAATCTTCTTTGTGGAAACACGAGATGGTAGTGGTTCAAGGAAGTAATTGC
>JAAUYM010111439.1_pt1 | contig 10937 bp, 10 predicted proteins | sample 7278001 | NCBI WGS metagenome assembly JAAUYM01 (sample SAMN14350224, study PRJNA611818) | marine sediment metagenome | isolation source: surface marine sediment (1.8m) | place: French Polynesia: Moorea | collected 2018-08
AGTTTGAGTTAAGGTAATGAAAAGCAATAAATTAGGTAGATGTCTCCTGTTTATGTATTGTTCTGTTATTGTAAAACCTTACCCAGCAAAGCGGGTAGCTTTAGGCTAGTGGATTTATAAGCCCAAGTTTGTTTGTTGAGTGACTGATCGCCATCGGAGATTCCCTTCATTTCATCCGCTTCATTATAGTTTATAAGCACTTCCAAGGATGACACCTTAATTGTAACAATGATCCCCTCGGTGGAAGGAGGTATGGAGAGAGTGAGCTACACAGAAATTGCTCTACTAGTATAAGTGGAATGACATTTGAGGTTGGTTGGTTGCTTTACCGTACTTACTACCTCCGACGCGTCCCACAATTCATCAAGATCTCCCGCTCATTTTCTTCTTTTTCTTCTCCTTGGAAGTGTCGGGAGATGAATCGGGCCTCCCATTAAAAGGAGGAGGGGGAGGGGGAGAAAAAGAAGAAGAAAGGAGGGAGAGAGGAAGGAAGGGGGAGAACAAAACCGTAATGGGTGCCTTATCCTTCCAACCGACCCCCCCCCCTCTTCTGCAACAAAAAAAACACCACCACCAGAATCTTCTTCTTGCTGCTGCAGGAGGGGGAGGATCGATCTCTTTTTGCAAAGTCTGCAATTTGTGAACGCTAATCTGAAGTTGAGTGGAAGGAGGGTGATGGGGGAGAAGTCATAAGCCTGTAAACAGGCCCCCCCTCAACCACCGACAGAGAACGATTTCAAACGAGGTAAAACGAGTGCTAGTCAAAATGCCCAAAAAAGAGATCTTGAGCAGAGTATGATTCTCTTCCTCCTCCTCTTCCCCCTCCTCCAGCATCGTCCTTGTTGAAGAGGTTTCCGCCTCTCATCTCAGGACGGTTTTTTGTTCCCTCGTACCTTCCATTTCCATCTCCTCCGCCTTCTGCTAGTCTCCTTGATGCGTTTGGGAGAGTCCTCTGCGGATTGGATGATGCGGGAAAGAAGAAGAAGAGGAGGGAGGAAGGAAGGAGACTGATGAATTGTTCACAGAATGATGCGTCCTCCTTCTTTTACCCTTCGTTCTGGGATAAAAATGGGGCCAAGGTGGAGGGGAAATAGAGGAAAGCATGGCCGAGAAATTGGACATGCCCCCTTCACCCCCGCTCCCTCCACATCAAAGGTCGGTCGGAGGGGAAAAACAGCCGTGGGTGGAAGCTTCTTCTTCCATAAAGAGAAATTTGCCGGCAATGAGCAACAGACAGCAAGAAAAAAATTGTGTCCCACGTTTCGTCCTCCCCGTAACTTATTTTTTGCAACCTTGGATGTGAGGTAGGAAAAGGGAGAGGGAGAGCCGCTGACGTTGATTGAGTCATCCTGCATTCCAGGGGCGTGATGTATCTGACTTGTCAAAACATCTGAGTGGGTGGGTGGCGCAGGAGGCAGAAGAAGCAACATCAACAACCAGTGGAAAAGGAGGAGGAGGGGGACGATACTAACCCAGTTCCACTCATTCATCCATCCAGGAGAGTCTGCTCAATCATGAGGTGCTTTTGTGGCTCCTGTCTGCAACCCGTGTTCACGGACGCTTTCGTGATCACGCCTCTAAAATAAACATCTGATATTTTTCGGGCTGTCCTCTTTTCTCCAAGATACTTTTGTTACTTTAATTTGGAGGAAACTTTAAATTTTGCCTATCTTTGTTGCTACTACTTATACTCACACACTTGTTGCCTGCACGGTAGCACTGCACCCTAAAAAGGGGGCGCAAAGTAGCATCACAACAACGGCATCAAAAAAGAGGTTCTGTTTCCTGCTGAGATTCCTCCTCCTGCCCCTCCTGAAGCAGACATCTCGCACCCCGGGAGACTGACGTTGCCTAGTAGCTCTGTGCGGTCCCTGAGGTAAGGGGGGGAGAAGGGGAATGAGAGCATGGGCGGGGCATGCTTTTTTGTATTGGCTGAGACCATATGACAAGCGGGCGGGCGCACGAGGTATTTTAATTGAGGACAGGATTAATGAACAAAAACCAAAGGCCCCTTATCCCGTCATTTGGGAAGCGGTCAGTGGTCACTGTTTTGGACGATTAAAAGCTTACGTCAGTGACCCTTCTGCTACGTATGAGGCAACCAGTGAACAACCACTGTGGCTTAATGCTGGCGACGTTAACGCGCCGTGCGAAGGGAGCGTTTTTTTCACGTAATTGCGTGCAGAGGATGGAAGGACTCCAAAATTACTGAACACACTCACTCCCGTGGTGTGACTTATGACTCTGCGTGGAAGAGGGAGGAATGCACACAATCAATTTCTTTCTATGCCGCAAGTTTCGATTAAAGGCCGGCTCCAAAAAATAGAAGGAGAATGAGGAGGATGGTGCCCATCTCTCTCTTCCTCTCCTTGCTGGACCCCCTGCGGATGGACGATTAAAAACCGCCGGAACGTGAGGAGGAGGAGTCAGAGCATTAGGGGCTTATTGGCCCCACAATAAGCGCTTACGAACATTCCTTCTTTTTTTCTTCTCCTCTTCCAGTCTGACGATCATGACAAAGCTTTTTCCTCTTCTATGTACCAAACATAGGGGAAATTTTCTGTTCTCCTTGGTTGGGGTGAATGGATGAACAGCAAGCGGGATATTTTTCAAAAAACGCGTCGATCTTACCTGTATTACCTGTAGAACCGTCAGTCGTCGGATCGGTAGAGAAATCTTTGGTGCTCGAAAAAAAATGTTGGTGTGAGCTAGCTTGGGAATTTGGTATGGAAGTGGATATTAAATTTTTGCGTGCAAACTCGACCTCCGGAGACCTCCCCCCAGCCACAAACACGGAAAGAGGTGCTTCATGGAGGGGAGGGCCACCATGTGTGGAATACATATTGTAGCTCCCAGGGTATGACGTGGATGTGGCGTCCCACTTTTGGCTCACGCTGAACAAGAAAAGTGGTAGCAGTGACAACCGAAGTGGCAAGATCAGAAGAAGGCCAAATTTAATGGATCGTTTTTATTTTCGGAGAGAGAGCAACGGGAGCGCCATTTGCATCCAAACGAGCATCAATTATGCGTACACAAGGGCGAATCTGTTGTCTCAACGCCCAGAATCTGTCTCTCTCTCTCTCTCTGACCAGCTGTTTTCTTCTGTCTTCCTGAAGCCCCACCCCATTTTAAATCGCGTGCCGACAAAAAATACTCCCTCAAGACTGTGGGACTGAAAGAGAGACAAAAAAATCTGATGTGTCCACACCTGCATCCCTCTCCTTCCTCCTTTGACCTGATCCAAACTCCATTTCAGGTCGTTCTTTAATCCGAACCACCAGTCCAATTATCGCCTCGGCTTCTCTGTTCTCCTTCCTCCTGTCGCATACTACTACGTACTAAATTCTACTCCAGATGCCAGCTCTCTTTCTTTCTCTTTTTCCAACTGCTGCCATTTAAATTGTCACCGAAGGAGGTCAACAAGGAGGAAGTGGGGCAAATTCAGACCGAACTTAAAGGACCTCTCTCTTTTTTTGCCACTTCGGAATCTTTGAAATTCATATTTTAGCGTTAACAGGTAGTGAGATTAATTGAGTTACTTTCTCCGTTTTCGTCACTGGCCGACATCGACGTCAGATTTAAAAAAGTAGCATCACTATGCCAACTGGTCCTCCTACCTCTCTTTTTTTTATCATTTTGTTATTGCCCTAGCAAAAAAAGTGAAGGAGGAGGAAATGTCCTTTGATTATGCCGTCTCTTTCTCCTCTTCCTCCTCCTCCTCCACCTCCTGCTCTTGACAGGCGGCAGACAGACAGCTCGGCTAATGGCATGCGTAAACAAACCGGAGAAAATTCTCTCAGTCTCGTCCCTTCCTCCTCAGAGGAAGAGGAGGGGAAGGAGGAGGGGTTGCCTTCCTTTTCGGATATGTAAATTCTGGGTTTTCAAGCGACACCCGCCAATTTGGTAAAGTGCCGTGACTCTCGGCTTGAGCTTCTTCTTCCTTCCTCCTCCGGTAGAGGACGAAGAAGAATGAGAAATTGAGGGAGAAAAGGAATGTATCAGCCCAAAATTTGAGGCCGCGCGGCCACTGCACGTTGCTACCGCTACCACCACCTCACGTTTTTCCAGGAATTGAATCTATTCTTTTCCTCTCTCTCTGTCTTGATGGCTAGATGAAGAAGAAATTGTTTGCCCTCCGGCAAAGGGAGGGGAGTTTCTCGGACACCCAATCGACATCTCTTGATTCCTTCTCTCCTGATCGAGAAATTAGTCTGAGAACGCTAATTGAACTTCTACAACTTTCTTCATTGGACGACTGGACCAACCTCAGTATGGACATTGCTCAGGCAGTAATAACAGACTTTGCTCAGAGAGCAAAGGAACTTGTAGATGATAAACACAAGTCAATATTAAAAAAATATTCGTACGTACTATAATTAATTTAAAAAAAGACATTAATTTAGGCATATACCTATGGCCGTTTTTTGTCAAGTTTGGGTACTTTTCCCGACTAGCCACACCTGGTTACACGACACGAATTATGTTTATGTAGATTATTACATTCATGAAGTGATTTTTCATATTTCTATCCTTTGGATAAAAAAGGCATAGTTTGATAAACAACAATTGGCACCTCAATCGAGAATGGCGCTGAAGGCAAATCGCCTCCTGTTGACTGTTTGCCCACTGCAAAGCAAGCAAAGGAGCTTCGACCCGACATCCGATCAAGACTGCTTTTACATGCTTGTGGTGCTCTTCAGGAAAACATTGCACATTCATTTTCTCTCTCTCTCTTGGTTTCTTCTTAAGCTTCTTCTACTAAAAAGAGATTTCTTACCTGCGGTTGCCTCTTCCTCTTCAGTTTGCATGTGAGAAGCATGCCTCCTTCCCTTCGTCCTCTCTTCTCTCTCCTCCTCCCCCTTCTCCTCTGCGGGAGTGAAAACTCATCTCTCGAATTTGGGTGCCTTATTTCTTCCTTCTCCTCCTCAAGTTTCGACGCAGCCTGAAGAAAAGAAATGAGGAAGAAAAGAAAACGGTTAAAAATTTTTATGCCTTTTTAAGGAACACGCAAGTGCCGCCGCCGCCCAAAAGCCGTCATATTGTGGGAAGCTCGTTTTTGCCTTTCTCTCTCTCTCTCTCTCGCTCGCTTCCTTCCCGGGGGTTCCTTTGAACACTGGCTGCTCAATTTGCATGTCGCTGGTAAAGAAGAAGAAAAGAAGGAAACTCACTGAGCAAAAAAAAGAGTCAGTTCCTTCTCCTCCTCCCGACAATTTGCCCATTCGCAGGAGGAAGGAGGAGGAGCCCATTTTTCTTCTTCCTCTCGCGATTATGATTATTATGATCATCTGCCATCTTGTGAAATGTTGGGCAGGAGGGGAAAAAAGAAAAAAAAAACTTTCTCATCTGTGTGGGTTTGGGTGTGTGTGTGTGTGTGCAACACTGTCGGACGAAAAAGAAATGTGTCATCCGAAATGAGAAAGGAGGAAGAACGGAGGAAATGACAACATCGAAGAAGCAGCAGCCAGGGAGGCAATTGGGCGTGAAACATGGGGGGAGGAGGAAGAATGGATCTAGGAGAAGAACCACTGATGGTGAACGGACGAACGAACGAACAGCAGCAGCAGGAGGAGGAGGAAGGAGCGAAAGAAAAGCCATTTCAATCAAAAGCTAACTGTCAATTACACCCCACCAAAAAAATCTTTTGCTGCCTCCGCTACAGAGAGAGAGTGAGAAGGAAAAGAGAGGAGGAGGAGAAGGAAAGGAAAAAACGACTAATTTAATTTTTTTTCTTTTCCTCTTCTTGGTGGGAGGAGGAAACTGCCAAGAGGAAACGGAGACAGAGCAGAAGGAAGAGGGAGAAATTTGCTAGCAGTACTAGTACAAGGCTTCCTTCTTTTACCTTCTTCCTTGCTCGCTCAAAAAGTCGTGTCTGGAAAATGAATGCATTGCAATCTGGAGGTCCCCAATTACGCTTTTCCCTCCTCCTCCTCCTTGAGCAAGAAATTGCACGTCTGTCACCCAATTAAAGGAATGGGGCCTCCTCCCGCCCTTCGTAGTTCAAAAGCGGGCTCAAAACTCACCCGTTTCGTGCCATCTGACTGACTGACTGAATGGATTGATTAATTGAAGGCCGGAAGTGAGTGAGCAGAAGGCAGAGACTTTGTTTTGAGCGACAAAGACTTTCTGTTTGAGAGTGAAAGCGATGAAAGGAAGAATGTGGGAAACCATTTTTTTTCTTTTGGGTCTCCGCCGCCGTACACAAAATTTCTCCCCCTCAATTTTAGGAGCACGACGACCCCCACCAAGTCGGAGAGGAGAGGTCAGGGAAGGAAAAGTGCTGCAATTAAAACTGATATATATTCTCATGCACCATGTACATAGGTACATACTGTACGTACGTGCATACGTGTACTACAAGTCAAAATATACGAGCTACGTGCCAGACAAGCCAACTATTAGCTAGATAAAAACAAAAGAAGGAAGAAAAAAATGTTATGAGTGGAGTGTGAACATCTAACTTAGGTACGTAGTATACCAGCGAGCGGGAAAGGTGAAGGATGGACAGGGAATGACATTGGAATCTTGTCGTCACCTCCATGGACGAAGAAGGCATTTTTAAATTTATTTTTACCTGTGGCGAAGCCGACAGGTCATGCAAAGGATGGTAAGAGCTGCTGTTGGTACTCTTGCTCCAAGCAGCAATATCGATAGGTCGTCGAATGGCTAGTGCTGTTGTATTTTTCTTCTTCTTTCTTCAATAATGTGTGTAATTTATTGTGAAGAAACTCAGAACAGAGTCTGTTCTTGTTTTCGAAGTGGGAAGAGAAGTCGTCTTGGACAATAACAAAGACCGTCCCATAAAGAACACGGGAAGAAAGAGGAGAAGCTTTGGAGGTTTTTAATTTTGCTACCGTCTTCGGCACAGGAGAGAGTCTTCAATTCCGGTAATTAACATCAAACATCCTTCAAGTCAAGTGGGAGAATGAGAAGAGAGAGGGGAAGAAGAGAATCTAAAGGTCAAAATAAGGTGTTGATGATCAACGTAATAAATCAACAGGTAAGATTACTGAATTAGTAATTAGCGAAGGCGGTAAGAAGAAAAAAACACTGTTCTTTGAGTGTTGGTTTCACCTGGTTGTCCTTGAAACGTTTGTGGCTCCTTTGCCAAAGCACGTCGATCTCCAGGGGGATTTTTTTCGCCGTTGCCGTCACGCCAAAGCCACAGGAAGGCCGAATCTGATATTTTTTTATTTGATTGATCGTAGGCACCCATCGATCTTACGCAACCTGAGCTCAGACTGCCACTGCTGCACGAAAACTAGATCTCTCAGGGATTTACAAGATCCCTCTCTTGATTTTTCAGTGCAGTTTCCATGGCAAGGAGGAGGAGGAGGAGGAGGAAGTGGGCGGCGGGCTTCCATTACCACTCTAGATTCATCGTCGACGCTCTGTGGGTTTCGGGAGAGGGGGAGGGAAGGAAGGCATGTCTTGGATGCCGCGGACCTTAAAGTGCAGTCGGAGGGAGGGGGACACCAAATTGACTTGGAATGAGACACCGTCAGTGCTCACACACCCACAAGGACTCCGGATGGAAGTTGAGGACAAATTCTGTTTGTTCGGCGGTGGTCAGAGAGATTCTTCTCTTCTCCCGTTGTTGCAGCGTATATCTCACTTCCGGCAACTTTTTTGGCCAGGGGAGTGTGGGAGAGAAAGAGAGAAATTTGAGGCAAAAAAATTCTTTCGACTTTTTACGACGGTCGCTAGCATGTTGTGAGACGGAGGGGAGAAAGGGAGGCATAAAAAGGATCTCCAATTTGCATCGTAAGAAAAAGTGAGAGAAAAAGAAGAGAAGAGCGGGAAAAAGAAAGATGCTGTGGGTTGATAAAAATACCGCCAGCAAAGTCTTTTTCTTTTTGCATACACATATTAGAGTTTTTCCCTTTAAAAGCTGAAGGGGAGGGGGTAGAAAAAGTCGATGTTGCCCTATTTGGGTCCCTTAGAAAGAGAGATAAAAGTGAGGAAGAAAAAGTCACCCCAAGAGTTATAGGAAATCGTGGCACATGATTCCCCCACCTCCCGCTCCTCTCTACGTATATGTAGTAATTTATGAGATTTTTGAAAGTTCCCTCTCTTGTTAGGCTTCCGTTCGTTTTCCTCATTCTTTCGGAAATGGTGAAAGTACAACTGAAGTAGAAGAAGGTGGCAAAAGAAGTAGCATTGGAAATTATGAGTGCTGCTGCCGATTTGTGACACGAGTTGCATTGGGGATGCTTAATAAACATTTTTTCTTTATGAAAGAACCCTTCCGACAAGCAAGCGATTGTCCTCATTACTTTCATGAACGTGACTTCAGAATAATGAAGGAGTAAATTTTTGGAGCTTCCACTTGGATCGTGTCCGTAAAAAAAATACTACTGGTAAAATTGTTCTCAATTTCGCCGATCTTAAAGTACGTAGTACTACCTAGTAGACCGCAGAAAACTTTTGGGCCACCAGTCGGGACAATTAGGGCAATTGTAATTTAGATAATTACTCGTATAATTTCAGGTCTTACTTTGTAACATTTTCTTCTACCTTTATCGAAACAAAGGTTAGAGACATAAAAAGGTGGGGTTAAATGGGGGTTCCCTCCCTCCTCTTCCTCCTTCCTCAGTCGAGACAACCAGGATTTTTTTACGCCTCGTAATGGCGTCACATGCATAATTTTCCCTTCAAGTTCCTCCTCCTTGATCGTCTTCCTATCGCAGTAGACCTGAACGCTGGCTGCCTAAACGTGCCTTCCTCCCTTGTTAACTCACATGACACGTAGTACATATTCCTGGGAAAAACGCTGTGAGTGAGGATAGATTTTTTTACACACACTCACAGCCCGGAAGAAGACAGATTTTTACAGTATAGGTACTGACACTAAGGGCACGACTCCCAAGCGTTTTTTATAACAGGGTATGATGCTTTGTGTGGCGATCATGTGGCCCCCCTTCTTGATTAATGGCTAATATCTTTGTGTGTAAATTAACATGCCACACGTGTGTGCACGCCACAAGCTCAAACTTCACGTCAGCGGGAGGGGAAGGTGATTTATGCCTCCCCAGCACTGGTGACGCTGGGCATTTATTATTCAAGGACCGTGAAATCTGCGTGAAAGATACCTCCGATTCTCCTCCTCCTCCTCCTCAGGTCGCCGCTGCTGGCCACAGGTGTCAACTGACGCATCCACCTACGCGGGATTTTGCGTCCACTCCCCTCTCTTTTTTTCCATGACTAATGAAGATGAGACGATCCAAAGAACCTTCGGGAGTTTTTTATCCAAACCCCTCTACTCTTCCGATTTTACGCATAAATTTTTGCAAAGTAAGGAGGAAAAAATCTTTCTCCTTCCCGCCTTCACGAATAAATTAGCAGTTGAATGATGGAGGAAGAATTATTATAACTGGTAGTGTAGTAGTACGAGTTCAAGATGATGAAAGTTGATGCCTGTCTTGAGGGTTGTTTCAGATTACAGGAGTCTTGCTGTAAAATATCTAGCTTTCCCACACATTTTTTCTCTTTCCCTCTCTGCCTTCTCTTCTACATATACTGTATTGAGCAGTCGTACAGTAAAATCCCGATTTTATTCATCTCAATTTTTTGTGGTAACTCTCAGATAAAAAAAATAATTATGTTACTTTATAAAAGCATCTCAGGTTTACGTACATTCAAGCTCAAATTTGCAATGTTTCAGTGCTATCAAACAACATTACGGTTTAAAGTCAAGATTTCACTGTACGAGAAGTGCGTACGTACTTATGAGGAAGAAGGAAAGACGCGACTCTAACCGCGATCTCATCATCGCTGAGAAGTCGTAAGGAGGAGGAGAAGGCACTTCATGGGAGGTAGAAGAAGGAGAACAAGCAATTACAATGCCTCAGGTACACGCTGTTTCAAGAAGAAGAGGCTATGACGAAACAAGACACATTTTTTCGACTTTTTATGTAAAATAGTTAGACCGTCTTGCTCGCGGTAGATGCTCGATGGAATAATTGCCATCATGTCATCTTCCCCCAATGCTCACCTAGGAAGAAGAAAATCTTTCCCCTCAGCTGGTTCGTGATGTTCGCTGCAGTAACTTCTTGGCGATTAGCTCAACGTGGAATGAACGTCCTGAAAAAGAGAAAAATAAAAACATTATTGCGAGTGTACGAGTAGTTCACAAATTTTCTTGCGTGCTTTATTGCAAGTTCTCTTTTTGTGTTCTGTAGGGAGGGGAAGATGGTGGCGGAAGACAGACAGACAAAAGGAGAGATGAGAAGGAGAGAGAGTTGGAGTGGAACGAAGGATATGTCATATCTGTCAAAGGGGGGAGGAGGAGAAAGGGTGAGAATCCGACATGGACACGACGACCAGAGGAACGGGGAGAGTTGCCGGGAGGAAGGAGGAAACCTGATCTTGTGAAAGGAGGAGAGGAGGAAATCTCATCTTTTTCTGCGTGAGGGGAATTTGACGAAAATTGGTGGAGTTCCAACCACATCCGACAAAGCCTCTCCATAAAAAGTAGAGAGAAGTTGGGTTAGGTACGTACACCTCAAGCGTCAGATGTCCTGCCTCAAATCCACTTTTTTACGGAGATGTTTTGAGTCCGTCGTGAGGGGGGGGGGGAAGAAGGAAGGACCTCAATCAAAAGCGGACAGGATTTTTGTCCTCCTCCTCTTCCTCCCTCCAACCGCCATGACAACTTTTCTCCCGAGAGAAAGTTTTAGGACTTCCTCCTCTGCTCGCGTCACGAGTCGAGTCTTCCTTCCTTCCTCCCTCTTCCTCCTCCCCCATCGACATGATTGCATATCAATTCAGGGATAATCCCAAGACTTGGGCTCTTAAGAACCTCTCTTTCCCTCCTCTGTCTCTACTCTGTCTCTTTCCCTCCCCCTCCCCCCCTTTTAATACTTGATCCTACTTGGCCACCCGCGGACAGAAATCCTTTTCATTGATGAAGTCGTACTGAAAAGAGGATTATTCCTTTA
>JAAUYM010118350.1_pt1 | contig 10933 bp, 11 predicted proteins | sample 7278001 | NCBI WGS metagenome assembly JAAUYM01 (sample SAMN14350224, study PRJNA611818) | marine sediment metagenome | isolation source: surface marine sediment (1.8m) | place: French Polynesia: Moorea | collected 2018-08
CCCCCCCCAAATAAAAACCCGTCCGTTGAATAAATTCACAATTTCAACCCGGCACCTTTAGAAAAGAAGGGAGTGGGTCAACCGCAGTGATGGAGGGTGTGAGAACCAGAGATCAACCAGGTCACACGAACGATACTGAAGCGAAGTCTCCTCCTTTCCTCCACCTTTTGACACCGCGGACTGAAGGAGTGAAGGAAATTTTCTGCTGCCGAAAGAGGGAAGAGAGACAGCCGAGAAATATCGCAGGCTAAGTAGGGCATGTCTTTTTTTTATTATTATTATTACAAAAAAACCAGTTTAGAATTATACGGTCTTGTACAACTATCGGGGTGAAAATAGTTGTTTTGACCCGTTTTTCCCGATAATTTGGCCAAATTTTGCTCATAAAGCAGATATTTGGTTCCGGTATTAATAAACCGTAAAAACATGGCCTACGGCTAAGGTGCCATTTGTCTTGGAAATATTCCTCCTCCTCCTCCTCCTCCTCCTCCCTCCCTCCACCCCTCTCTTCAACCCGACCCTGTTGGGTCGAAAGGGTGTGTGTTTTTGTCAAAGTCCTGGCGGAATTTATTGCCTTCTTCGCCCCCTCCCACCCACCTCCCCCACAACGTGGCTGCTAATCCTCGCTCCGGCCATCCTCCGCATTGACACGGATTAAGGATGACAGCAGCAGCAGCAGAAGAAGAAGAAAAAAATGGGGTTCTAATGAGAGGGGGGGAGAGGAGAGGCAGAAGGAAGAAAGCGGTGACTAAATGGCGTAATGACTGCGGAGGAGGGGAGGACAGGTTCTCTGATCGACAGAAGGAGAGTCATAAGACCTGGAGTGAGAGCCCAGGTCTCACTCTTCACCGGTATGTGAACAGTTTCGTACAACTTATTAGAACCGTTGAAATATCGTTCTAGTAGGTATACTTTGAGATATCTTTCAAGTACCACTCATATCCCGGTACTGTTTCCTTAACGATTAAAAAATGGTATTTAAGCAACAGCCGTTCAAGTACCGTTACCTTAGGTACCGTCAAATTACCATAGAGCTGATTAAAATGTGTCTACTACATTTATAGGACGGTATTTTAATTGTTTCAATTCGTAGCATAAGTTAAATTTAAATTTAGCACCTGCGTCAGTCGGGAGAAGTGGGCAGACTGGGACAAAAATACTACTTAGAGAAAAGTGTTAACTTGCCTTTTTTAAAATCTTTCCCGTAAGTCCACCCGGCCACCCTTCCTTGTTCGGAGCTGCCTTGCAAGGAGCACACCTGTAAACCCTTCCCAATGCGACTTCCAGCCTGCGACTGAATGATGCTTTCATTTCTCTCCCCGGAAGAGAGAGGGAGAGAGAGAGGGACAGATGATGAGGGAGAGGGTGGGGGGTGGAGAGCTTTAGAACAGAAGGCGGCGGCATTTCATTCGCGCGGGGAATCTCTGTTGTGCACACCGACTCGGAACAAGGACAGACAGACTCAGGGAGGGGGCGGAGGAGAGAGGGGAGGGGGGAGGGTGGTTAGTGATAATCAGTGCATCATGCTTGCCACTTCCTCTGCGCGCTCTCCACGCTGTGGAGAGCGCCAGCAGGGGAGAGGGGAGGAAAAAGGGAAAAAGGAGGAGGAAGAGGCAGGTGATGCCTCCATCTCCCTCCCACCCCCTCCTTTTTCAGGGTCGACATCATCGGCGGCGGCGGTTAATGCTCTCCCATCATCCATGGCTGGCTTGCCTGCCTGCTTGCGTGAGTGGCGGCGGTGGCTCAGGTGGCCTCTCTCTCTCTCCTCTCTTCCCTCTGATATGCGGTCAGCATCCGGGGGGGGGGGAGGAAGGGAGGGAGGAGGGAGGAAAAAACGGAAGAAAAAGGTGGTGTGAGCCCGTGCGCCGATGCGGTGACAGCATAGACAAGAGCAGAGAGGATCATGTCATGTTTTAGGCATGTATGTACGGTTTGTGCAACAGTGCTACTAAGTAAAATTACTTAATATCGACTGCATCCATGTTAACCAGTCGTGAGTTATTGGTTGGGTGTCCTGTGCAACAATGTACCAACATGTTTTATGTACGTAGTATGCGACGGTATTTTCTTTGGTGCGCGCGGAGATTCGGAGGGGGTGGGTGGGGAGTAGAAGCTAACATGCGTGTCATCATAGGAGGAGGAGGAGGAGGAAAGAGGGAAGAGGGAAGAGGAAGAAGAGGGTTCCCGAGTGCCGGAATCGAATCTGCCGAGGGAGGCAAAGTCAACCGCCCTCTCTGGTGCACGCCGAAATGCTTCCTCCTCTCTCCCTCCTCTTCCTGTTCCTCTTTCCTCCTCCCCCCCCCTCCCTTTGCTGAGCTTGAGCGGCGTCTGACCGTTGAAGAGAGATGACTATTTGATGAGCTTTTTGTCGTCTGCAGGGCGCGGTTTTGTAACAACAACGCAGCAATGATCATCGATCCGATCCTTCGCTGGCTGCGGGAGACTAGTTGTACTGTGTAGGTAGGTACTAGTGCTAGTAGTAGAGTTATTCCTTTTCCTGCACACACGTGAATGCGTTTTTTATCCCGTCCACTGACACACATGGCCAAAAAAAAAAGTATCTTGGCACGTGCGGCAAACACAGTTTCTCCATATACCCCCAATCTGCAGAATTCGGCGAAAAAAAAGAGTACAAACATTGTAGTAGTTGTACTAGAACATACCAAACTTTTTTTCCACCATTCAAATTCCCACATGGTTCTGCATCGATCGAAAGAAGGAAACACTTGGACACAGACAGCGTCGCTTTATTTGCTGGTTGTTGTCGCCTCCCGCCGCTTCAAACAGGAGATGGCACAGTGTGATACCTTTTTCACACGCAGTCTCTCCTCCGTGGAGGGACGGGTGGAGAGCCCCCCTTTTCAAAAAAGAAAAAAGAAGTAGTTGTAGTGGTTCATTCCGTGTCCGGGAGGCCGTAATTTCATCTCTGTCCCGGGGTGAGAAAATTGGCATCCCACCGCCCGTCCCCCCCCCCCCTTCCGAAATAATCAATAGCTGTAGCACCATTCCGGCGTTACAGAGTGTTGAAAAATTTTGGGTTTGTGGTCTGTTTGCCTAGTCCGCAAATACTTGTAGTAAATATATTTCCGTGGAAATGGCGCTTCATGCTGTTGTGGTGTCCAAGCAATTTAAAACACCCTGTACGTAGCGGAAGAAGAGGTGACAATGACAGCGTTGCATCTGTCCAGTGAGGGCAGAGGGAACGGAGGAAGAGGAAGGAGAACAAGAGGTGTGGGAGAATTGAAAATCAGTCCATTAGTGTCGGTTTTTTCCTCTCCTCTCCTCTCCTCTCCCTCCCCCCCCTCCCCAGTGTTGTGTACTAGAAGGGCTGTCAGGGGGGGCTGAGCGATGGTGTCCGGGATAATTTCAATATTCCGCTTTAATTTGGGACGCCGCTGCCGCTTCCCTGGGAAAAATGAAACAGGTAAAGGGAAAAAAAAGAAATCAGAAGTGGGGGTGAGAGGGAGGCGAATTTAGAGGACTGCAGAGCGTCCAAACAACAACAAAAAGCGCGCGAAGCTCATAAATTATTACTCCGCGCAATAAATCGCACTTTGCGTGTTTCTCCCCCCCCTCCTCCTCCTCCTCGTCCTCCCCCGCCTCTGTCCCCTCCTGCCTGGGAAAAAGTGAGGAAGGGAGGGAAGGAGGCGTTGTCCCTGTCTCTCTCCTCATGCTTTGATCAATGTTCTTGTGTACATACTAGTGGCATAGTAGCACTAACGTAGTAAAGTTACCACGAATGAGATAGGACGCACTTTTTAAGAGACTTGGCTTTAGCTTACATTTTACGTATTTATACTGTAAGAAATCATCTACTATCCTTGAAAAAAGAATAACCCAGTCATAATAGTAATATTCAATATTCAGAGTCATTATTCTCTTCGATAATAGGGTAATATAAATTCATGCGTAGAGGAATTTCTGTCTTTCTCGAGGACTGACATAAAAAAGGTAACTACGAGGAAAGTTACATGCTCTTTGTCGTCTCTCTCTCTCTCGATTCTGCGGTGGTCACCACCACCTCCTTTGCACCCGATTCATCCCCCCCCCCTCGCCTCTTCCCTTGCGTGACCGTTGGCGCAAGCTCGTATCCTCTCTTTCCTCCCGTCCGCCGCCTGTGACGCTCGTCAAAAAGGGAGGGGATTTGGTTTGGGATTTGGGAGGAGGAGGAATGGGAAGTGCACTTGACTGACATGCGAGGTAGTGTACTAGAGTACCGTAGTACTACATATAGTAGATCGTGGCGCAAGGTGGGAGCGGCAAGTGCGCGGGAACAGTAGAAACTAAAAACGCAATAAGCTCCTCACAACATTGTACACGTTGACCGTGAGGACAGACGCGGTCCGAGTGACTACCCAACCAATATTGGTATCACTAGGGGGACACACACGTCGGTGGCGACACTAGTGGTAGTTAGCCATGGGGTCAAAATTGGGTTGCTCTACAAGGTTTTCCAACATGCGGAACTATAGGAACGCCAGGGCAAATGTTAGAATAGTGAGAAAAAAAACCCTTAGAGCAACCCATCACTAAATTCACGCTAGCGATAATGGTTGGGTAGTAACGTCTGAAACTTTCTTGAATTTGTTGCAGGCAGGCGATAGCACGGTGGACGGATGGACGCCGCTTCCGGCTTGAAGGCGAAAGGAAGAAGCAGGCTACCTTGACTTACGCGGCGGAAGAGATGTCGGATGAAGATAACCACCGCACGCGCGCTCACACGACTCTGCCACATAGTAGAGATTTTTTTTTTAAAAAAAAAAGGAAATTTGGGAAAAGGGTTGCATGAAGGAAACAAAGATATGACAAGCAGCTGTTGGGCAATCATCCCGCATCATCTAAAAAAAAAAAGCGAGATTTTCCTCCCCCTCCTTTCTGTTGAGGAAGCAGCTGAGAGTTATTCTTTTTTTGCGGGGAAGGGTCCTGCGTGGTTTTTTTTAACGAACAATGGCATGGGCTTCAAAGTCAAAAAAGCTAAGGAGAGTGGTTCTCTCTCTCTCTCTCTCCGTCTCCTCCCTCCCCACCAATTAGAAGGGTGTTACTCCGATGTTGATGAACTGGAAATGCTACGGATGTTTTGTCACTCTCCTCCTCCAATCGTAGTAGCAGTACTACCACAGTACGTGGATCCCGCTCCTTCATGCGTGGAAGTCCGAACTGCGCAGTCGACATGAGTTAATCTGATCAGACGCGGCCATCAGTTAATCGATTTCTCTCCCCTTTCCCGACTAACGATGGCCGGCTACGACACTATCTGTACTACTGCTAGTACCCGTAAACACGACTTCTCTTTTAGTATATTCTTGATTCTATCGGCTTTAAAGAAACGTTCTATACGAGATTCTTTATGGTACAGGACGACAACAGTAAAAGAAACAAAGAACTATCAACCCTTCTTTTTCCATGGATCACAGAGCGCGACTCTTTTATCATACCAGATACCTCTCTTCCTCAACGACAACGTCGGCACAGTCGTCTGGTTTCCATCCTGATAAAAAAAAAAACTATCTACCGTATATGCATGTCAGAAGATCATGGAAAACTCGCATACCTTTCTGCCTTTGCTTTCTTCCCGCCGCGACGGCTGTGCCCGGCCTGGCTCTGGTCCCGGCCCCGGCCCTGGCCCTGGCCCTGGTCCCAGCCCCGGTGCGGAAGGTGCTCGGCGTCCGGTGCTGCTGAACGTCGGGGCGCGGCGGCGGGTGTCCGACGACGGCGAAAGTCCCCGGGAACTGCGGGGCGGCTGCGCGAGGGTAGTGTCCGAACGCCGTGCCCAGACGGGGACGACGCCAGAAACCCTTCTTCTTGGAAGAGGACGGCTGGGCCTAAGAGAATAGATGCACGTTTACAGTTATTGACATTTGTAACAGGAAAGAGGAACACTACCCTGAATTGGCATCATCAGCAGCTCTAAAAATCGCCAGTCAAATACCAATAGATGACTAAAGGAGAAAATTTATCCAAGGAAAAGTATAGAGAAATTTAACTACTTACATAGTAAATTTAATGTATCTTATATTATTACTAATTAATACGCACTAGTAGCAAAAGCACTTTTGAAAAACCCCACACATTGTCAAATTCGCCAAAATGTGTTTGTTTCTTAGCAACACACCAAAAAGTCGACCTCAATCAGTCGAAGTCAATCTCACATTTTTTTTCGGGAAAACGCAAGTTTTTAAGAATTCAAAATTTAAATCAGACGTTCCAAAGCGCCCTCTCTAAACTAAACTAAAAAAAATCCATCGATGGGTTGGCACGACTCTCCTGGAACATCAAGAGGAGAAGGAGAAATCGGTGTACAAGTATTTCAGCTGCCTCTGGAAGTACGGAAGTCCGACATCGAAGTGGTGGTTCGAAATGAGGGGCAAGGACACGGGAAGCAACTAAAAGATGTGAGCCACGGTCACTCCTCCCAAAGCTCGTCGGGGACTTCCTCCTCCTCCTCTTCAAGTGGTGCTTCAGACAGTCACAGTTCAAAGAAACAAAGAAAGAGGCACGATAAAAGCGCAAGTAGCAGTGGACAGAGCTCCGGAGCAGCCGAGCACAAGAAGCACGGGAAAGGGCACCACCACCACCACCAGGACAAAGAGGACTTGAAAATGGAGCATGAAATGGAGGAAGGGTTTTCCACCGATCACGAAAGGAAGCATCATGCGAAGAAGCTGTACCACAGGAGCGCCGGCCACAGCAACACGGACACGAGCACGACCAACCTCACCAGCAGCGACGAGGAGTACCAGGAGTTCCTCAAGATGAAGAAGCATCACGACAAGAAGCACCACCTACTGCCGGAGAAGAAGCACCACGAGAAGGAGGAGCATCATCGTCCGAAGCACCACAAGGAACACCCGCCGCCACACCGTTCCCACCACCAGGAAGCCGACGACACGAGCGAGACGAGCATCACGAGCGACGACGAGGACTACAGGTTGTTTCACCAAAAGATGAAAGAAAAGAAGGAAAAGGAAAAAGAGCTCCTAAAGGAAATCAAGGTGAAGGAAAAGCAGATCGCAGACAGAGAAAAGGAGCAGGAAAAGCAGGAGGAAGAGCTGATTGGTTCCACTGAAGGAGTTCTTGTCACGTTAGACGACTTTATCAAGGACACGGAAAAGGGCATAAAAGAAGGCCTTGGTGACAGTGACGTGGATGAAAAGAGGGCCTACTTAGAAAAGCCGAATCAAGCTAAAAAGGACAAGACGGAAAAAGCACCCACTGAACCTGCAAAACCCAAGAAGTCTATCAAAGACGCTTTCTACAACGCGGGCCAAACCGTCTATGACAAGATTCAATACCTAAGTGGCAACCAGGAAAGCACTGGACACCACGGACATGGCCAGGAACAAAGACAGGTGAACCCGAATATGGACGCTGGATATTTAACAGGGGAAAAGGACCACGAGGAAAAACATGCAACGGGAGAGCACGGAGATGAAGAGCATCATGACCAGGAACATCATGAAGGCGACCATCACGGAGAACACCATGAAGGCGAGCATCACGGAGGACATCATGAAGAGCATCATGGAGAACACCATGAAGGTGGACATCATGGAGAACACCATGAAGGTGGACATCATGAAGAGCATTATCATGAGGGAGGGGAAGATCATCACGAAGATCACCACCAAGAAGGTGAGCATCATTCTGGAGGAGAACATCATGGAGGGGACCACGGTGCTCGACCAGCTCACAGACCTCACCATGCCGCCTCTATTTGGAATTCGATGAATACTAAGATCAAAGAACTATCGAACAAGATGTACGGCACAAAGTGCCCTGACCGTCATTACAACATCATTCACAAGAAATGCAAGGAGCTTCCATCCGGAGAAATCACACAAATGCTTTCCTGGTTGCCTTTCACATTTACGGGGTCAAAGAACAGCGACTCCGACGCCCGCAGAGATAACCGAAAATCCCTTGCTTCTTATTTGGGCTTCGACAGAACGGAAGGTAAAGCCACCGAGAGCAAGACCTCATTTTTCCACCCAACGGAGGGTAAAGCCCCAGTCAAAAATTCGTTGTTGGAAGGCATCCAGAACACGGTACAAGACATTAATCTGCCATATCCCATCACCAATACAGGGAATAACAAAGAGAATGAAGAAAGAGCTAAGAAAGTTTCATTCGTGGATACCGTTTCAGATAAACTCCAGGCTCAAGCCACAAGCTTTTCACACCTTTTCTCTGGCGATCAAAGTCCTAGGGCCGAAAAGGTGTCATTCATAGATACAATATCAGATAAACTTGAGAATCTCAGCCTTACGAATATTAGTGGTTCTCAAACTTCTGAAGAGAAGGTGTCATTCGTAGACACTGTGTCCAGTAAACTCCAGAATCTGAATTTTACACAACTTGTCTCTGATAACTCAGAAGCTGAAACACAAAACAAAAAAGAAGAAGAGGAAGCAGATGGCGAATCGGAGGTTAAAGAAGACTCGATCTCTTGTGCTTACGACAGAGGAGAAGATTCAAAGGCAAAATTTGGCCCTTCCTGCCCAGATGATTACTCCGACAAGCCGTCCTTTTTCGCTTCGTGGAACCTTCCAGGTTGGGGTCTGTCAGATGCAAGTACCAATTCCACTAACTCCGTAGAAACCGAAAAAGTTTCGTTTTTTCGAAGTAGCCCGAAACAAACCTCAAGAAAAAAGGAATCTTTTATAAGCAAGTACATCTGCAAATGCTGAATGTCTTAATGGTTAATAAACCTACCTGCACTTTTCTGCCTCAAGCTTTCTCTCCGATAAGATTGACAGTCTACTTTTCAGTCTTACTTGCGCAGATGACCCCGAGCGATCTCCAGATGCCCCCAATACCTCGCGCTGGAAATCCCTGCTTGCAGCGGCGACCGGAGGGAGAAACTCTGAGGGCTTTCTCAACTAAGAAATAGTAATCGAAGTAGTATTTTAAGAAAGGCAATCCTACGCATGTCTTACAGTCATTGTGGGGCTTTTCTCTTCATCCAGTCTCTTAAATCCTGGGGCGTAGCGAATATCACGAGCAGGGAAGCATGCCTCTCTGTTCACGTTGGCAACTTCGACCTCCTCCTCCAAGTCCTCTGTAAAGCAGAACAGGACGAAATATTGGGCTTCGAGATCATTATAGTATTATTAGGCCGTCATGTCGCTATTACCATCAGTGTCGCTCGGATGGGAGTTATCACTCTCTTTCTCCACCCACGGCATCGGAGTACCCTGGTAGCTTGAGAAGGAAGAAACTTGCGACGCCTGACTCGGGGGCTCGTTGTCGTGCCTAGAAATGAGGGAACCCCTTCAGACTTCCAGGGTCAGCAATGCGGAGGGTACGATGACTTGCCTCAGTATCGCTTGCAGCTCTTTTTGTCTACGGCTGGACTCCTCCGCAGAGGAGTGCATCAGCCTGGAGCTGACACTCAGGTGAGAGTATTCGTCCGTTCCAACCCTGCCCAAGAGAGAAATCCATTGCTCCGTGTGCTTAGCCATGAAGCCTCAATATGACACAAGCCATCACCTCGCACCGTCCTCTCCGCGCTGACCGCTGGCAGGACCGCCGCTCGGGGCTCCGACCGCCTTCTGCCACGTCTGGGGACTCTCTTTCGGAAGCGTCCTTGGGGGCGATGGATCGCCGAGGTGAGCTGATTCCTCTCGGTAGAGGTCGCGAGAAATCGAGTGGCTCGTCAACCTACTCAAGACCACAATGCTAGAATACCCTCTTGCCCCCTCCCAGTTTTTATTTTATCAGACCAACCTGCTGCCCCTGGAGGCGGCCGGATCCGACCTGAACTTGCTGCCAGGACTGACGGGGTTCCTCTTCGCCGGACTGTCCTCTCCTTTCCTTCTAGAGGACTTGGCAAACCTAGTCGGAAGATGACCTCCCCGCAGGCTCCGAAGATCGACATGCGACGCGTGGCCGAAATCGTGGAGGGAGGAGGCGGCGGCAATCGCGGACGACTGCTTGGCGACGGTCGGTGCTCCTGGTCTGATCGGGTCAGGCCTTGGAAGACTTCTGATGCCGGAAGGAACGCCAATCGGCACCGGACTACCTGGGTGGTCTGGATGACGCTAGAGCAGAGATAACGAGCGCGTGACATTAAACAAGTTTTTTTAAAAATAATTAAACAAGTTTGAACTAAAAACATCGTACCTTAGGAGAGATGTTCCTCTCTTCCTCATGCCTCTCTCTCGACGACTGCCGGCGGATGGTTCCCGCATCCGACGATTCCTGCTGCAGGTGCACGACGTCGCTCACAGAATCAGAAAGAATGAAGAAAGGGCTCTCAAAGATTGCAGCCCCGCCCGACTTACCGCCAAGTCCTCTGGTGGCATGGAGCTGTACTCGAGCCGGAAGGCCTCTCCGCCGACCTCGAAGGTGTCGCCGTGCAGCAGCGTCAGGCTGACGGCGTGGTTGTTGTTGATGTCGACGCCGTCGCCCCCCTCGTCCAACTGGAAGGTCGACCGGTGGACCTTCTCCTCGTTTATTTTAACGGTGTTCGACCAGCTCAGGAGGCTCTGAAAAAAAAAAATAGGAAAAGATTAAAAGAAACGTGCAAACAATCGGTACACGAGAGGTGTCAACACACACCAGGGAGATGTGCTCCGTGTCGCTGGCGTCCAGCCTCACGTGCTCCCTGGAGACCTTTGGGTCCTTGATTATGATGTCGCACTTGCCCTTGCTCCTCCCCACCAAGAGCGGAGTGCCAAGCACGATCGGGATCGGCTATGGGAGGAAGGAGGAGGAAAAATTAACTAATGTGAGGAAAAAGAGCGCAGCTCCGGCCTAGGCCGCAAAATTCTCACCTTGGCGTGCTTCCTGCCCTTCTTCGGGATGAGGTGGCCGACGACGGACGGGTCGTCCAGACAGCGGAGGCACCGGGCGCAACCGGAGGGGGCCTGGGCGGCAGGCTTCTCGTCCTCCAGTAGGGCGAGGACGGACCGGTAGTTGCTCTTGGCGCGCC
>JAAUYM010137485.1_pt1 | contig 10933 bp, 15 predicted proteins | sample 7278001 | NCBI WGS metagenome assembly JAAUYM01 (sample SAMN14350224, study PRJNA611818) | marine sediment metagenome | isolation source: surface marine sediment (1.8m) | place: French Polynesia: Moorea | collected 2018-08
AGCAGGATTTGAAGGGCAAGGAAAACGAAATTGATTTCCCAAAGCCAGAACCAAGTGAAAACACCGCTTAACAGCCCTGCAACCAGAAGGATACGAACGCCGTAAAGCATAGAAATCGAACGTGATATGATTGTGAAACCGAAGGCTGTCACGATACCGGAAAAAGTAAGCGTTATAAGTAGATAAGCAGGATTACCAGTGGCCGTTGATACTCTTGCCCCGACCCATGACACAATCAGCGCTAGAGCTATCCGGCGCTGATCCTGATCATTGCGGGCAAACAGCACAATGGCCGTCAAAAAGATGACGACCATAAATGTCGTTGTGACTGGCCCTGTCGGGAAAAAACCCATCAGCGGCCACCGCCCGCGCCGAAATCCTTGAAGTCCTTCAGCGTAATCGGGCGGTATCCGTAGGCAATCATCAGATCGGCCAAAAGCTTGTGTGCCAGGCCTATCGATTCCGCCGCGGCGTTGACCAGCGCATAGTCGCGCGATGCCGGGTTGGCGATCCACTGAATGCGCGCGTGCTGAGCTTTCCACAGGATTTCAAGCGCCTGGGAAAAGTCGTGCTCGTTCGCAATCAGCCCTTCCTTGCGGGCGATCTTGACCAGCTTCGGACGGAGGTCAGCGATGGAGGAAAGTGCGTCGTCCAGATATGTGTAGCCGTCGATCTGCCGGAACTTCAACCGGGCTTGCGTGAGATTGTAGCCAGTCTCAATGACCTCTTTCGGCGGCTCTTTCAAACAGTCACTCATTTCAGTTTCCCTTGCCAGTGCGGGTGCCAATTATGGGGAAAGGCCCCAGGGTTTCGCTCACGTGCTTTTCCTTGCTGCATGTGAGATCCAGTTTCAAGGTGACCACCTGATCACCAGGCTTTAAATCGAACTCCCATTGCCCGAGATTCCGGCCCATGGTTGAGTGTGGGAGCACCAGTCGGGCCGAGCCGGTCTTGATCAAGCATCCGTCTCGAACAGTCCCGAGCAATGAGAGCCGATACGTACTATTATCAATGAAAACCGGCGTTACTTCAACTTCTGATATGATTGGACGTGATTTTTCCCAAAAAGAAACAACAGGTAAAACCAAATAAAACGCAATCGCCGTACCGAGAAATGTTTTAATTGACCACACGGAAACCACCGTTAATCATGAATAGCATTATAGCGCTAACGATCGGGCTCAGGATTGCGGCAAGTATCCACTTTCGCATTCCCTTTTCTTCTTTTTGCGTGTCCAGGATCTGGTCAACCTTGTATTCCACAAGCTTGAGACGCTCTGCCAGCTTTTCACGTTCTTCGTCACTCATCGGGCCACCCTGCGGAAACAAGATGACCCGATGGTTGCCCTTGCGTTATTGTCATTTTAGCCCTTTCGCGGAATTTCCCCGCGTTATGGGTTAGACCTCGCTAGCGTATGCCAGTGCGCTGGCGGGGTTGTATTTACAGGCGACCACACCTTACGCCGTTACTGGCCCGGCGGCAATTGTTTCGGCTCCCAATGTTCTAGGATAAACATCAGCCGCTCATGCGCCTGTGCTTGTGCGGCCTTGTTCATTTCATCCTGCCGTATGTCGGCATAGTGCAGGATCATATAGAGCCCGGCTATCATCCCGCCCATGATTATGAACGCAATCAGGATCACAGCGACGATGGGGTTTCTCCTTGCAGAGCTGCCAATTCCTTCGGCGATTTGCCCGGAAATCTGTGGAACGTCGCTCACCCGCACAATTCCCTGTATGCCGCATTGTGTTCCCGGATTTGCTTAATTGTTTCCGGCGTGTCATTGGAGCCCGAGAACGATATCGCCCGGAATGCCGAGCAACTGGTATCAGTCACGGTTGTTTGGGTCGTTTGACACGCTGTCGTCAGAGTGATCAACGCCAGCGCGAGCCCGGTTTGCACGATCAATCGCATCGTCCATTTTCTCCCGCGCTTTCAGGATCTGCCGCCGCTCGCCCTCCCCGATCAGCCGTTGCCGCTCCATGTAGTCCAGAACGGCCCCGGTAATCTTCAGAAGGGCAAGCGCGAGCTTGAACCAGATCATTCCGCAGCATTGGCCGGAAAGAAATAAGTCAGGATGGCCGCGCCAAGAGCAACAACCGATGCCTGGATCTCGGGGCTTGCGAGTTCTTCCGGCAGAACGCCGAAGGAAACAAGCGCGCCGGCGGCAGCGCCGATAAGTGAACCGAGCAGTTTGGAATACTTCATTTGATTTCTCCTGTGCCAGATCGCGCTTTTTCCAAAGCGCGCCAGTGAGTGTTTGCCGCGTCTTCCAGCGTTTTAGACACCTCGTCTAACTGGTCGCGGGCTTTTTTTTGGAGCAGATTTGCCTCCTCCAAAAGCTGAATTGTCTCCTCAAGCCAGGAAAGCGGCTGATCCGGGTCGTCGTCGTCCTTCGGGTTGTCGAATACGGGGCTGACCGGCTCGCGGCTCAGCAGCGGCGCGTATTCGGTCGTGGCATCGAACGAGGGGCACGCCTTTGCGGCAAACCTGTTATGACCATCAATCGCTGTAATCGTCGGGAATTGCTCAAGATAGCCGATGATTACTTTAATCAAGGCTGTTTTTTGAGCGCTCGTGCGTGTGTCTTTTGGCTGCCCCTTGGCGTCAACACCACCTGCGTAACAAATCCCGATTGTGCCGCTATTGTGCCCTTTGCAATGCGCTCCCACCTTTTCAATCGGGCGACATTGAACAACAGTGCCATCCAGTTGAATGAACGTGTGATAGCCAATATCTGACCAGCCGCGCTCAACAACATGCCAACGATACAAGTCCTTCTGCGTTACTTCTCGACCTTCCGGGGTCGCGCTGCAATGAATTATCAGTCCGGTTATTTTGCGCATTGTCCATTCTCCTGTTGCCAGCCAAGAGGGTTGGTTTACGGTGTGGTGCGAAGTTCCACCCATGCAGTGATTGCGGGTCCGTCGTACCGGTAGAAGTGTCCGGACGGAACGATGGCTGTCATGTTGCCGATGAACGTCGCGGACGTGGCCTGCATGCGCGCAACTTCCACATTTGCCGGGTCTGAGGTTCCGACAAAGAATTGAGACAGTACGCCGCTCTTGACCGCGAAGATATTGACCTGGATGGCCTGCCCGGTGTCGTTCTGGTAATTGGTGCCGATGACGCGCGAGCCGGTCACATCCTGCCATTGCTGATCAACGCCTATCGGCTTTTCGCCAACCGCAAGCGAGGTGCCGTCCGCCTTCAGATATTCCGAACAACGCCAGTTTCCCGCGCCGTCTGAGACAAACTCGGCAATGTCTCCTGCCGCCGTGGTGATGTCCGCAGCCGTCGGCAGGATCAGGGAAACCGCGTTATAGGTCAGCGTGAGCGCCCCGGAGAACCGGAGCTTCTTCCGAGAATTGGCAACCGTGCCGAAACTCGTGATTGCCACTGTGCCAGTGACGTTGAGGCGGTAAGGCGTTTCTGCGCCGATGTCCGTTGTTGCTGCGGATACAATCGTGCCTTCCGCCTCAATGCGCTGCAACAGCCGCTTGTCACCCTTCTCGGCAGTCAAAACGGTTATTGCGTCTGTCGTGTCTTCGCCAGCAGGCTCGGTTCTGGCCGCTGGCGTGCCGTCGAAAATATCGACCGCGCCCGTAGTCCCGGCAGCGTACTTGCTTTGCGATTCCGTGCCGGTATAGAGCAGCGTTCCTTCCCCGGCGCCACCGTAGGCAATTCCCTTTTCGAACGTCCAGACTTCCTTGATCGTTTCTGACGAATTGGTCCCGAGCCCGGTCCCAAACAGCACCCAGCCGCCGTTTCCACTGTCAAGCGTCGTATCGTATTTGACCTCGTAGTGCTGGTTCACCAGGATACCGTTTGTCTTAACCTGCGTCAGATCCGCGCGGTAGAGCTTTTTCGGCCCGGTCGCGTCAACGTTGAAGGTTGGATCATCACCGCAGGTAATGTGCGCCTTGAAGGAAAACAAAAGTCCATCGCGCAACACCGTCGTCGGGTTGGTCAACTCGGTCGTAAGCGCATAAGACAAAGCTGCGCCTGTTGTCGTCAGAATGCCGTGCGCCGCCTCGTAGAACCGTGCATGGCTCGCAAGTTCGGCGCGTGATGAGTTGTTGACCGTTGACGGCGCCTGACCTTCCGCCCAATTGATATCTCCGTCCGAATTGGCGTTCTGCTCGCCCGTTTCCTTGACCCAAGAATAAACGTTCGCCATTTACCAAGCCCTTCCGCCAAATAGTCCGCCAAATGCGTCCATAACCGTTTTCTGTCCTGCCCGTGACCGCTCGCGCTGATCCTGCGCCTGCATGCGCGACCAGGACCGGGGATCGTCCGACCCGCCCGCTTGTGCATAGGCGCGTGTGAAATTGTCCGAGTTCCAGCCGCCGCCCTGCCGACCGGCCTGCGTTGCCTGTCCAAGCGGCGTTCGGTTGAAGCTTTCCCCGCCGACGCTGATCATGGGGGCCCGGCCCTGCATTAATGCATTAAGTCCCCCACCCGCGACCCTTCCTGCGATCATGCCCGGAAGACCGCCCAGAACGCTCCCTGCGAGCATTCCGGCCCTTGCCGGAAATGAGGACGGCAAAACAGCCTTTGCCATGTTTCCAGCCTTTCTCAGCGGTCCCGGTGCGGGAACTCCCTCATAGGGTCTGGATTGCGGTGTGGCCGATGGTGGCCTTGCCGAGACTGCCGGAGTGACCGTTGGCGGTGCGGCCACTGAAACAGGAGGCGGCAGCGGGGACGGTGTAGGAGCACTGGTTGCCGCTGCCGCCGTGTTGACCTCTTCGAGAGCCTCAAACGGGGCATTAATCCGGGCCGCAGGAGTTATCTTACCTGGAACTTGTCCCCGTCTTGTTTCCTGCGTCTCCTGTGGGATATTCGACGCAGCAATGCCTTCGGATTGGTCAACCTCGCTAACGGCATCAAAAGCACCTGCAACACGCGAATTTGCGGTTCTGCTGGACAACGGCGGTCTGCCAAGCGCCGACATCAGATCCGCAGTTGTGCGTATGTTGCGCTGATAACCGTAATCCTTGTTTTGAAGATTACCGACTGCATTGTCTGCAAACTGCGGATTGGCAAGGTTCGGACGCCTTGTCGGCGGTGTCGGCGTGGCGTTGACGTTCATGTTGCCGATTGCCATTGCGGAGCTGTCAACGGGCAAGCCACCTGTGAACGGACGGCCCTCAATGACCTCCTTGAACGTACTCAGAGCGGGACTGATGCCGGGCTGGCCGGTAACGCCGATGGCCTTGGCGTTCTGCAAACCGTCACGCTTGCCGACGCCGACCTTTGCCGCGCCGTACCATGGACCCCAGCCGCCCGTTGCGGCCTGATCAAGCGCGAAATCGATTGCCGCATAGGTATTGGCCGGGTCCGACGGATCAAGCCCTGTTTGCCGCCGGAAATCGTTGCCCATACCTTTCGGAAAGCCCGTGCCCGCCCCGCCTTGAAGCAACTGAAACGGGCCATAGCTCGGCTCGCGATAGCCACCGCGCCGATAGTTCGACTGCCACGTATTGGGCGCCAGACCTTCAGAGCGCGCCACCTTGACCGCTATATCCGGATCAATGCCGCGCGCCGTCGCCGCCTGCCGGATATATGTCTCCATTTCACTTACTGTTGGCAGTTCCATAAAAGTGCTACCCTTGATAGATAGAGCCATCGCGCTTACATTCCGGGCGCAACAGAGAGGCTATTGATGTTCAGACTGGCACTCGCGATTTTCGCGTTTTGGACGGGTTCCGCATTGGCAGAACCGCAGTTTTCCTACAATCCCAATACCGGCAACGGAACTTCCGAGTTCTGCGCCTCGCAGATGAACGAGGTAGAACGCGACGCCCTTTGGGTGCGCATTTTGCAAGAACTCGAATTTGCCGGATACAAGCCCCAGGAAATCCCGAACCAGAACGCCCGCGAATTTACCAACGGGCTCTATTTTCTTCTTGCCACCCCAAACGACGACGGCTTTTGCGTCATGTACCGGGATGCGTTCCAACCGCAGATACCGGCGATCCGGCAGGATGTGCCGCAATGACCGCCGTTTCCACTCTTGCAAAAAGCCTTGCCCTCATGGCCGTGTTTTTCTTTGTCGCCATGATTTTCGTTTTAGGCTTTGACCGTTTTGGCAGAGACGCCGGTTTGTGGGGCAATGACTGCGAACTTGTCCCCGTCACAGACTCTAATCCGCCAGAAGTCTTTGAGTACCGCTGCGAGTGATACCGCCAGCCGCTGAACTCACAGCTTGCTTAATCAAGGTCTCAAGGCTTTGCGCTGCCGACTGGTTACCAGCCGCAGCAGCGTTCATGAGCTGCCGCACCTCTTGCGGGTTTTCACTCATGAGAATCCTTGCGGCAGCTTCCAATTGCTCGTCACTCGGCGGATTCGCCATTGACCGCTTGAGCATGGAAACAATCCCGGCAGTGGTTCCGCCAACATCGCCCGCGCCTGCCGCAAGCAATGTTCCGCCCGCATCCTGCGCCATTTGCAGCCGCTTGTCGTCTCCCTGCCGCAATGCTGTTGGCGACCCGCCTTTCAACTTGAAACCGATCCGGTTGGCGTCGTCCAGGCGCCCCGCAAGAGTTGCCAGTTGTGCCGTTGCCTGATCGCCCAAAGCCATGCGCAAGATATTTTCGCCGTCTTCCCGCTCGAACAGGTTCCGAATAACAACCGGGCTGTTCTTGCTACGCCCGCCCATGCCCTTGCGTATCCGCGCCCAGATACCTTTGGAAAACGCCGCTTTTTCCGGGTCGCTCATACGCTCGAAAGCCTCGGCAACTTCCTCAAAATCTTTCGGCGCGCCTGTGTCTGTAAATGCTTTCTTACCAGCGTCAAAAGCGCTCTGAATTGACTTGTCGTCGCTGTATTGCGCCCGCACCGAGGCAATTTCCGGCGCGTTGTTGTCAATGACCTGCCGCAGATCGTCGGCAACGTCCTTGACGCCAGATGCAGCGCCGCCAGCGCCTTCCCGGTTGAACAGCGTGCTCGCCTTGTCATCCAGTGCACGTCGGAAATATTCAAGGTCTTCAAAAGTCGGCGGTCTTTGGAAAGTGCCGTCCTTGCGCATGGTCACAAGATTGCGCCGTCCAGCGTTCTGCCGAGCAAGAGCGTAGATTGACGGGTCCATTTCAATCTGACGCTCCAGGAACGCAACAATTTCACTGGGCACCGGTCGATTGGCTGTCTGCTCGAACGCCTGCGGATAGGCAACGTTTGCCGCATCCCGCATTTGCTTCTTGTGACCCTTCAGCCATTTCACGGAATTGTCAGCACCGCCCAGGCTGGTCTTCATTTCCCCGAAGATGTCTCCGCGTGCGGTCTGATAGGTGCTTTCCGCCGCCTCCGTCATGGTATCGCGAACGGCAGGATTTGCCCTGTAAACCTGTCCTGCCGCGTCTGAAAGCGATTCCGACTGCGCCGCAAGCGGACGCCCCGGTCCAACCCCCCGAATGGCCTGATCAACCGTCATTCCGGCTTCTTCAATGTTGCGCGCGACCTGATTTGCTGCTCTGCGCTGCGGCGCTGTTGTCGGCGGCAATCCAGATGCTTTTTGCGCAATCTGCGTTCCAACGCCTTGCGCGCCCCGCACAGCGCCACTAGCCGCCTTTGAAAGGGCTGCGCCCGCAACCGGAGCAATCGCCCCCGTGACCGCTCCTGTGCCCGCGTTGATGCCCGCGCCAAGTAGTCGGTCTGCGGTGCCTTCGCCGCTTCCAAACCCATACAGCCCCCCCTGACCGGCTCCATAGGCGCCGGTTTGCAAAGCCGCCCTGCCAAGTCCCGCGTTGCGTGCCAGATTTCCAGCGCCATAAGCAACGCGGCCCGCTGTTGCCGCACCTGCTGGCAGCAGGCTGGTGCCACCGGTTACAAGGGCAGGTGCAACCGCACCCGTAATTTGGCCTGCAAGATAAATGCCTGGATTGGCCTCGCGCGCTTTTTCGTATGCGTCCCGATAGGCTTCGAGCTCTTGCCCGTAATCGCCCCACAAACCAGCACCAGTTTCAACACCCGCGCCAATCTCGTCGGCAAAACCAAAGCTCAGCATATCCGCCGCACCGCGCGCAAAGCTTTCCGTCCCAGACGGCGGCGCTCCATAGCGTTCACGCATCACCCGCGTGATTTCATTGCGCGGTGTGTTGTCCGGAAACTTGATGGTGACGCCATCGGGGCCTGTGATTTCGATCATTCAAGTTGTCCCGTTGCCGGATTGTAGGTGAGCTTGGAGCCGGGCGGTAAAGGCGTTTGATTGATTTGCTGCTGCTTTCGTCGCGCCCTACGTTTTTGCACTGCTGTCATCGGCGCCTGAACATTTGCCGTTGGCGCACCGGCGGGCAATTGAGGCGTTGTCATTACCGACGCGGGCGGGGCAGTTGCGGGCGGCTCAACAAGGGGTGCCGGTTTTTCAATCGGGGTAAAGCCGCTGCCCTGATACACCCAATTGAACGGCACGCCCATTTGCTGGGTTGCGGTCTTGTAATTGCCAAGTGTCGTTTGTGCGGACGTAATCTTTTGGTTTGCCATTTCTGCCGACAACTCGGCAATTTCACGCCGCATTTCCGGATTCATGGCACCCTCGCCGGTAATGGCGTTTTTCAGGCTCTGAAGGTATTGCGGGAATCGGGCACCGGCGCTTTGCACTGCCGCAACTTCGCCTTCACGAGCAACAGACCCCGGATCAACGATTTTCGCAAACGCAACCGCCAAAGCATAATCCGAAACCGCGCCGGGGTTTTTATACAAGGTTTGAATGGTTGTGGCGCCATCCTGCACCAAATTTGCTGTTGCTAAATCCCTGTTCAGGTCGTCGCGCAAAGCGTTTGCCGCACTGATTTGGTCTTTTGCAAATTCCGGCTGGGCCTGAACATCTTGGAACACATATTCGCCCGTATCAACGTACCGTCGCCGTCCAGTCTTGTCTTCCATAATCCGCCGCTCTTTCGGCGCCTGAAAACTCTGCTCAAGAAGCGCATTCATCACCTGAGGCGATCCGCTTGCCGCGTTCAACTGGTCATCGGAATACCGGCCCGTTGACCTCAGATATTCAAGCGTTGCGTTGCGGCTTGCTTCCCGCTCCTGCTTCTGTTCTGCCCGGTCCCGGCGCGCGGTGTCGAACGCCATGCCGGTCGCAAGACCGGACGCCGCGTTCTGCCACTGCTGCTGCGGATTGCCGCCGCCAAGCATGCCGAGCCCTGCCATCATCAGCGCGGTCGAGTTGTTGCCAAACATCGACATGGCCGGATTGATCATGGACCGCGCGTTCTGCAAGCCGGTTGCATACGGATTAGCAGGCGCCTGCACGCGGTAGGGATTTGCTGTCGGGATCGGAACCGCCATTATCTGAAGCCTCCCAATGCGCCAAGACCGAGCAATCCGAGCCCCGCGCCCTGCATCCACGGATTGGCACCCGGCTGTTGCACCGTTGCCGTCGATTGCCCGCCAAGACCGCCTGCACCGCCGAAGATACCCATTGCGTTCTGAAGCCTGATCCAGTCGGCATTCTCGTTGCCTTCCCAGCGGCGAACCTCGTCTTGCTTCTCACGGGTTGCCAGATCGTCTTCCATGCCGCCGATGTCCATAATCCGGGAATATGGATTGTACTGAGCACTTTCCAGCCCCGGGATGGCCTGGGAGTACGCTAGACCGCTGCCGAGCGCCTGTCCTGCCGCGCCAACCCGGTTTGCAATGTTCGCGCCCTGCGTACCTGCAAGCCCGCTTATGGCGCTCATTTGCCGGTTGCGTATGTTGTTGTAGTCGCTGGCGAGTGCTCTGGAATAATAGTCTCCAAGACTATCGGCCATGCGCCCGGCCATGGCGCCAGAGCCAGACCGGCCCAAAGCGGCAGCCTCGTTGCCGATCCGGTTTTGAATGTCGTCAGCCCCGCTCTCAAGCGCGCGCATAAGGTACGGGTTGCCCTGTTCGATCTCCTGCCCCGAGGCAATCGGTTCATAGTATTGCCCCGCCGTGATCTGGTTCTGACCGGTTGCAACGTCCATGATAGGCGACATGGCCCCGCCGCCGCCGATGACGTTCTGAGCGTTCGACAAGGCCGCTGCCGTGCCCGGCGCCCCGCCTGCCGCGGTGTTGAGAACACCCTGCATGCCTGAACGTGTTGTGTCCGAGTACGGAACAACCGTTGACCCCTGGTAGGGATTGAAGCCCTGCCCGGATTCCAGCATGTTCGACGCACGCGACATGGCGTTTGTCAGATAGCCCTGAGACGGACCCCAAGGCGCATTATTCTGGACCGTCGTTGATGTCTGTCTTTTTCCGCCGCCGCCCATTAGACTGCCACCTCATACATTTGACTTATGGGCTTCCAACCCATGACGCGCGCCCAACCCGTCCGACCCTCCGTTCGGATAAAGGCGCATTCCTCTTTGACCGCGTAACCGTGGATCGTTTCGAACGCCCGCCGCCAATCGTCCATGTTTTCCGCTGCCACAAAGCAGAGCCTGCAAACCCTCTGTCCGCCCGGCCAGTCTTCCAGGTGCGTTGCCGCGACCGCTTCCGGCAATGGCACGTCCGCGTCCGGATCCGATCCAATCCACAGAACCCATGTTTCGTCCAGAATGTAATCCCGGACCTGCTCCGGGCTGTATTCACCCCGTGAGGCTTCACACGCCTTTGCAATCAGCGGCTCAACCACATGCCAATATTGATCCGCCAAGTGTGGATGACAGGCATCGACACGCATTAGCCACGGTCCCCGGAAACGTTCTCGAAGACAATCGCCGATAGCGTAATCACGTCCGCCTTTGACGCCTGCACCCTCAGCTCGTCCTCTACCAGCATTGGAAAGCCCGGAACGGTGTCGTTGAGCGTTTCCCCTGCCGGTATCTTCAGCGTGGAAATCGGGAATACCGTGCTCGTGCTTTTCTGAAAGAACTTGAAGTCAACCTGAACTTCCGCCGCGTCCGAGTTGAACGCAGACAACCAGATCAGTTGCGAGCCGTTGATGTCCGCCGTGTAATA
>JAAUYM010151992.1_pt1 | contig 10927 bp, 10 predicted proteins | sample 7278001 | NCBI WGS metagenome assembly JAAUYM01 (sample SAMN14350224, study PRJNA611818) | marine sediment metagenome | isolation source: surface marine sediment (1.8m) | place: French Polynesia: Moorea | collected 2018-08
AGCAACAGCTGCAACAGCTCCCCGGCAGCGGTGGCAACCCTTGGCCAGCTCCGGCGGCGACGGCGGCGGCGACCACGATGACACACTCTAATAATCCGTTTCTCTAAGGAGGAGGAATCATCTTTTATCGGCCTTATGAAAAAAAAAACCAAGCAACTACGTTAAGTGGGGATTTGTGGTGTGTGTGCGCGACCAAATGTGATTCTTCTTCATTCCAAGAGTGGGAAAGGAAAAAAAATAGATCTACATAGTTATACTAGCCGGTCTATACCCGCATTACTAGATATAAATATAGCGGTATTAAATGACTATTATCTTAACCTAAATCAACCGAGCTCTATTATATCACACCGACAGCATCAAAAGAAGAATTGCTAGGCACACCAGATTGTCATCCCTTTAGGTGCATTGACGTAGAGATTCGACTTGGGCTCCAACTCTGGAACAGGCCACGTAAGACCATCCATATAAGAAGCATCCATTTTTCCCTCCTTTTCCTATTTTGGGAGAACGTGGACGAGGGAGGGAGTAATGGACAGGATGGAGGACACACTCCAAAGAATGACAGCATGGTTTCAACGTTGTGAATTTGATATGGCAAAGGTGCGCAAACGATTTATTAAACGCCCGACGAGACACTGTGCGCGAGGGAGTGGAACAGGTTGATGTGAAGGCCGAACAGGAACTGCAAGTTCCGGAAGTAGCTGAACTTTAGGGTGCTTGGGGTGAGGTTCTGTCCGTCGTCCCGGCGCTGGACCACAACCACAAAGAAGGCATCTTGGGGAGAGGAGTCCCCTCCTCGCTGGGCAGACAAGAAATCGTTGGCGACTTTGCACGCGGCTGTGATCGCCCTCCGGCAGAAGACGGGGGAGGCGGGGGACGCCGCGGACGTCTTGTTCTTCTTCTCGTCACTCTCCCCGCTTCCCCTCCTCCTTTGGAAGTCGATCAGGCCAGCAGAGCGGCCTTGGAGGAGTAGGCTAGGTAAAAAACCATTGCCGCGAGCGCCGCCGCCAACAGCTCGCTGTTGACGTAGGCCCCCTTGTACGCGCCCGGGTACTCCACCAGGATGGTGACCAGCGGCTTGGCGGCCGCCGCCGGGTCGCCGCCGCCGCCCTCGCCGCCGCGCTCGGCCGCGCGGCGGAACGCGGCGTGCCCCTCCTCGTCGTAGAGGCGCACCTCGTGGTCGCCGGTCTTGGCGTGGCGCAGCTCCCTGGTCCAGCTGACCTGGTACCTGTTGCTGCCCTCCTGCACCCTGATGGCCGGGACGAGCGCGCCGTCGCCCACGTCGGCGTACAGGTTGACGTCCTGGGCGTCGTTGCCGCAGACCAGGGCGAACTCGGCCACGTAGGGGATGTGCGTGAGCACCTGGGCGTCCGTCGGGGTGTAAGAGGTGGCCTTCACGCTCGGCGTCGTGCACTGCTCGCCTGTCGGGAGTGGCAAAGGATAATTCAACACCTGAAACTCAACTTCCCAAGCGGTGTCCCCCCCTTACCGTTGGACGATGCCACGAGGGCGGCCAAGGCGAGGAAGGCCAGGTACCCCATCTTTACGGTGTGGGCGAAGAAGTGTACGTACGTCCTTCCTGGCTAACTTCCTCCTCTCTTCTGTCATGTGTGACCACTTTTGTACTCTAGAAAAGTAGGAGACCACCAGGTCAAATGGTGCCTGGATCTACCGCACAAAAGATTGAAACAAGGATCAAGGAAAAACAAAACATCGAACCCCTCTCACGACCTCGGAGTCATACCCGGACGTGAACTAGTCCAGCTTCGGATTCCGACCTGGTCACGCCTCCGGAGCTCGTGGTCTCGACCGGCTTCCACGTCACGGCCAGCAGGAGAGGTTGCGTTGCCGACGAAACGACAAATTTGCGACGCGGCTACTTGGCAGCAGACGGCAAAACAATAACAATAGCATGTGAGACTTAGATGTGAGTTGTGACCTAACAAGAACGATAAGATGGCCTCCAAACGGGCAAGGCGCCTGGAGGCCAAGAAGAGAAAGGCAGCGGCCTTCCTGGAGGTGGCGAGGCTGAACGACAGGGACAGGGAAGACGAGGACCCTTCCATCATCAAGAAGGTCAAGCAGGAGGAGTCCAAGAGCGGCAGCGACGACGACCAAGAGAAGAAGGCAACCGCGCCACATCCCAGGCACTCGGACAAGCCGCTGCTGTCCGGCGCCGACTACGAGACCCTGAAGGCGGAGCTGCGTGCCAGGAAGAAGGCCCTGAGCTCCCTGCCCAGGTTTGAGCTAAAGTCCCGCGGCCACGACGCCTCTATGGACGTCTCCCGCAGTCAGAGGACGCCGCTCCTCCCCTCCGAGCTGCAGGCACTGCTGGCCTACACCATGGTGGGCGACAGGGTGCCCTGCTGCGGACCATTCACCTGGTGCAAGGTGGACAAGTGGAACCGCCTCTCCGGGGTCATCTGTCTTGTGGTGGAGGGGATCTCGGCCGACGACTTTGAGGCCGGGAGGGACTGGGAGGAGGTCGAGAGGGTGACCAGGATCTTTCCGCATAGACTGCAATTTGTTTCCCCGGCGAGGTACGGGTCCACCGTGGCCAAGGACCTCTCCCTACTGCCCGTGGGAAGCAGGAAGAGAAAGACCATGGCCAAGACATTCGGCGGGATGGAGCAGCTGATGCTCAGAGGCGCCGCATTCAGGGTGAACAGAGCTTTCTTTCCCATGAAGAAGATGAAGAACGAGGAGGAGGCAGAGGAGGATGAGACCGTGGAGAAAGGTGATAAGAAGCAACAGTCGGAGGAGGAATGCCTGAAATTGCGTCTCCTGCTGAGCGCCAACCAGATGGTGGAGGAGAACTACCCGATGCCCCTGCCAGGCCCCGCCCAGGAGAAGTACCGGGACTACGTGCTGACCAAGGACGAGTACGAGGACGTGACAGCCAGATCGCCCCTCTACAGTGTAGACTGCGAGATGTGCATGACCACGAACAGGAAGATGGAGCTCACCCGCATCTGCGTCGTCGACGCAGATCTCAAGGTATGAGTATGTTAGTTAGCAATCATTTATAGTTTTAGTTTTTTTGAGATGGTGCTAGGTGTCCCTTCTCCCAAAAAAGTGATGGTAGGTTGTGCATTCTTTTCAGCAAATTATGTTTACACACATTCCCGTACCATAAATACCTACTTAGGAAAAACGAAAAATGGTTGGCTTCGCTTTCTTTAATACTTGGCACATCGTAACCTGCCACAGTTAATATATCAAAGTTTCTGCACTACAAACGTCGCAGGTGGTTTACCACACCCTGGTGAAGCCAGAGGCCCGCATCACCAACTACCTGACCCGCTTCTCCGGCATAACCGAGGGAATGCTGGTCAATGTAGACACACGGCTGTCGGACGTGCAAGAGGCCCTGCGCTCCCTGCTACCCCCGGACGCCGTCTTGGTGGGCCAGTCGCTCTACTCGGACCTCCACGCACTCAGGATGATGCACCCCTATGTCATTGACACCAGCGTCATCTACAACCTGAGCGGCGTTCGCAGGAGAAAGACCAAGCTGGCCGTCCTCGCGGCCAGGTTCCTCGGGCGGAGCATCCAGCAGGACGGGAAGCTCGGACACAGTCCCATTGAGGATGCACAGGCTGCCATGTGAGTGCATTTCAACTTATCAACGCAGTCTGTACTATAAAGAAATAATATATATAATATTCGTACTTCAGGGACCTGGTAAAATTGAAGCTCGAGAAGGGCTACGAGTTCGGCGACGTCCTCCTAGACGGCACGGTGGACTCCATCCAAGACCTGCAAAAGGAGGACAACGATAAGTCCAAGGAGGAAAGAGAGGACTACATCCTGGCTACCACCTTGGTGGAGCAGATCAGGGAGGGCAGGAAGACGGCCAGGATCGTCTGCCAGAGCGGGGTGGCGTCCGACTATGCCGACATCCCCGGGTTCGACGGCAGCCGGGGCGACGGCGGCGGCGACGTGCTGGAGGAGTGCGAAGGCGGAGGATCCGGCCGCGCCGCCAGGGCGGCCGTGACGGCCGCGGCCGACCACGACATGGTCTTCTGCCACGTGAGGCTGCCGGAGGAGAAGGGGAGGAGGAAGAGGCTGGGCAAGGCGGCCAAGATCGCCGAGCTGCTGTGGGGGCACGTGAAGGCCCACGGAATGCTCTTCACGGTGTGGGCCGGCAGGGAGGATGCGGACGCCATGGTGGGCATCGCAATGAAGAAGGGCCCTCCGCCACCGGCAAAATAAAGGATCCACAGTTTTGGTCTCCGGCTGTGTTTGAAATTTATACCTTATCGATGTACTACAGTATGTCGTGAATCCATTAACAAAGTTAAAACATTTAATTGTGTGGCAGTTTGAAGAAATTCAAAATACATGGCGTGCGTTTAAAAGTTCATTGTTCAAGTGGAATAATACAAAAGCTCAACGAAAGTGCAAGAGAATAAGGATATTTGCCTATCTGTATCGATCTAATCTAATTACGGTAGTACTGTAAAATGTCCCTTCCTGATATACGTACTAACATGCTGACTCGATCCTTAGTTCGATAAACGGTTGGTGTTCTGTACTTCGGTACAGCATTTTCAAACAAAAAAAACCATTTCTGTAAAAAAAAAATTGCAAGGTCTACTACTACTGTGAATCTTGATCTCCACCATGCTCCTCACTCCCCCAAGATATTCTCTGCAAGCAAGTAGATGGTGGTGCCAAGGCTTCCCATGCCGAGGATGGAGAGCGCCCAGACTGGAAGGATGGTGGTTGCTGTCTCGGCCTTGGTCTCCACAAGTGGCATCGCTGTGGTCGTCGCTGCTGTGTCTGCGTCCTTCAGGTCATCTGGGGCCTCATTGGAGGCCATAGCCGTGAGAGTCTCTCCGACGTGGCGAACCATCGAGTTTATGGAGAAGCTGTTCCTCAGGGTGAGGAGGATCTGTGGTGAGAGGAAGACGTAGGTCAGCACTCCTGCCACTGACGCTCTCACCAGAGAAACCCAGTCGGCAGCTTGTTGGGTGCTGGGGAACTTGTAGGCCAGCCAGGCGATCAGGCATGAGATCAGGCGTGGCGAAGTCAGCACCTTGTCCGATATGAATCTGAAGAGGTTGAATGCCCCATAAATGGTGGCAAGGACAATTCCAAAATCCAGGACTTCCTTGAGTTTTTCAGCATCACAGTTGCATCTTGGCTGCTGGTCTCGCTTCCTTGTCAAAGGCATTGAAGAGGTGGTTGTGGGAGTTTTCTCAAATTTAGTGTCTGCCATTTCTTTGTCTAGAGGTGAAATGCTTGCTAATTACTTTCCATCAAAAATTTGTCTGATGCATGAGGCATTTTGGCAGATTTTTGGATGCTTTATTGCATGGGACATCCTTACTACGTAGTTTTGTAGTTTTTAAGAACAATTACCCGTATGCTTTTATCTATGTCCTATATCACTAAGGCCTCAGTTAAGCGAGTTGTTCAAATCTTCAAGAATATTGGTAAAATTATGTTCACTAAATCATCATATTAATGTGGTACAGCAGTCTAATGACATGTTTCAGCTGAAACTAGGTAGAACATGTTTTCACATGTGTCACAAGCGAAATTGTTATGCTCATAACTCTGAAAGTTGATAGGGCAAGTATCATACATCAGTTCATTAGTTTTTCTTTCACTGAGATTTCCATGGCCCATGTACAGTGTAACGTCCAATAACCAACTTAAACCGATTGGTTGCTCAGACCGAACAGATAAAAAGCTCACTCGTTACCACCTCTACTAACAAGAACTCAAATACAGACAACTATAGGTACAGAGGAGCATCCATAGTTGATCTCTGTGGGAGCATCTGCCTTTCCTTTCTATCCTACTGGCAAGTGGCATCTGTTCCGCGCAGCCTCTTTCTCTCTCTTTGCCCGTCGCCACGGTTCAGCGCAGTCAGAGCAGGGTTGCCCGAACTAACAATGAGTTAAGTGTGCGTGCGTGTAATATAAAAATTTAAGCTTAATCTCATTTGTGGCTTGATTGTATTTCTAACTCACTCCATTGTTTTACTCGTCAACGTGCTTTTCTTTAGAGCAAAAACTACCGGAAGATGTTTAACCATTTTCTGAGCAATGTGGCAAGCCTGTACCTCATTAGCAGCTGTGGCACCAGCGCAGCGTCCTGGTCTGCTTCCACCTCTGTTGAGAGTTGGAAGAGGGAGACGCACTGTGTCTGCACTGCACCGCACGAGCAAATATTAGTAGTCGACGTTTGTTAGCCCGTTTTGTCTCCCGTCGAGGCCGCGAGGTCGCCCCCTCCCCCCATCCCGCCGCCGCCGCCGCGCAGCAGCATGACCCAGTTCCTGCCCCCGAACCTGCTGGCGCTGTTCGCGCCCAGGGAGCCCATCCCCTTCCTGCCTCCGCCGGACAAGCTGGTGCACGAGAAGAAGAACGTGCACAACTACCTGGGCGTGGGGTCCTTCCTGCAGAGGGCAGGGTTCGAGGACCCCTCGGAGACGCCCCCGCCGACCAGGGTGGAGACCAGGGACGAGAGGTAGGGGAGGAGGGCAAAGTTGCAAAATGGCTGTGCAGTTAAGAATGGGCCGTGGGGCAAATTGACTATGCCAAAGTTTCCACTGTAGTATAAATGCAGTGCCGTTGTTTTTACCGTATTTCTTGCTCTTCATCTTTTCCCCCTCCGCCCCCCTCCCCCCCCCCCGCAGGCTTGTCCGCAAGCGGCGTGACAAGGAGGAGCAGGTGGCCTACAAGCTGGAGCAGGAGATCGCGATGTGGGAGCCGGGAAATGGGGAGGAGGTCACCACCGACCCCTTCAAGGTCAGCAGATTGTCAAGAGAGGACGTTGGGAGGAGGGGTGTCTAATCTTCTCTTCTATTTCCTCCACACACAGACGCTGTTCGTGTCGAGGATCAACTACTACACCTCCGAGTCGAAGCTCCGTCGCGAGTTCGAGTCCTTTGGCGCCATCAAGAAGATCGTGTTGGTGCAGAACAACTCGTCTGAGAAGCCCAGGGGTTACTGCTTCATCGAGTACGAGCATGAGAGGGACATGCACTGTGAGTGGAAAAAAAAACAGCATCAGCCAGAAAAGAGCACCCTGCACAGACCAGAGTGTGGAATGTTTTTTTTGTTTTGTTTTTTACCAAGCAGTTTTTCATTTGTGGGGGGGGAAAGCAGGTTTTCAAAAATTGTCTGTCATTTTATAAGCGAGCAAGAACAGATTTTGTTCACAGACCCATAAAGCAGCACTTGAGCAATCTTGTGATGAATGCTTCATTTTAAAACCAGCCCTTGCACTTTAATTCTCGCCACAACTAATTCTCAGATATTTTGACGATTTAAATTTTAAATTTAGTGATTATCTAGGTAGACTTGTTGTCTTCGCAAAAGGAAAGGTCGCAAATTTTAAGTGAGAACCTGCATTTTCTCCCTCTGTGCTTGCCAAAGATAGCAAAGTGTTGCATTCCAAGGTTTGTGAGGGTGATTTGATAGTCTCTCAAGAACCAGTGAATTGCTCCTCTGCCATTGAGGTTCGTATGGTGGTAAGAAAAGAGCTCTGTAACCTTTGTTTGCCAGTTTTTCCCATCAAGACTGGAAAGCAAAAAAACCCTTTCTGACCCGTAAACTGGACGTAAGTACTGGAAGCCCTCTTTAAAAAACAAAAAAAAAATGACAGTGACTTTCGTTCGTTGTCATTTTTTCCCCCCTTCGTCAGAAACTTTTTTTTTTTGCCGTGGTAAGGGCGAATGACACTTTCATCCATAAGTAACAGAGAAACGTCTCATCACCGATTCCAGCCTCTCCAAAATTAGGTGGGTATATCTCTCCTACACCAATACGGTGGGTATACCTTTTCCTACCTGTAGAGGAAAAGTGCACACATTTTTTTTAGAGAGGAAGAAAAAAAATCTGTTATAAAAAGCAGTTCAAAAAGACTACCTGTGCATTTACGTAAGGTGATGAAAGGTAAGATGTAACTCTCGTCCAGCTTTTTGGACTTTTGAAAAGGAAGAACAGTGTTGCCCGGACACTGGCTGTACATACCTACACATACGTACAAGAAAGTTAGCAAAGGTGGTAAGTGCTCACCAAGTGTGTTGGGTAGGTATGAGAGAAAGAATTCTTCAGTCAAAGGGTATTCCTTGGTAAGCTTCCTCAGCGCTAGAAGAAAAATGGTCTTGGGCTAAACTACCAACGTACTTGGTAGGTATGATTGGTAAGATAGGTAAGCTTCCTGTCAGTTGCAAAGTCTTCAGTCCTCCCTTGGTAGTCCATGGTAAGTTGCCAAAGACGGGGTAGGTATGAGATGGTAAGTTGCAACAAGTGGCTTTTTTTTTGCCCCTTCCCCCCCATCCGGCGCATGAGAAGTGGCTGCCACCACGTACACCACCAAAGAGAGTTCGAGGGAAACAGAGAGTCAGGAACGGTTGCAGACAATGCATGAGTTTGGCTCTTCACTTCTTCTTTGGTCAATATTGACTTTCGTCCGCGTGTAATTATAACAACAGACCAAAAGATTTGAGGGGCCAAAAATGTGTCCCTGCGACCAGCATGAATGTGTTAAGGCCCAGTTCTACTTTTCAGCTGCGTACAAAAAGGCGGATGGGATGAAGATCGACGGCCGGAGGGTGCTGGTGGACGTGGAGAGGGCGAGAACCGTCAAGGGGTGGCTGCCGAGAAGACTAGGTGAGAAACAATGGGGGGGAAAAAAGGCCAAGCACAGTAGTGGATACAGCTTGGGCAGCAAGAACAACTTTTTTTTTACCATAGGTACGTACATGTCTCAATCTTTGTGATAGGTGGGGGCCTCGGAGGCACCCGCCGCGGCGGTCCCGACGTCAACGTGCGGCACTCCGGTCGCGAGGACGGCTACGGCCGCGGCGGAGGCGGCAGGTCGAGGTCGAGGTCACGTGAGCGCGGCGGCGGGGGCCGCGAGCGCCGCCGCTCCCGCTCCAGGTCGAGGGACCGCCGCGACCGCCGCAGGAAGTCGAGGTCGAGGTCACGCGACCGGAAGAGGCGCAGGTCCAGGTCCCGGGAGAGGAGGAGGTCCAGGTCCAGGGACCGCAAGAGGTCCCGCCGCAGCAGGAGCAGGAGCAAGGAGAGCAGGCGTCGCCGCCGGAGGGGGGAGGATCCGGAGGAAGCGGGCGGCGACCACCTCAGGGTCAAGGACGAGCCGGGAGACTACTACAACGGGATGCAGATCAAGCAGGAGGCCGGAGAGGAGGACCAGAAGCCGTTCGACACGGGCGACGCAAATCCCTACCAGGGGCATTACTGAAAAAAAAAGGAGGAGAAGAACGGAAGAGCAATATCAGGGTTTTCCCCTTGGTTTCTTTTTTTTTTCCCCCTTTCTCTCTCCATATTTTTCGGTCTCGGTTACATCAAGAATCTTTTCTGTTCCATCCTGCTCAATGTGAAAAAAAAAAAAAAACAAGCGCGAACTTAGGTGAGTATGGGTGTACGTATGTACGTACCAGTAGTAGGTGGCAGGTGTGCTCTTTTTCCTTTGCAGGTCCTCTTTTTTTTCCCCTTTTCCTCCGTACGATTGATTGCCGATCGTTTGTGATCGGTGAGACTATACCAAAAGTGAACACGTGCATACAAACGAGAGAACTCGAAATAAAGCAACGGAGTGACTGCCACAAAAAAATAATGTCTATGATAGATGCTAGGCTAAAGCACGGAAGTCTCGGACCGGGAAAGGAAACTTCTCAAAAAATGAAATTGTTCAAAATTTGGGCCTCTTGGAAACTATTGACAGTAATATAAATTATTCTGTATAATGCACTTAACGACACATTTTGAAGATATTAAAATTAAATGCACAATAGCAAAATTACAGCACTTTAGATTTACTACAGTCATTGAAGTAAATCTGAGAAGAGTTGGCCTCTTTTTGTACATTGTATAGTACATTATTTTAGAAAAAAAATATCTTTAATGTCGTGCGCTATGCAGCTATGAGTTATAAATCTTTTGCCGCCAATTTATTGCTCTCAATTAATTATTTAATAACTTTTCTTGTTGAATACACTCTTTAAGCTACACAAGGTTCATACAAAGAGAGGGGGAATAACAGTTTCCATTCCAGACCGAGAATTTCGTGGCTAAAGCTACCCGGGTAAGGTTTCGCAATTACAGTACTAGACGTGTGGATCCTGATGTCGGAGATGCAAGTTTTAATTTTTTTAATTTTTTTTTTTTGGTACATACAGCGGGCACCCCTTTTGGGCACCCTGCAAAAATTTTGACCCCCTCTTACCTGTTAGTCCCCATTGAAAATAAGTACCCCGGCCCAAACATCCATTTTTACAAGGATGTAAAATCGGATCTATTTTTTTTCCTCTGTATTTATTCTTGTTAAAAGCAAAAAAAAACCCACCACTATCTATATTTCACAATTTTCAGTTCAAATGCTGGTGAGAATGTTCTTCATGTCGTTGCTGTTAATGCAGTTTCTGTTTGCTCCCCATGCTTCTCTCTTTAGTAGTAGAGCGCGCGTCTAAGGAAAAAACTCTGTTCTTTCCTTCCCCCCCCCCCCTGAGCTCCTCTGAATCCCATTCAGTCTGAGGGAAGGAGGAGGAAGACCCGCACTGGAAGAAAGGAAACTCTGCGAGTGTTACTGCACATCTTTGCCACGATGAAGGACGTGGCGGTCCAGCTGGTCCTCCTCGCCCTGTCCTTCGAGGTCGAGGTCGTGCTCTGCAGGAGGCCGCTCTCCTTCAGAGTCGGTAAGGAGCGTCGTTTTAGGTGCGGCTTGCGTTTTGCCATATAAAAGTGCAAAAAAAGCCAACGGCCGTTGTCGTGTTGGACATACCAGTTCCCGTTATATCACTGAAGTTAAGCAACATTGAGCCTGGTTAGTACTTGGATGGGTGACTGTTCAGGGCTGCCAGGTGCTGTTGGCCAGCAGAGTATCCAGATCTGAAATAGGTGAGTTGGCTGCGAACTGCAAGTTACTTGTGCCTAGCATTGCCAAG
>JAAUYM010018285.1_pt1 | contig 10924 bp, 14 predicted proteins | sample 7278001 | NCBI WGS metagenome assembly JAAUYM01 (sample SAMN14350224, study PRJNA611818) | marine sediment metagenome | isolation source: surface marine sediment (1.8m) | place: French Polynesia: Moorea | collected 2018-08
GAACACTTTACTCACTACCACACCAACAATCACACTCTCAACTCCACCCCCTCCCACCCACACCCCCACCCCTCGCGCCCGGGGGGGGGGCGGGGGGGGGCGCCCCCCCCCCCCCCCGGGGCTGGGTTGGCACATACGTTGTCACTGTTTCATGAAAAGTCATTCAGTTTCAGCACCATGAAGAAGGGCACCAAATGTCCCCCTTTGGTCATGGGGCTGGAGGAATTCTTCCAGAGGACTTCAGTGCCAGCAGTCGGATATCTTTCCAGGAAAGAGTGGTTTATTACCAAGATATTCTGGGTAAGCGTGCGCAGCAAGAACACTTAAGTGTGCATACTGTGCTAACAGTCTCTAATGGATTTTGTCACTCTATCATGTTTGTTGCTTTGCTTAAGCTTGCCATACTATACATAGAAATGTCTAGCCACTACAAAGTTTTCTCAATGTTTAGGTCCTGGTAATGACGACGGGTGTGATCCTCACAAGCTACTTGTTTCTCTCCGCCATGTCTGACTGGCAGGAGAGGCCTGACATCACCACCATTGAGCTGATGACAAGACCCATAGCTGAACTTACCTTTCCCACGGTCACTGTCTGTTCCAGTAGGGACACACCGAATGATCCATTTTCTGCCATTGTCAGATATCTCAGTCCACTCAAGTTCCAGTGTGGAAGGGGAAGCATAATGGTGCCAGAAGCTGATTGCCACGAGACAAAGATGCTGAGAGAAAGGTTTGGTTTTCTTTTCAGTTTTGCCTTTCGCACCATAGAAGAAGAGGTCAATAAAATATTCGACGATGGTGAGGAGAGTGCCAGGATACATTCTGGACTACTCAACAGAGTAGACAGACATGCCATGGTTTTTGAAGAACTTTTGTCAATGAACACAAGTTATTCCAAGGTGGCAGCTGACCTTGCAACCAAGTTTGGCCAAACACTGTATCGAGATTACTTGGCATTACTGGAAGAAGAGCTTCAGCTCCCAGCTGACTTGCCACCTACCATTGGGGTGCCATCCACATCCGCAAGAAAACTTGCAGCTATGACGCTATTTTCTCTGCGTGATCTGGGCTCCTTCGGCGAGTTTGTCTCCCAATTATTGCCTCTCATGGATCCGACAAGGTTCTCTCGACGCAATACAATGTACTACAAAGAGGGAGACTGTCCTGTAAATGAAGCAAAGCTACTCCATGAGTTGTTTGCCAACATAACTTCGGCAATTATTTGGTCACAGACTGGAGAAAGGCCTAATAGTAGTAGCAGCATGGCTAAAGTTTCTCTCTTTGAGGTTCCTGATCTGGTCAGCTTAAAGTTTCACCACAACTCAAAGTCTCTAACACCAAGTGAGCATCCTGACTATGCAAGTTGCTATATAGCCAGCACTCCAAACCACCAATGTGCATACAAGATGGACAGATACTTATTCACCCAAAATGCCATTTTTGATCCCTGTGTTCAAGACCCATCCTTGTCATGCTGTGACATCCCACATCTACTACATGAGGACCTTGAGACAGTAATGCAGATAATGAGACTCTCAAGCCATAGAGCAGGAGACTTGGAACAACTTGGTCAGTTTGTTAGAGTGGCCTCATTCTTAGGATATCCTTACTTTAATGTGACAGAAGGAGTCATGAGAAGAGACAAAAAATACATTCCTCAGGGTAAGGACCCATTTGCTATTATTCCAGTGTGTGAGTTCGTGCATCAAGATGGGCAGAGATTGACAGACTTCACAGGAATGGTTCTTCCTGCTTGCACACTGTTTCAACCTGCTGTCACAGACCAAGGGTTATGCTATTCTTTCAACTCTCCTCCACTGGAGTCACTATTCAAGCCTTCTTTATTTACATCCACTTTCAAGAGTGTGTTTAGAGATGATTTTATAGAAAACATGACAATTTTTAAAGCTCAGCCATATGATGAGGACTTGGGATTAACATTTCTTTTAGACAAACAAATGGGCCTAAGAAACATATGGAACAAAACTGATTTCTTAGATGAAGGTGGATTCAAGATTATCTTTGGAGAGCCTACTTCAATGGTATCAACAAGAAGTCACCAGAGATCAGTTCAAATTGGCCACCACACCACATTCCTCTTAACACCATTGGTCCTCACAGCAGATGAAGACCTCAAAAAGCTGTCACCAGAGAAAAGAAACTGTTTGTTTCCTGATGAGGGCTCAAGAAATCTAACTTTGCTTCAGTATTATAGCCAAGCAGGATGCTTCTTTGAGTGCATGATAAAGCATGCAAGAGAATTCTGTCATTGTTCTCCCTGGGACTTTCCTTTTACTGATAATGAGCCTACAAAGATTTGCAACAGTTATGGATACTTTTGCTATAATGAAATTATGAGAAATACCTCTCACATGAGCAAGTACTGTAACTGCCTTCCAGACTGCAATGTGGTGGAGTACCAGGTGTCAGAATCTGTGGCTGCTGTTGATCTTAAGAAGCACTGTCGAAGGAAGGCAGTGAGTAACTAATGATAAATTGAGCATTAAGCTTGACTTTGCTGTCAGATAGTTAATGCATAATATGTGAAAGCAAAGTTACGCAATAAGGTCTCAAGAAACCAGGACAGACACCTTGCTGTCTGTACCTACAATCAAGATATTTTTTTTGTGCATTTATTGAATTTAACTCTTGTTTTCAGAAAGCCTTTGAACACCTCGTGAACAAGAAGCTTCGCAGATTCTCCGAGTTCAGTGTGATGCTGGATGCCCTGGTGGGTGGCTCTCAGTTCGGACGCAGTACTTCCACAGGTCGAGATCGCAGTGATGATCACCTTGAGGACTGCCGCACGATGATGTTGAATGACGTGGCTGTGGTTTCTGTGAAGATTGCATCGCCCGTCTATACAAGATCTGGAAGGAGCCTAAGAATGACTGATGCAGACAAGATAGCTTCATTTGGTAATTCCAAATAAAATACATTCCTCACAATTTTCCAAAAAATTTCTGGTGTCAATGTTTTTTTGCAGGTGGGACACTTGGTTTGTTTACAGGGACCAGCTTTATTGGTCTGGTAGAGGTTTCTTACTGGCTTCTCAACATTCTGTTCAGACTCCTTGGTTTTAAAAATAAATAAGTAGTAGCACATAAAAAAAACCTTGATTAAACTGGACGACTAAGCAATACATGCCAGTACATGCTGTACAGTACTTGGCAAATCATGTCAAGATAACTATGGTAGTGTTATTATACATATATTGTACGGTATGTATACAGAATATCATAATTGTTATTGCAGTGTGGATGTACAACTAGGTAGGTACATAGTTACATGTTAGGTACAGTACTCGTACACTTAATTGCTGGGCGTTGTTTCATGAGACTTTTTGTATAATCAAGAAGAGGAAGCTTAAATTGTGTGGTCTGGAATTTTTTTCCCGATAATTTAGCACTGGAAAAAAGTATCTGTGCGGAATAATGGGAGGGGAGGGGGCCAAGCCCTTCCCAATGTTTATTATATTTCGTGTAAGACCATTTGGTGAAAAACCGTGAAAAGCCGTTGGCCAAGGGCTTCTTTGTCATCACCATGGACAGGTGAAACGCCCCTCTAATTAAAAAAAACTGCTAGTAGGACTCTTGCCAACGCTTGTTCACCAGAAGCTCCAGATAGTGGGTACCAGAAATGGAGTTCAGATCAACGCTGGAGAATTTCTTCTCCGTCGCCTCTATTCCAGGGGTCGGATACCTCTCGGAGCGGGAGAAGGCGCCAGTTAGACTCTTCTGGGCAAGTCAAGTGGCAGCTCATCTGCTGCAGCAGCAAGCTTATTTAGCACGTGCATATGCGTTAAATAAACTTGCATAGTGCATCAGTGTTGCCTCTGATATTTTTTTGCAACTTGTTTGTTTAAAAGTAGGTTCCCTTGCAAAAAAAGGTAGTTAATTTTTTCTTATAATTACCACCTTAGGTACTAGCTATAGCGTCTGGAATGATGGCCACATTCTGTGTCTATCAATCTGCCGTCCACGACTGGAGGGAGAGGCCAGATACCACCACTATTGAGACAGTGACGAGGCCAGTCACCGAACTAAAGTTCCCAACTGTCACAGTGTGTCCCTCCAGAGACACGCCGGTCGATCCATTTGCTGCCATCACCAGGCTCCTGAGCCCCATAAAGTTCCAGTGCGGAAGTAGAGGAACAATGGTCCCTGAAGCAAACTGCAACGAGACACGGATATTGCGAGAAAAGTTTGACTTTTTGTACAACTTTGCCTTTGAAACACTGAAAGAGAGCATAACCTCCATCTATGACAGTGGGACGGAGTCTGTCAGGATTCACTCTGGACTGCTTTGGAAGTTACGTCAAAAAGCAACAATGCTGGATGCAATCCTTGCCACCAACGTAAGCTACCAAGAGCTTCTTGATGGCATTAAACAACAGTTTGGGAGAACTCTGAGCAAGGAGCATTTTGACACCCTAGAGAGGCGATACCAAGTCAAGGAGAGCCAATTTTTGGCAGAGCCCTCTCTCTCGGCTAGAAAACTGGCAGCGCTGACTGTTTTCTCCCTGTGTGACCTGGGATCCTTTGGTGCCTTCGTCTCCGAAGTGGCTCCTCTGTTGGACCCTGACAGGTTTTCTCGCAGAGTCAGGTATTCCATTAGCAACAAGAAGACGTGCGGAAGCAAGATGCCGAGTGGCAGCCTGAGACTTCACGGGCTCTTTTCAAAACTGACAGCAGCCGTCGCCAGCCTCCGCAAGACCGGCAGGGAGGCTGAAGAGAGGGAGGTTCCTCTTCCCATGTCCATGTTTGAGCTGCCGGACCTCGTCGGGCAGAAGTTGGGGCGCAGTCTACTCCTGCCTTTGTCGAGCGAGAAAATGTCCTACACCCAGTGCTACACTGGGTCCACCCCCTACGAGGACTGCGACCGAGAAGTGATGAGATACTTGCGGTCCTTGGATGTGCAAGATGATTCCTGTGTGAGGAACAAGTCCCTGTTCTGCTGTGACAGTCCAAACCTGCTGAAGCAGGACCTAGAGATGGTAATGCAAGTCATGAGACTCTCGAAGCACAAGGGCGAAGATCTTGAGGAGCTTGACCAGTTTGTTCAAGTTGCATCCAAGCTCGGCTATCCTCATTTTACAGTGAAGAAGGGCTCTATGTATAGAGACAAGAAGTACGTTCCTTTGGGTAAGGATCCCTTTACCATGATTCCAGTATGTAGCTTTGTTCATCAAGATCAAAAGAGAGAAATGGTTTATTCATACTGGAGGAGGAAGCACTCAACATGCAACCTTTTTTTTCCTAGCATCACTGACTCTGGGTTGTGTTTTTCTTTTAATACCCTTCCATTTGAGGAGGTCTTCAAGCCTTCTCACTTTACCTCAATATTCAAGAGAGTATTTAAAAGGGCATTAAAAGATAATGTCACTCAGTTTAATGCACAGCCATATGAAGAGGACTTGGGATTAACATTTCTGGTAGACAAACAAATGATATTAAGAAATGTCTGGAATAACACAGAATTAATAAAGAAGGGAGGATTCAAGATCAGCTTTGCAGAGCCCAATTCAATGATGCTAACAAGGACTCGACAACGATCTGTCCAGCTTGGTCATCACACTACATTTCTATTGACGCCTTTGGTCTTGTTAGCTGATGAAGACCTGAGAAATATGCCCCCAGAGATGAGAAACTGCTTGTTTCCTGATGAGAACAAAGAAAATTTAGTGTTGCTTCAGCACTACAGCCAAGCAGGTTGCTTCTACGAGTGCATGGTGCAACATGCAAGACATATTTGTCACTGCACACCTTGGGATTTTCCATTTTCCAAGAACGATCCAATAAAGATATGCAATGGCTATGGCTACTTCTGCTTTGGGGAGATAATGAAAAACATTTCATACATGAGCAAAGAATGCGACTGCCTCCCTGACTGCAATGTTGTTGAATACCAAATTTCAGAATCTGTCTCTGCAACTAATGTGGAAGACCACTGCAAACCAAGAACGGTAAAAATGTGCGGTTTTTTTGTACTATGTCAATCATCTGTCTTTCTTTTCTTCTTTGGATTAAAACACCGACCCCTAGGATGCCTTTGAGCATCTGTTGAACAAAAAGCTTCGCCGCTTCTCCGACTTCAGCGTCATGCTGGATGCCCTGGTGGGAGGATCTCAATTCGGAAGCAGCACCTCCACAGGAAAAGACCGTGGCAACGACCACCTGGAAGACTGCTACAGGATGATGAGAGAGGATGTCGCTGTCGTGTCGGTGAAGATGGCCTCGCCAGTCTACAGCAGGTGCAAGAGAAGCCTGAGGATGACCATTCCGGCGAAGATAGCATCTCTAGGTGGGCATCCTCTAGAGGAATAGCGCACTACCCATAATTTCTTCCGTTTCACAAGTCTTGTCCTTCCTCAGGTGGAACTTTGGGGCTATTCACTGGCACAAGCTTCATTGGCGTGGTGGAAATATGCTTCTGGCTCTTCAAGTTGATGTGCAGCATCTTTAAAGGCAAAAAGGAGGTGGCAAACTGCCGGAGGGCATCTCAGTGACATTAGGTTGTGTTGTTCATTGATCAGCAGCTACTTTAACTTGACTTTTCTAAACGTCAACTCACAAAAAAGAAGTGTATTTTACGCACACGTACATAGTTGCACAAACAATACTATTTGCTCTCTTTTGCTCTTTTTCTGACTTCTGGCAATTTATACAGTTAATAATTGCATATTCAAAACTGTTTTTTTGGAGGTCAGAGAAAATAATATACGTACTAATGTCTACGTCAAATTTTCGTCAAAGCTCTCTGCAATCTGCCTTCATGAAGTCCGCTTAACTAGAGTCTAACGAGCTACAGTTTTGATGCGCGACTTCCTCTCCCATCATCCTTCGCGTTCGTTCCCACTGTTGTTGTTGTTGCACCTGACACACCTGCACACATGTTGAAGGAGGCCTGAAATTTTCGCCCAAGCTAGCCCCAGTTTGGAACTGTGGGTCTCGGACGTCGACAATGGCATCTTTGACTTCGACCCCAATCTGCCTCCTGCTGATTCTGCTGGCAGGATCGCTGCTTGGCACCCCGGAAGGAAGGGGAATCGGCAAGAACCACCCAAAGTTATGCTACAGTTTGTGTGTGTGGGGGGGGGAAAGATCCGTAGTAGAGAAGTTTGTCAAGGTCCCTTTCCTTGGAACAGAAGAGCACATTTTTGGGTACACATGGTCGCTCAGTCTGAGGATGGTGAAGTTGTTAATGGGGACTGAGACTCTGACTCCAAACGGAGATGGGGCACCTAGTAGTAGTAGCTCTAATTGTACCCAAAGAATATTTAGTGCACCAAAAGATTAGCTCTTTTCGTCAACTTTTACCTAAGAGCAGGTTTACAAAGTATGGTTCTTTCCCCCCCCCTCTCATCATGGAAAATTGATTTTTGCAATGGCCAAATTTTGATGGACAGGGTTGCCAGCGCCGGGCGAAGACAGGCAGTACCAGTCCTGCTTCGGCGGCAGTCCCTGTCCTCGCGGCCACAGGTGCCTCTTCAACTATTGCGTCCCGATCTGCCTCCTCGACGGGTGTCCCCCCGGGCGCGTGTGCAACCGGGACACCGGCCGGTGCGTCGGACAATAAATTTAACGAAATGAGGCAAAAATAAACATTGAAAAAAAAAGGCACTGATTATGGGTATTTGTAGATGCAATGCGCGGAGTCCAATGGTACACACACACACACATAAGATGACGTCATAAAATCTCCCCCCTTTCACCAACTGCAAATCAGTGGTGCCCACTGGCATGCTCCAGAGCCAAAAGGACACTGGCATATTTTGATTTTGTTTGGCAGACCTGTTGGCATTTTTACTTTTACTCTGCAGGAGAAGCACGTACTACTTGCAGCAAACTTTTCGCCTCAGTTTTAATATGCCTTAGCAGAAAATTTGGCTTATATATATTTCCTGCTGACGGTTTGGCAACTCTGCTTCGAATGAAAAGAGAGAGACCGGAAGCGGCAGGTGCAAAAAATCCGCGCGCGCAAATTTCTTTGTAGCTAGTACAGTTGCTGAAAGTCGCCTTTGCCGTCAACAATGCTGGCAAGTCTCGTCCTGTTGTTGGCCCTGCTCCTGTCGTTCCCCCCCCACCTGGGAGGAGGCGGAGGCCATCCCGAGGAGGAGGAGGAGGAGGAGGAGGAGGAGGAACGACGATTTCGTGGTTCCCGGTAAAGTGGAACGGCAAAATTGTCAAACATTTCTCGTTTGCAGAATTTCCACTGTGTATTTTTATGGGAAATGTTTGCATTTTTAGCTTAAAATGTGTCTGCTTGTTATCTGGTTTTTTTTTTTTGTAATTGAGACTCTCTCTTGGCTGCCTACCTGGCGTGCCAGTCCAAGCCATGACGCAGTGTCTGGTAGTCCGGGTTGGTGGCGCCAGCTACTGCACCACAAACGTATGTACATGGCTGCGGCAGCACCCACCCAGAGTGAGAAAATTGCCAGCCTTGAAAGAAATGAACAATCTTGTCTGTGTCAATTGTCGATTGACTGCGTGCTTTGGCACGGAATACTTTACGTACTACTAATCATCATCGTCTCTGAATTTTATTTAAATTCGGATGATCCTGCATTGCTGGACGTAACTAGTAATACCATGCATGTACTCGTACATAAACTACTACTAGTAGTTCCCTGCATATGACAACAACTCACGAAGAGAAGCATGTTTTCAAATATTCACTCTAGTATGCATCTCTGTTTTGGGACGTACGTACTGTACTGACGTACAAATTCGCAATGGTTTTTTTTTTCTTCTGGAAATCTAGGTTCTAATACATCTACTTCTTTCTTTCTCAGATATACAGTACATGCAGAGTTTTTCACTCCGGAATGCCGAACTCCTGCACGATGGCCCTGGCTATCGTCTCGTGGAAGGCGAAAACCTCCTTGGAGCACGGGCAGATCTCTTCTGGGGGCAGGAGAAATCCGTACTGGCCGACGGGGAAGGGGCCGCCCCTGAGCTCCATCCCGTACGAGTACTTGACCCCGCCCACGGCAATGGTCCAGTCGATGGAGCCGCCCGCGGACTCGCCCACCAGGTTGGGGATTGTGTCCACCACGTACTCCACCCCGTAGAGGGAGGACATGGCCTCGGCCGCGGGGATGGCCATGTCAAACAGCTGGTCCAGGTAGAAGATCTACAGAAGGGAGGGTTGTGCAGTTTTGTGACGTGCAATTTTACAATGCAACAGCAAGATCAAGAGCAACAGCAAGAACAATACAATAATAACAACACTGAAAGCAGCAGCAGTGTTGAAGTGACAATGACAACAGCAACAAGAACTACAAAAGCAACAGCAATGAGATTTGTGACAAAAGCAACGCAGCAGCAAGGACAAGAGAGTAACAGCGACAGCAGCAAAGACAACAACAACAAAGTCAATGAGACTTTGACAACAGCAACTGCAGCAAGAACGACAGCAGCAGAAACCATTGACGCCACCTCCTCCTCTGAGTAGCTCCATGGCAGCAGCACCGCCTCCATGTAGCTGTGCATGGCCATGTAGTAGACAAGGCGCCCTGGCCGGTCGTCGTCTCGGCTGGCGTTGATGAAACCGGCCACGTTGACGATCTCTACCTCAGAGAATGGCCCATCCCCGTGGTAGGTCTGGTTGGGGTCGCAGGGGTCATCGGAGGAACCCTCTGGCCCCCACTCGTAGCCCCAGTTGCGGTTGCCGTCTGTGCCCACACACTCCGAGCCTTCATTGGGCGACCGGGTCATCCGCCAGAAGCGGTCGCCATCCTCCTGGGTGGGTGGAGGAAAATGAGGCTTTTGTAAAAAAAAAAGAAAAAAAAATTAACATATCAGAAAGTCATGCATGCCTGGTCCCTGCTGTACGCGTATCCGTCTGGGTTGGTGGAGGGCAGGATGAACCAGTCCAGGTCCTCAGTGAGATCCGGGTGTTCTGACTCGTTCTCCACTAGCTCCTGTGCCAGGTACATGGCGGCTGCTGGAGCGATCCACTCGCGGGCATGAATGCCAGCATCCACCCACATGCCGTACCTTAGCAATAGTGGAACTCAGTCAATGACTCAAATGGAACTTAGTTAAACGTCTAAAAAAAGTCATGATTTTCAAAAGCAAACCATTTAGAAAGTACGTAGTTTCATCCGCTACCTGTCCCCACACTCCCCCTTGCAGATCCTGAGTACCCTCATGTCCCTCCCCTCGTATGACTGCCCAATGCTGACGGTGCTGACGAAGTCGTACGTGGATTCCAGGTAGTCGAAGTAATCGTGGAAAACCTCAACGTCGTAGTACTGGAACAGGAGATACAGGGTTTTTTTAGCTGTCAGCAGATAGGAATACATACATGTCCATAAAAATGTATAGCTGGACAACATTACAAAAAGCTACAAAATGCTGCATCTGCATAAAAAAAATTCCTATTAAAAAAATCCATGCAGATTCCCACACCTGATCGAAGGTGAACTCCCCGTCGTACTGGCTGCCCTCCACTGTGCAGTCCTCCTCTGCCCGCCCCCTCTCTGCCATTATCAGTCCAGACAGGTTCTCTATGGCCACCTCCACGGACATCCCTGCTGCCTCCAGGGCGGCCGACACTGCCGTCCTCCGCTCTGGGCTGACTGCCAGGTACGACTCCCGCCCCGGGCTGACCGGCCTGTCTTCAAAGGGCTTTAACTGACCGGCCTCATGGATAACCAGTTGGCGGACAAGAGCAGCATCGGCACTGGAGGCGATGTCGCCCACACGGAGGATGCTGTAGCCAGAGTAGTCCTTGGCAGAGGCGACAGAGGCAGAGGCAAAGAAAAAGAAGAGAGTGTTCAACTTCATGTTGATGAAGGTTTTCAGTTACGTCCTGTGTACATGTACTGTGGGCACTAGCACACTCCTTTGATAAGGGTGCTTGATGAGTGATTCTAGAACAACAGAGAGGCATTTTATACTAGCAGAGGATAGTAC
>JAAUYM010035798.1_pt1 | contig 10924 bp, 10 predicted proteins | sample 7278001 | NCBI WGS metagenome assembly JAAUYM01 (sample SAMN14350224, study PRJNA611818) | marine sediment metagenome | isolation source: surface marine sediment (1.8m) | place: French Polynesia: Moorea | collected 2018-08
CTCCAGCCGGTTTTTTTTTCCGAAGCTGTTTCGGCCAGGTGTTCCTGCAACAGAGGGAGGAGAAGACAGGACAAAAAGGGGGAGGAGAAAGAAGTGATTGTCGGTTATCCCCGTCGCTCTGGGAGGACGGGTAAAGTTCCACAGTAAAAAGTATACTATTGGCGCCCGTTGGAAGATCGCATGAACGTTTGCTCTCGGTCCCAAGGACAGGTCAAGGGCGGATGACAGTGACGTAAGATGAATCGAAAACACTATAAAATGCACACAGAGAGGGAGGCTGTGGAGGGAAGAGTCCGTCCGGTTAAAAAAAAAAAGTGCTTGGTCCAGTACCTAGGCACACGGCAGGATATAAAAAGAAGAGCAACACTTTGCCAAGTCCAAGGAGGGAGAGGGCAAAGCAACGTCGTTGTCGTCTTCTCCTTTCTTCCTCTTCGTCGATCTTACTTCGACCTTCTTTCTTCTCTGTTGCTTTCTACTTTCCCACCTTCAAAACAACCGGGACACAAAGGGCGACGGTGACGCTGCCCAAGTCGCGGGCTGACGAGGAGGAGGAGGAGGAGGAGGAGGAGGAGGGACATTTGTGTCCTAAAAGCAAGCCTAAGAGCAATTGCACCAGCGGCAGCGGCAGCGGCTGCGGCTGCTGCGGCTTATAACGGCGGCGGCGACAGCAGCAACGATCAATGATCATGTCGCAAGACGGGGCTTGGTTGTGCTTGTGCATGGAAAGGTGATATGGCCAGAGAAAACAGTGGAAACACAACACCTGGAAAAAGGGCTTCTTCAAAGGGAGAGAAAGAGTAGAAAAAGGACACCCATCCACCGTTTTGCCGTACGTGTATCAGTCATTTTGAAATTTGTTTACTCGATCTTTTTGTGACAGAACAAAGTTGCCAGAAAGAGTTTATTTTTTTTTTCTTGTTTGTTCCTAGTTTATCTCCCTTTTTTTGACGCAAAAAGTCCCAAATTCTCAACCACCTGAGGTAACTCTGCGCGGTCACTTTAGCGCTGAATATCTTGGAAGGTATGCTACAGAGTGTTAAAAGTTCTCCTTTGGCACCAGTTTAGTTTAGGGTCTTTCAATATTTTTTTGTTAAAGGGAAAGTTTCAACACACTGTGCATATATTAAAAGTATTTACGCGGTTGATTTCGCTGACACACCCCGTAGTCCCTCTGCTGTTGTTACTATTGTCAATTTGGCGGCGTCCCTACGTACTATCAGCAGCAGCAGAAGCAAAGATGCCGGAGAGAAGGCAGCCGCGCAGTTTAGAGTCCTGGTGTCTTTTGGCCATCGGGAGGCTCTTCAAGGAAGCCTGCGTGGAAGCCCTCGGGGAAGAAGAAGTGGCTTCCTCAACCAGTCTACTGGAATGTCAGGTAAACTGATAACGTATGTATGAAAATAGTAGAAGTTTGTCTGAAAACAGAGTAGGATGCTCATGCATTACCTCCTTGCTGACAACTCAGCATTGACAACAACAAACATCACATTCAACCCAAATTGGTCCCGCAGTCGCGTTACGGGCAATATCACCTTCCTTAAGGTGAGAAACCATTATAGGGTTTTTATGGGAGTTCAAAGGGCGCGATTTCCCTTCTTTTTACGACCCCACTCCCCACTCTCCCTGTTAAGAAATGGAGAGTAATAAAATCATGTCTCCATCCAATCTATTCCAGGAGGAAGAAAAGGTTCGAAAGTTCCACACCCGACGCCGACGCCTGGAGTGGCTGGTGCGCGGACTGCAGGAGGCCTTCTTCGCGGGGACTTCCAGGGCATTCCACGCGAGAATATCCAGAGAGTGCTTGGTGAGAGAAGCTGTTGTAAATCCAGACATTTTTATTTGGGGGTAATTGTAGCATTGTAGGTACACATAGCCTACCGTGCCTTTGCCTCCAACCTGAACTCATTGTCAGATGCACTCTTGACGCACTTGTAGTACTCTTGTAGACGTGCGACCAAAAAGATTTCCTTTGACTCCAACCTTAACTCATTGTCAGATGCACTCTTAACGTAAGAGTGGTGGGAGAAAACGCTAAAAAGCCTATCTCACGCCCAAGTTTCCCGCAGCCAATTTTTTTTCTTTTTTTTGGTGTGGGGAGGGGGCGCGGACGGGAGGGACCCCCCGTCTTAGTCACACCTTGCAAGGGCAAGGAAAGGCAAGGTCTCTTCCCTCCACCCTCCTTTGAAGTCCTCGCAAGAAAGAAAGAAAAAACTGTTTGTGCAAGTTTCCCCCATTTACCCGTATTCTCAGATCTTGTGCGCATCTTTTGCAGATTGCCTTGTCAGACCTCTTCGTGGACTTTGATATCGCCCGGAGAAAGGAGGAGGAGGAGGAGGACAGATTAAAAAAAACGCACGGAGAAGAAGATGGAAAGAGAAAACTCATTAAGAGCTCCTCTTCTTCTTCCTCCTCCTTCTCCTCCTCTTGGATGCTGCTCCTGCTGAAGGAATTCCTCGCTTTCTTCTGCCATCCGGCGGTAGCGGAACTCGATCTAGAACGAGGAGGAGGAGGAGGAGGCTGGCGACGTCCACGGAAAAAGGTACGTGAAGTTGTCAAAGGCTCTACATACGTGCAGACACACCACATGAATACTTAGTTGCATGTACAGTACGTACCATCTTCATCGTGGGAAAAGCTTTTTTTCTTGGCTGTACCATACTTTCTTTTCTTCTCTCTTTTTCTTTTCTTTCTTTCTTTCTTTTTTTTTGCAAAAAAGTCATTTCCCTCCAAAGAAGTATAGTTTTTGCCTCGCTCTTGTTTTCTGTTGCTCCTTCCTCTCTCTCATCTCTTCCCTCCCTTGTCGCCTCTCTCTCTCTCCGGAGAAACTTGTTCAGGCTTTTAGAGGGGGAGAAGAAGAAAAATGTTCTAAATCTTTAATTCAGAGAGACGGAGGAACTCTCGGCATGAATCCCTTCTCCCCCCTTTCTCCCCTTTCTCCTCTTTCCTGAGCAGGTGAAATGGTTCTTGACGTAAGAACACATACCATCAGGGACAGAGAGATAGAGGGAGAGATTACAGAACATCACGAAAATTTCTACTAAGAAAAAGCGGGATCAACAGTCGGGTCTGATCACTTCTTTGGCTTGATCCCTCTCATGTAGGATTGAAAAAAAAAACCTGCTATTTAAAGTTGCTAAAGTTTTCGAGTTATGTTACCTAAGCACCTGCCACACGTACTCCTCATCATCATCATTCCAATTTGCATATTTAATGTGAGCAGCAGCTGCTAAAGTTTTAAAAGTTAAATCTCAGTTTGTCAAGGTACATTTGCGAACCTCTTGCTACAACAAATCACTCTTTTTTTTCTCTCCTCCCTGCAGAGCGACCCATCACAACTGCTGCACTGGCGCGTGGTCTGCGGCCTCTGCAACCTGCTCCACCTGTCGCCACACCTGACGCGCCTGAGCTTGGGCAGGTGGAGCTGCAGGCAGTTTGGTATCCTGTCGGACCACGGTGCCGAGCAAGGATGGCAGCTCAGGTGAAAAAAGAACCTTAAATTTTTTCTTTGACAACAGAGATTTCTTTACACCAGAGGTTCTCAACCTTCAGGTCCGCGACCCGAAAGTGGAAAGCGGTCCGAAAAAGGTTGAGAACTTCTGATTTATTTCAACCACGTTTATTACGACAAGCTGTCTCGATCCCTGCAAGGTTCCTCCCCAAGTTGACTCGACTGAGTGTTGCCGACGTTGGGGAAGATTTCTTCCGGCAGCTTGGACTGCACTGTCCTAACCTGATCGAGCTGAAGGTATGTACCAGTATACTACAACTGTACCACTGATGGTACAGTAGAGCTCCGATATAGTTTTTTTTAAACTAGACCATACCAAGTACTCTTAGAATTTACTCTAGTGGAGGTCTACTGTACCACGCACAAACAAACGAAAATATTACCTTCTAGGTGACCGATTCCGAAGTGACGGACAACGCCCTGGCGTGGGTCTCCCGCTGCAAGAAGCTGGAGGTGGCGGAACTCTACGACAACAGAAGAGTCTCGCCGGCCGGTCAGTCAGAGAGAGTCCAGTGTTAACAACTGGCATATTTCGTAGCTAAATATAATTTTTTTTAATGGTAAAAAATGGTGATGATGACGATGATGATGATGATGACAGAAGCAAATGCATATGCAAAAATTTTGGAATTCACTTACCGTTTGCAATTTTTTTCAGGTGTGTCTTATTTCATGTACTAGTTAGTACCTATGCCATTCAAAATATTTTCTGAAGTAAGGAAAGTACAGTAATAAATCTGGCAAATTTAAGCTGAGGGTTGGCAACACTGGAAGAGATTTAAAGAGAAAGTGAAAACTTTGCTCCAATCAGGCTTTGCTCAGCTTCTCCGGTCCAATCCGAGGCTGCGCAGCCTCGGCAGGTGCGACGTCCTCGGCCTTGTCATGGAGGCCATGTACAACGAAAAGTCCATCTACAGGAGGTGAGAGAGAGGAGGAGAAGAGATTTTTGGGTATGCATATTCTATTGCCAGGTTTCAGACGGCTGAAATAGCCCACCCAATGCAACCATACTGTAGTAAGACCACAAGTCTCCTAAAGAGTGGACTAATAGTGCATTTAACTCATTTTTTTTGCACGCAAGACCAATATTTTATGCACTAGTCAGTTGCAACCCAAATTGTCTACAAAGCGACTCCAGATAAGTTCCTCCGTCGTCTCTTCCCCAGGTCCGTGGGCGGGTCCATCCCGGAGCTGCTGCTCCTGGAGTCGGTCGACGCGAGCCACGGCCGCGTCTCCCCCGCCGGCCTCGCCCTCCTGGTGGCGCACTGCCCATTCCTATCCGACGTCGCGCTCAACTACCTCCCGAGAGACGACGGAGGCGGCGGTGGAGTGACTCGGGAAGAGGAGGAGGAGGATGCCGGGAGGTGGGATTAGACCTTGTCGGGCGGAATTTCCAACACTTTTTTTTAACATTTGTTTTTCAGATTTCCCGTGTATATTGTACTGTACCTACAGTAGGTACATATTGCAATTTTCTAAGTGAAGGAAAAGCTATATGGCGTAGTATCCTGCACGGAGAACTCTACGTGTATCCGGCTAAAAAGTGGTTAACGAGCAGTTTTTTTTTGTTGAACTTAATAATCTGTGGTAAGAAAAAAAAAAAAACAAAGCTCACACATCGACCTCACGCAGCTGTTCTCCCTCTCATGAAACAGGGAGGATTGGAGCCGCCTGGTCCGCGGCCGGCGCCGCCACCTCCTCCTCCTTGCCTGCCTCCCTCGCCCCCCGCGCGGGCTGACCCTCGTCGACTGCGACTTCTACGGGCACCACCTGTTCCGCCTCCTCCGCTGCACCCGGGTCGGCGCCAGCCTGGTCTCCCTCACCCTCGACGGGGTGGACGAGGTCAACCTGAACGCCGTCATGGCCGTCGGCTGCGGGTGCCCGGCGCTGGAGCGACTCCGACTCAGGCACTGCCACTTCCAGGTGCCAGCAGGATGACGAGTGTTCGGACCCGACCAGACTATCCTTGCCACGTCAAGTGGCCATTTTTTGCGCTTACGGTCTACAGGACAGTACTCATCCTCTCCCTCCTTTTTTTAAAGATGGTTCATGCTCTTTTCTATTAAACTGTACAATATTACTGTACAGATCGATCCCACAGACGAGTCACGCGTCGACGCCATTTGCTCCACGATGGAGAAGGCAGACCCGAACGACCAAACCTCTCGCCGCTGCCCGTTCTCCTCGGTCACCTCGCTGGACCTGCGCCTCAACAGCCCCGCCCACCTGACCCTGGCCGGCCTGTGCCTGTATGGGCCGCGCGCCCTGCGCTCCCTGCGACTCGCGCTGCTCCCTCAGGGACTTCTGGACGACTCCCTGCTGCAGGGCGCCGTCCTGGGCAGGCTCTCCCGGTCCTCCCAGCGCTCCCTGCGGGGGCTGCGCCTGGGTCCGGGCCCTCTCGGGGTGCACGCCGTGAATGCCGCCCTCGGCCACTGCCCCCGGCTGAGGACCCTGGGGGACCTGGACCGGTGGTCCGAGCTGACCCCGGTGCAGGTGAGCGACCTCAGGAGGGAGGCGGAGGCCAGGAACCTGGACCTTGAGCTCGTGGAGGAAGGGGAGGAAGAAGAGGAGGAGGAGGAGGCGGGGAAAGTCAACCTGCTGGTGCGACCATGACAAAGAGGAAAAGCTGTGAAGAGTTCAGTGCATCACATTGTTGTTCTGAAATACTATTATATTGCTTGACACATTCCATACTTTACAGTGTTCATTTTTTTTCCTCAAAAAATAGTTGATTTATACATTTCTCTAGGAGCTTTTCAACACTGCATTGGAGAAAGGTAGTTGTACGTAGTATCCGTACTAATGGGCCGCGTTATCTCCTCCTCCTGCGTTCCGATTTTTCAGAGTGCACCATCCAGATTGAGAAAGTTTTTGAAGGCTCCATTTGCATTTTTTTTATCTCCGAGAAAATGAGATGCATTCAGAAAGGGAGACGAAGAGAGGCGGGAGAGTGTGGGACGAGTAATAAAAAATTCACGTTCTCTACTGCCTACTTTCTAATATTCTACTACATATGTACATAGTCATATTCTACTACGTACATAGAATATTGGAAACTTGCGCATGTGTGGAGGAACACTTTGTTTCATTTCTTTTTTTACTTGTTATGGGTCAGCACCCAAAACTGTAATCAGATCACTCCCTCTGATTTTTGTAAGATTTTGTACAAAACAGTTACCACTAAATCACTTTCTCTTTTTGTTTCACTTCTAAAATGCTATTGTGCAATTGCTTTGCCCTATACGTATGGGATTGTTTCGGATCAGATAGTGCCATCTGGCAACGCTGCCAAGGCTCCAAGGCTCAGACTTTTTTAACCTACGCGGCGAAGCCGACACGTTATAGGTAGAATGGAAAGTTGCTGTTTTGGGGAAACGATGTTCGTGATATTTTATCTAAGTCATTCAGAACTTCCTAAATTTTCTGGGTTTTTTTGTAAACACAAAGAATAGCAAGCAGCCGCCAAGAACAAGACAGCACAAGTTGCACAAAAATGAGACCTGCCAGCCTAATTTTGCTCCTTGGTCACCCTCATACACCCACACACACACACGACACAGGATACTGGGCCCTTCTGGATCGATGTCAGGTACAGGAAAGAGGGAACATGTCGCGCTTGGTCATTAACCATTACACTGTACAGTATGTACGTAGTAGCATGACCTGACCTGAAACATGCGCAGTAATTAGGCAACGTACCGGTTCGTATTACAGGTGTACCGGTGTCTTGGCTTCCCTCCTTCGTTACCTGGTTGAAAGAAAATGTTTTATTAAAGAAAAAAAAAAAAGACTGCATTTTGAGGGCCCCTCTCCTCCTCCTCTTGCCTTTACTCACAAAAAAAGAAAGTCTCTGTTTTGAGCTGTAGGTGCCCTTGCCAACAAGAAAACCCACCCCCTCCCCTCCAAAAAAAAAAAAAAAAACCGAGCGTGGCGTTTCGACCCAAGTTGCTTTCTTTCTCTCTTTCGCGCTTTCCTACTGCTAGTATGTTGAAATATGGCAAAGGTGGAGGAGGGACTCCGAAAAAACCTTCCTTCCGAGCGACGTCACGAGTCACCCATTCTTCTATTTTTTTTTTCACGGGTCTTGACAGGCCTCGTTAAGTTCGACTTTTGACTTTTGCACGGATTGATTGAATTTCTCGTGTACGATAGTATGTCGGCGTATGTGTAGTTTTAACGTGTTGGGACCCAGTAGCGTACTTTCATTTTTTCAACTACCATTTTCATTTCATTCTACTACTACAACATAGATGCAAGAAGAACACAGAACAGAGGGTGAAATTCCAATTAGTAAAACTTCCCCAAAACTTCCCCTGCAAATCTCCTGAATTCTATTTATAAAATTGATATAATATTGCCAGAACATTTCGATTGGCTTTCTCTTGCAAAGACAAATAGGAGGTGGGGAGGTGGGACAGGCACGGATTTTCCTCTGACGTCGCCGCCTCCCGTTGTCGCGCGCAGCCCTGTGGACAGAGAGGCCCTCACTGCCCCCTCCTCCTCCTCCTCCTCCTCCTCCTCCTCCTCCTCCTCCTCCTCCTCCTCCACAAATTAACGAGAAGTTGCTTCTCGAACTGAAAATTTATCGATAAAGACGACGACGACGACGACGACGATGGCGACGACGACAGTGGTCAATCCCACTCTGAAGAGAGAAGGAGGGAGAGAACCTTTGCACTTTATATGCAACTAAATACAAGCCTAAAAATCTACCATAGAACGTACCTACGTAAGCTCACCGGTCGTAGTAGCTCGCTTGTGCTGAGGAGTGAAGATGGTGAGAGGTCGCAACAACGACAGGGACAACAACCGCGCCGGCGGCCGCGGCGGGAGGGACAATAACAACAGTCACCTCAACAGCAACAACAACAACAACAGGGGCAGGGAGAGGCAGTCGAGGTCTCAGGAACCCAAGAGGCTGGAGGCTGACAGGAGCGAGGGAGGGGAGAGCGCCTACGCAAGAAAGGTAACCCCTTAGACCTGTAACTTGAGCTTTTTTTACTATACTATACTTTTCCCTAAAAAGTTTCCCAATTAATCAAATTTTCTATAAACAAGTTTCCCAAATTAACCGAATTCGACTGCAGATACGCGAACGCAGCCGAAGTCGCCACTCACACGTGCAGTCCAGCCTGAGCAAGCACTTCAGCCAGAGGAAGCAGCACGAGCGGGAGCAGAAGAGGACGGGAGGAGCAAGGTAAAAAAAAAAAACAACTAGTGATGGATTCGGCCTGGGACCGAAGGTCTGGGACCGAAGGCAGTTTTTGGTCAGTCCTGTAGTCTGAAAACAAAAAATACTACGTGATGCAAAGAGATCCCCGCCCCACCCCACCCCACCCCACCCCAAAAAGAAAGATGCCTAAGGTTCTGGTCCGAAATTTCCATTCTTGTACCACGTAGTAACTGCTTTTGCTAGCCCAAAAAGTTGGACAAAAAAAAGTGCAAACCCGACCCAACCCGAGAAGTAAAAAGAAGCCAACCGTTCCAGAGCCGGCCGCTCCGGGTCCGACAAGGAGGACCCGGTGGACAGCGGCGGCGGGGTGAGGGGAAACCGGGCCGCCAGGCTGAGGAGGAGCAGCGCGCCCGACCTTAGGCGCGGCGGACGACGGGGGTTTAACGGCCGAGACAGCGACGAGGAGGAGGAGGACAGCGACGACGACGCAGCCTTCACCAGGTTTGGCGGCAGGAAGAGTCCCAACTCCAGGCCCGCAAAGGCCCAGAAAAAGGTGGGGAAGAGAAACGCCAGGAAGGGCTTCGCCATCGACTCCGACGACGACGACGATGACAAGCCCTTCAGGAGAAACGCCGCGGCCAACAAAAAGAAGAACGTGTCCACCACCAGGTGGAAACTGCAACTCTTTTTTATTTCCTTTAAAAAGTACGAGAAAATTGATTTCTTTTTTTTTTTTGGTTCCATAAAACAGGAGAAGTGCCTTCCGCGACGACAGCGACTCCGACGGTGGCAGGAAGAGGAGGACCAGCCTGAACAGGAAGGGCAGGCTGAGCAGGAACAACAGCGAGGACGACGATTCGGACGACAGTCTGGTCGGGAGGAGGGGAGGGAGGGGGGCCAGGGGGAGGAGGGGTTCCGGCGGGTCTGCCGGTTCCGTCGACAGCAGGAGGAGGAACAGGAGGAGGGGGAGCAGGTTCAGCGACGACGACGATGACGACAGGTTATTTCGAAAATTAAGAGACGTGGTTTTTTTTGTGGAATGTTAGGTTCATGCGTTGAAGATAAGCAACCAACTTTTACCATTAACTTCTGCCTTAAGCAAATAATTAGCACAACTACCTAGTACCAATGCAAAATGTACTTATATAAATATTTCACTACAGTCCCTGTCACTGTAAGACATTGACCTGAGAAGTCGACATCTAAATTTCATGCACAAATGCTGAAAAAAACCCATGTAAATACAGGTTTGGCAGGGGTCGCAGGACCAACAGCAGGAACCGCTTCAGGGATGACGACTTCGACGACTACGGCGATGACGACGACGACGACGGCCGCGGAGGCAGGTTCGGCGGCGGGAGGAGGGGTGCGGGGGCCAGGAGGGACAGCGCGGACAGCGGGGGGCGATTCAGGAGGGGAGGCAGCGGATCGCCCCCGAGGGGGGGCAGGAGGAGCAGCTTCAACAGGAGCAACAGGTGAGGGCAAACTGACAAACAGAATGCCGTTTAATTGCGTCATTTTGAAAAACCTCAGATTGGCTAGAAAACGTCTCAAGTTTAAATGGTTGAAAATATATTCCTAAATGTATATTTTTATTGTTGGTTACTTTTATCTTCCAAATTACTAGACGGGGCAATGACTCTGCCTCCAGCGAGGACTTCTCCCGGCACGGACGCAACGCGGCGAGGAACGCCAGGAACGGGTTGGACAGCGGCGGCGGCGGAGGGAGGAGGTACAACGTGGGGAACTTTGACGGAGACCGCTTCAGGGGCAGGAGGGACCTTCCCAAGGTCTACTGATCGGGAAACAACTTTTTTTTTTGTCTTCTTGATTCTGTTGGAAACTGGTATGGCACTGGGAAATCTCTCATGTATATGCTATTGTAAATAGATTTTTTTGGGCACGTCAATCACATGTGGTTGCAAGAATCATCACAACTCTCGTCTGGTATGGAAGTTGTGAGATGCTGCAAGAAAGAGAGAAGAAAAAAGCTATTTTGATACCAAGTACCACGGCATCGCATGCGGAAGAGAAATTATCAAAACTATGTCTCAAATCTTGTGTTCCTGAAAATAAACATTATAGCAGCAAGTAGCACAAAAAGTTCACTGTTGCTCTAGTTGTAAAGAAACACCTGCTCTTGCCTCCCCTACGAATATTGATACTAACTGAGCCACACCAACGGCTATGCCACTAGTATTAATTAGTGATGGGGTCAAAATTTGGGTTGCTCTAGTTGCTCTAAG
>JAAUYM010008037.1_pt1 | contig 10923 bp, 8 predicted proteins | sample 7278001 | NCBI WGS metagenome assembly JAAUYM01 (sample SAMN14350224, study PRJNA611818) | marine sediment metagenome | isolation source: surface marine sediment (1.8m) | place: French Polynesia: Moorea | collected 2018-08
CCACCGCCCCCTTCCTCCGTGGAGCCCCGCGGTTCAGGGAAAACGCCATCCTCGCCTTACTAGCACGTACCTAGGTAACTTGTCCAAGTGTTGCACCAAGTTGTGTGTGCACGTCAACCAGGTTGAGATTGCACTTGGCGTGCAGGGATGCCAGATCAGCAAGCTCAAAAAAAAGGCCAGACCGTAAATAAGGTAGTACCAAACAAGGCAGGATACCCTAATTTGTAGCTTTTTTTTAAGTTTCATTAGCAAATTTTCTGCCAGAAACTTTTAAAAAGGCCAGATATTTACAATCTGGTTTTAAAAAGCCCAAACTTGTATCCCTGGTTGGATATAGTACTACTGTACCAGCAGTAGCAAGTTTTTTTTTTCGGAAATTTATTCTTGAAGATCTCGGAACCTCGTCGCTACCGCAGACTTCTTTGTTGGCATTTTCAGCGAATAGCGGTTTAATTTCTGTACTTTAGCCTTTTTTTTCCAACCCACAACATTGCGCGAAGAACAAAAAGGTTTTTAAGTTCCTCTTCACGCGATAATCGCAAAGTTTATTCTACGTACTCCACAATTGATTCTTTGCAAACTTTCAATTCTAATTTACGCTGTGGTATTCTTTCTCGTGATGTCAAACGTACTACACATACGCAGTGTACCTAGTTTGGGACAAATTACAGCTCCAAGTTGCAGATTTGTTGAAATGATGGATGAGTCAGATCGCTCGTCCTCCTCCACCCTCTCTCTCTCTCTCTCTCTCTCTCTCTCTCTCTGTCTACCCTCGACTCAACCGTTTCCGCCGTCCGCCTGCCCGGACTGCGCCATCTTGATCCAGACCCTCTCCTCCTCGCTGCCCACTTCCATGATCTTGTCGTGCTTCATCCCGACGTGTCTGGAAAGGATCGCAAGTAATGTGACTCAACTTTGCCAAATATGGGTTAAAAAGACAGAAAACATAAATTTCTTACATTTTTATTGGCAACTACGTATTTTCTTTAAATTTAAACAGTTTTTCCGAAGGATGTCCACTATCGCCAAAAAAAATTATCTCTTACCAAACAGCGTGATTTTTCACCTATATTTAAAGACAAATAATGTACTTTTAAAAAATATTAACTATTCAAACTATGTGACTTCCCCTCAAATGCCAAAATACTATGTGAAAAACATATGTTTTTATGTGAATCACATACGTAGTACTACACAACTCCGGTCCGTCCCTGCTGATGAGCAAAATTCCGTACCTGGCCACCCTGACGAGGGGTCCCGCATAGGTGTCGCAGAAGGGACAGGCAACCGTGGTTCCGGCGCTGATCCGCCTGGCGTCCTGCGGCAGGGCGCCCCTCGACTCCAACCCGTCCAGCACCATGTGCCTCAGCAGCAGGTAGTGGTGGCTGACGGCGAGGTGCTCCCTCTCTCTGTAGTGCGGGACGAAGTTGGCGCAGGACGGACAGAAGCTGCCCCTCTTTGGAGGAGGAGGAGGAGGAGGAGGAGCTGTAAAGAGGAGGATGCTGTCCTCAGGAATGACTTCTTGTCCTTCCAGCTCGACGTGCGCAGCAACGTCAGGCGCTGGCTCCGGTTCCAGCACCATCTCCGTGGTCAACTCCGACTCCTCTCCGGCTTTGCCCAGGGACACCTCCGGCTTGATCGCCTCCCCTGCCCTGTGGAAGTGGCCCGTGTCTGCCGCCGTGGCAGTAGAAGCTTCCATTTGCTCCCGCCTCACTTGGGCCTTGTGGCGCCACTGCGGCATGGGCTTTCTCCTTTTCCTCGACCTGGGCCCAGCGGGCCTCTTCTGCCTGGGCTTCCCGCCCAACGTGTGCAGCCTCTCCAGCCCGGCCCCTGAGAAGACTGTCTCCTCCGGGGCCTCCTCCACCAGCAGGTCAACCGACGGGGGATTGAACCCCGGGGCCCCTCTGTCCCCGCCAACACCCGCGGACCTGCCCCCGTTGTTGTTGCTGTTGTTGTTGCTGCTGCTGCTGCCGCCCTCCACCACTTGGAAGTCGCAGGCGTTGGCGATGATGTGCCCCTCCAGGTCCGACTGCGGCTGTGGGCAGCAGAGAAGACCATCTCCATCGCGCAAAACCGGGAAGCCCTGCTAGCAACAATAATAGTACTGTACCGTATAAGAGTAATGAATAATACTAAGAGTTTTATGAGCCGTGCTAGGTAGAAAGTACAGAACAGTACATGTCACCAGGGTTAAAAAAAAATTAGCAAAAAATCTGCAACATTTTTTTTGGCAAACCCAGCCAGACAAGTAAATAAGCATTTCATTTTTGCGATTATTTTTCCAAAATTTAGCAACACCGGTATGAAATATAGTACCTGACTTGGCTGGTCCGGTGCGTTCGCGACCTCGTCCGCGCCAAGGAGCTCCTGCGGCAGTTCCACCCTGAGCAGGGAGCAGGCCTCCTTGAACTTGCCGAGCAGGCACGAGGAAGGCACGGTGACCTGTCCCGTGTACAGCAGGGAGAGGAGCAGGGTCAGGGCCTCAGGGTCCACGTCCGGCAGCACCAGGGTCTGCATCGAGCAGCAGTTCCAGCGAGACTACCATTGTAGTAGGAGGGGGAGACATAAAAAAAAGTTCTGATGGTCTCTCTTTTTTTTTTTCCCAATCATTGGAGCTGATCTGTCACCCTGGCCGGTGTCCCTCCTCCTCCTCCTCCGGAGCAGCAGCAGCAGGCGGCTCCGGTGAAGACCTCGCTGAGGAGCGCCGACCTGCAGTCCAGGACCACCCTGTGCGCCAGGACCTGGCTCCCGCCGGCGCAGACGAACGCCACGTCGGCGTACTCGCCTCCGGAGCGCTGGCGCCACAGCTCGGACAGGACGCCGTCCGCGCGCCAGTCGAGGCTGTCCAGACCAACAACCTCCTCCTCCTCCATCCTCTCGCTCTCGCTCGGGGAAAATTAATTCTTTCTCTGGGTCTTGACTCTCAGCGCTGCCAGGCTTTCTGCGTGAAAAGAAACCAAGCGCTCCTTCAAAGAGAAAAAAAACAACAGTAAATAAATTTTGTTCGAAAATGAAAACCAAAACGAGTTTTATTGCTAAAGACTCAAAAGGAACCAATTTGGTTGATTTTGGAATCATCGTGCAGCACTGCTTGCTTTGTTCCTCTACCCAAGATGGTGCCTCAAAAAAGTTTTACCTTAACCATTAACCCCCCGGTATTGGACAAGAAAAAAAACCTTAAAAACCAGCTGATTATGAAGCTGGTGCAATAGACTGGCAGGTGGCGCTCTATAAGCAGGTTTTAAAGCTGCTAGACGTCTCTCGTAATGGCAGGTTCCGGTTTTACATCACTTTAATCATAAAAAAGCTGTTAACAGCTAGATATCAATTCTTTGAGAAAGTTGGCTTTAACTACCCAAACTCTATCTTTTTTACTAGAAACTTAATCACACAACATAAAAGGCAAAAAAGTTTAACTCATTACCTTTGTTTTGTTTTTTTCTTGAAAATGACCCGCCTCAGAGATCAGTTCGTTCTTCACTGGTGACTAGGACAGGAACACAGGGTAGCTGTTGTTAGTGGTGGCGACTGCCATTGGCAGTGGCACCGCAATGCACTTATCTCCTCACTCATTGGCTGGTGATCGCTTTCGTAGCAGTGCACAATATTTTAAATTGGGACAAAATGTGCTTGCAATGTTGCTTTTTTTTTACTTCTCTGTAAAGAGTTGTCAGCAAATTAAAAAAAAAAAAAACCGCTACAAGTGACCTTTACAAGGTTTACGTATACCTACGTAGATACTTTCAAAAGCCAGATAGACAGTTGATCTCACCCTGGTTTTCGTAATTTGGCATGAATGAGGAGATGCATAGTTTATACTTAGAGTCATACTTTGAGAGAACACTTGCAACAACCACAGGGGGTGTGAGAAGACGACGTAGGCAATCAAATACTAGGCACAAGTACTAAAAACAGACGATTTTAATTCCACACGTAGGAAGCACGAGTCATCAAAGGAGAGATATTGCACACACTTATTATACTACACACACTATTAATTATTAAACATACTATTTAGCACACAAACAAGTATGAACTAGTACGGTAGTTAGGTCCAGATCCTCGTCTATTCTGGCTGGCACAACTCGCCAGCTGTGGGCAAAGCCAGGGTTTCATCACACCTGTTTGAAACGGGTTCGGGAGGGTGCATGCGACAGGCATAGGCTCTTCCCTTGCGAGTGTGGCGGAAGCGGGCTTACGTACACTTTTCATGTTACGGTATGTAACTAGGTAGGCAGGTAGGTACATCATCATCACGAATGTGAAGTACAGTACGTAGTTGCACACAACAACCAAAGGTCGCCTTGAGCCAGGTCACATCTCACTTGTAGCAGAAACTGAAGCAAGATGGAAGCGGGCTCGACACAGGACTGCGTTAGATAAGTGGCAAATTTTACAAATTTTGAGAGGACAATGCCTGCTTTTTAGCTTTTTTTTCCTCATTAAAAAATATGTTTTAATACACGTAAAAAAAAACCACACAAAGATTAAGAGCACTACTAGTAAAAGTAAACTTTATGCGCGGGAGGATATCGCAAGAGGTTTCTGCTGCGGACTAATCTGAGAGCCCCGAGGAAGAGGAGAAGGAAGCAACAGGGGACGAGGAAGAGGAAGAAGAAGCTCTTCTTCGTCCCCCCCTCCGTCGTGGTGGTCGTGGCCCTCTCACCGCCACCTCCGAGAACAGCAGCAGCGGTGGCAGCAGCAGCAGCAGCAGCAGCGGCGGCGGCCGGAGGAGGTCTCCGCGCTTCCCCCCTGGCGGATTGCTACCGGGCTGCACAAACAAACATTATTTGTGAGAGAGAGAGAAAGAGAAAGAGAGAAGAGAGAGAGAAGGACCCACCCGTGATCATGAGGTTGAAGCCGGATCTCTCCTGCTCGCCGTCCGACACGAACTCGACCTCCGCGGCGGCGCCGGGGGAGGAGGCCAGGGTGCGGCCCAGCCCCTCCCGGCCGCACAGCACCTCCTCGCCGGTGTCAGAGGAGTCGCGGCTCAGGTGGGAGATCCTCAGGTAGTCCTTCTGCGCGCAGGACAGGTGGTGCTGAGATCGGGGGAGGGAGGGAGGAAGGGAGAGGAGTTAGCGTCATCCATAGGAGTTTGTTTACATGTGCGTGACCGTGTCTGTGAAGCAGCAAACCTGGAGATCCATCTTGTTGATCTTGATCTCCACAACGCCGCCCTCCTCGGCAGACTAGTAGCACAGAAATTATATTCAGATGATTAAATATGAGCTCGACCCAAAAAAAAAAAAATATCCGTACAGTTTGCATCTCTCTACCTCAAATTTCCAGGAGCACCTGACGTTGGCCGGGTAGCTGTCCGGGAACCCCGGGGAGGTGATGAAGACGGTGGAGCCGGGGTCCAGCAGCAGGTGTCGGTCCTCGGGGCAGGCGGCGTCCGAGAAGCCGCCGTCCTCCTTCCTTCCCTTTCTCCCGCTCTCCTCCGCCCATTGCTCCGCCTCCTCCAGCGCCTCCTCTTCCTCCCGCGTCTCCTCTTCGTCCCCGTACAGCCCGAGCCACTTGAGCCAGAAGGATCCCTCCCTCCTGCGCGCGCCCACCCGGTGCCTGGTGTCCGGGTTGAGCATCCTCTCCTCCTCCGACACCCCGGCCGACCGGTCGCGGTCGAACGACCTCAGCAGCTCCTCCAGCTCCCCGTTGCCCGACCCGGCGGCCACGTTGTCGATGTCCTCCGGGTCAAAAAGGAGGCGACTGGTCAGGCGGCCGAACCCGCTGGCGCCGCTGCCCATACCGCTGAACCCGGATCCCCTGGAGTAGGATTAGGTCATGCAATGTTCAGTAGGAGACGAGATTTGTAAAATTGAGGATCTACTATTTTGCATAGATCTATCTATGCATGTACTGTTTGTGTTTAAACACTCACGCCCTCATCTGCATGATGCTCTCCGAGAGGAGGAGGTTCCTGCTCTTGGTCGTGCACGTCTTGGTGATGACAGCGCCTCCAGCGCCGGCAGACAGGCTTCTCCCGCCGGCCCCCCCGAAGGCCCTGGACTTGGCCTCGACCGCCTCCGCCTTTATGGCGTCCTCGGAGCCGTCCGCCCCCACCATCAGGCAAGGGTGCGTCTCGTTCTTCCGGTCGTAGGTGAAGCTGACGCACTCCGAGTTCTCCCTCTGGCAGCAGTCGAGGCAGCAGGTCTCGCAGGTGAGGTCGCCGTAGCAGGTCATCAGGCACTCGGAGTCGGACAGGCACCCGACGAACTCGCCGTCGTCGCCATCGTCCCCGCCTTCGTCATTTTCGTCGTCGTCCTGTTTGGTTGTGCACTCGCCGCCCTTGCTGGAGTACTTGAAGCGAGTGCAGTCCGTGCTGTCCCAGCAGCAGCCGTGGCAGCAGTCCTGGATAAAGTACAAAAGCATATTTAAAGGTAGTGCAACAAATCTGATTTTTAAAATAAATGTACTACTATGTCCAACACACCATGCAATCAGTGTTGTTTCCCATGCAGTGCCTGAGGCAGATCATCTCCCTGAAGTCCTTGAGCTCCACCTCCTCGAAGGTGGTGTCGCCGCCGTCGCCGCTCTCGCCGTCGCCGTCGTCGTCGCCGCCGTCGCCGCCGTCCGCCCTGGCCAGGTCGGCCGAGCAGATGGCGACGGCGGCGAAGGCGACGCCGGCGGAGAGCAACCACCACGACGTCCACCTCCACCTCCTCCTCCGTGGGGAGAGGGGGAGGGGAAGGAAGGGTAGCGATGGTCCCATCGCGACATCAGCCATCAGCTGGAGAAAAGGAAAAAAAACATACGGGGACTAAGTCGCGTACATATTTTTAACATCGCCCTTCTACCTTTCAACCCACCAACATTATTGTGGTAGCAACTGTCCATCCCATCCGCAGACAACACAAGTACCATTCTACTATGTATGTAACTATGTACGTATGTATGTATGTATGCATGCATGCATGCATGCATGTATGTATGTATGTACTATGTATGTATGTATGCATGTATGTATGTATGTACGTATGTACGGTATGTACACAAGTTTAATTCGTATGTGCGTCTATGGACTATGGTATGTGTGCATGACAGATGGCCGTCGACAAACTGCTAACAGTCGAGATGATATTAATTGTTATTGGACCTGATGTCCACGCTGGCTTCCCGCCCCCACCGAGGCGTGGGTGTGCGCGAGGCCGGGGGAGGGAGGGTAGTGCCGGCCGTCGGGTCTGACGAGGACTGACGGGGGAGGAAAAGGAGGAGGAAGTGGGGGGAAAGGGGGACAAGACATATGTATGCACTTGGAGGGGGAGAGGCGGGAGGGGAGAAAAAAAACACCCAGTACCACCTGGGCCTGCCGACGTGTGGCGATGGGGGGTGAGGGGGGGGGTGAGGAAGGTGGAGAGATGAGAACCAAGTGTTGACACATGTGCCTATTACTCCAAAAGCACAGACTTACGTGTGTCACAAGTGGCCCTGAGTGTACAGGGTGTTCTCATTTCCCCCCCTCTCGGAGAAAACCCAAGCTGTGAAAAACTTAAAATTCTTTCTGAAAGTTACTATCTGAAAGAAACTACCCGACAGACCTTTTAAACTTACGGGCGTAGCAAATTCAGCTTTAAACATGTAATGGAACATGTCATTAAAGTACCACATAAATGTCATAATTATATTAATAAGTTTGTTATGCTTATACTAAGTTTAAAAGTCCCGTTGGGTACTCCTAGATGCAGTATCATCCTTTACTTGAAAAAATGATGTCACTGATAAGGTTGCAATTTTGCAACCTTGTATGTACCTGCTTCCAATTTAGTAACTGTAGCTCAAAACTAACAAATAACTAGTGCCAAGTTTTTCCGTTACTATCACAAGAAGTCACTTTTTCTAGTATAGTAACTTACTAACAAAATGACCAAAATTGTAAGTAGTGGTAGTAATGGTGTTGCTTGTATCTATTAATTTCAACCCCTAAAATTTAGACAAACAAATGTGCCAAATGTGGTATGGCAATGTTATTGTTGCTGATCATGACAGATCTGGGCAGTTCCTCAAATTCTATGGATTTTATGCACTTGAAGACATGTCAGGACTGTTAGCTCTAAGCTGTACTACACTAGTGCACATACTACGTATGTACCCATCTACTCGGTATGTGGGATGCTGCTATGTCAAAAGTTGCTTGTCCTACTTTGCACTGACGACGTTGTCTCCCTTCCGCATCGGTTAAAGCATATGCAAGTTTCTGAACGTAAAAAGTAGTGTTGAGGACACTCCGTAAGTACTTCATACAACTCCCAGTAAAAGGACATTAAAGCCTAGACACCTGTGCAAGATATAGCCAAGAGGCAAAAGGTGAGACACGATCAAATGAAAATAAAAGTTTATGTTTTCAAGGTATATAAAATAGTAGTTTTCTTGATACTTTGCCAAAAGAGTCTTACCATTTGGATGGAAGATTTTTCCAAAGCTTGTGCATTTTTAACTGAAACGGGCTGTTGTAACTTTTGGCATAACAGTGCATTTCCCCCCTAAAATATGCATAAAACGATGTTATTTGCACCTGTCTGAGACCTTTACAAGTATAGCCAAATTATTCCTTAACACGAGATGCTGACATTCGGAACGAAACCTCACCCTTTCTTGACTCGGGCAATCTCCAGGCTTTGATGCTGTCGCCTATGCTAGGTGCAATCTTGCTAAGATGGTGGCCTGTCTCCGGGGCCCGACGTGGAAGAGTAGTGGCTGGAAGAGAGGGAGGAAGGGGGGGGGAGGGAAAACTGAAGAGGGTGGAGCTGAAGATTAGGCAGAGCAGAGGTTCTCAACCTGTGCGTTGGAGTCGCGAAGCCCTTCTGAGAGGATCTTGGCAAAACAGTAGTGGCACCTTGAAAATGTGATCCCACTTCCCCCCTAGGGATGCTTTTAGGGAGACTTAAAAATGGGCCGGGTTCTAAAAAGTTGAGAACCCCCGAGGTAGAGGAACAGTACAAATGCAGAATCAGGTTGACGTGTTTACGTTCATACTGACAAGTTCGTAAACATCCGTACATATCTGGTTGCCATAAGAAAATAACATGCAGTTATACTACAGGTAGTTGGTGCAGCATGTGGCATTTACCTATAGGTGATAAACAAACAAGACTTTTTACCTGCGGCGAAAACCTGACCTGTCGTGGAATACTTGGACAAGTTGTCGTTAGTGCTGTTGCTGAAATTAAACAGGCTGTATCTTACTTTCCAAAGTAATTATGACACTAATGCTTCTTCTGTAACTGAGTCTTACTTGTCAACCAAAGCAGAGAAAAACACAGGTGATCTGGATTTTTTTTTGCCTGTAGTAGGATTTACCTGCATGGTTACCAGGGCCTTCGTAAACACAAGAATGCATAGCAAGTGTTGAAAGATTAAGATTTTTTGCAGTAGTTATTGACAGCTTTCTTGAGAAAAAAATGATGCTTTGGAATACAGCAAAGATAAATTGGCACACCGCAAAAAATCTGTGAGGTTCACACGAAACCTTCATTGACTTTCCAGCGCACCCGCCCAAGGAAAGGCACAGACGGCGGGGTGAAGAAAGAAAGCAATTTTGTTTGGTGGTACTCTCTGGCAGTGGCAGCATGACTGGGGGGAAGGGGGGGGAGACAGAGGGCAGAATTCTTGATAAAGATTTTGCAACTACCGAGGAGGATTTCAGTTTCAGCCTGATCCTGTCCTACTGGCGGCTGGCACCAAACGGTGCTCGGAACAACTTTCTGTCGCTTTGACCTTTGTAGCCAACTTACCACACAAAAGTCCTGAATCTGGAAAGTTCTGCTCATGACTTGTGTGTTTGGCGCCAGAGGACTAAAAAAAAAGACACCTTTTCAAAATGGTAATTTTTCTTTTTGGCAGAAAAGAAGTTCAACGAGAAAGCTTTGTGGCACATCTTTCCGTGCCTTTGACCTCTGCAGCCAAAGCGTAGACATAATTCTTGAATCTCTCAAGCTTCTGAAAATTGTGGTCTGTAAAGTTAGGGACTAGGGGCACCAGAGCATATTGTGGGACACGTTGTGTAGCACGGTACTTTCCCTCCTGCTGGAGGGGGAGGGAGGGAAAGGGAGAGAGGAACGGACGTCTACAGCCCCCCCCCCCGATGGAGACAGGCAGCAAATTAGAGCAATTAAGGAGAAACAAGGGGAAACAAGAGAAAGGAAGGAAGGAAAGAAATACAACATAGGTATGTTAAAAGTTAAAACAGGCATTTTTCATCTTAAAACGCTCTCTAAAAATACAAGGACTGTAGGTACACTAGTAGTGAGTGCCCCAGCGTGCGAGACAGTTCAAATTCCCAACCAACAACGATCGGCTCCAGTTTAGGCACCTCCTCCTATGCAAGAAGATGCTGCAAAAGAGGGATGATGATAAATTTGCCAACGAAAGAAAATAGAACACATCTTTTTTGTTGTTGTTTCCATGTGTAACCAGAGCAGGTGTTCTATTTTCTTTTTTTTTCCTTCTTTGGATCAAAGTCGGCGATTGCCCCTCCCCCCCCCTCTTCTTCCCGCTCTCGAAAAAAAAATCCTCTTTCCAGAGAAAGAAAAAGACAGAGAGAGCAGCAAGGAAGAAAGCAGCTCGATCCGCACCTACTAGTACGTACCTACGTACAGTCGAAGCCGCTTAAGTGGGCACAGTTAATCGGATAAGTGTGGTAATCCTGCTTGTTCGAAACGAGAGATGTCTTCTCGAACTACGTGGAATGTCTCAAGTTGTTCCCGCACTTTGGGGAGGGGGTGGAGGGGATTTTGCCTCTCATCCGAATCGAATCCCCCCCCATTTAAGTGGGTTCAACTGTAGTGCTACTGCGCGCACACGTACGCACAACAAAGGGCTTTGTTTGATCCATAGGGTTTTGTTGGGGGAGGGGGAGGGGGGAGGTAAACGAGGAGAAAGAGAGGTTTTGGTTGAAGTGGAGGGAATTCGGAGACTTCTCTTCAATCA
>JAAUYM010171671.1_pt1 | contig 10923 bp, 11 predicted proteins | sample 7278001 | NCBI WGS metagenome assembly JAAUYM01 (sample SAMN14350224, study PRJNA611818) | marine sediment metagenome | isolation source: surface marine sediment (1.8m) | place: French Polynesia: Moorea | collected 2018-08
AAGAGAGTCAACCCACTTTCCCCCCCCTCCTCCCACACGCGCTTGTGGGCATCCGCGGGAATTAAAGGAAGTCAAAGCATTTCCTCCTCCGCCCCGGCTTTTCCCTAATTGTTTAAAGAGTCGGAAATATTTACGCCCCCCCTTCCTTCTCCTCCTCTCTTGACTGTCTCTTCCTCCTCCTCGTCCTCCTCCTCCTCTTCTCCTAACACTCACTCCTAATTAGTTTCACCATTTGCATAAACTGCGCCTCGAGACAAGAAGTTTTTTAGCGCAGGCGGCGGCGGCGGAAGAGGAGGATAAGATTCGCAGCACAAGAAGAAAAATTAAGGCTTGACTGAGTCTCTCTCCCTCCCTCTACTTTTTGGGTGTCGGCCGCGTCCCAAACTTGAGGGGGAGAAAAAAAAAGGGACAGGACATTTTTTTTTGTTGCGCGTCGCCTTAATTTTTAACGCGAGAAGAAGGAAGGAAGGAAAGGAACGAGAAGGAAATACTAAATAGAAGGGTTTGCTGAAAGATATCGCCTTTAAGAAAGTGTCGCCAGAGTCAGTGGAGCAACAGGAAAAAGGAACAAAATCTTCTGAGGCCTAGAGAAACAGAGAGAGAGATGTATTGCATCCGACAGAATTTATTCCTCCCCACACGGTCGATGCTGAATTGGAAAGCACAAAGTCCAATTTCCAAGAAGAGAAACAAGCGCAGTGACCAACCATTCCAAATCGTTCGCACGACGATTTGACCAAACTGATTATTGCTGCCGAGATATTCACATCAGAGAGATCACTAATTATGTATTTTCGGACAGTATTAAAGAAAAGAACATAAAAATACTGGTACACCCTTTGACTGGAAGAAGAAACTCGATTTTTTCTTCTTCTTTGTGACGTATTTATTGGGGGGCGCTAAAAGCGGACTTTCTTTCCCTTTCTGTCTCTGTCTAGTCCCCGTTGAGAACAGAAGAAGAAGAAGAAGAAGAAGCACCATTGTGACTGCATCTTTTTTATCTAGGCCAAAAAGAAATCTTCGAAGCGAGAACCTTGCATCTCACTGCAATAATTTTCGCCTATTCACTTGCACGGCATTCCGAAATGCCCACTCTCTCTCTCTCTTTCCTCTCATCTCTCGCTGTCAAGCTTTCTCCTGCCCTCCCATTTCTAGGCCGATATTTCTTGAATTTCACCCTAACAGCACATCTAATTCGCATAGCTGCAATTCTCCCCCTCTCCTCTTCCTCCTCCTCCTCCTCCTCCTCCCCCAATCACCGCCCCACCTCTCACGCCACTCAGTCTACTGATGCTACTGGCCGCGGCAGACGATGAGGACAGAAATGCAACTGTCTTGACAGATCCAGAAATCATGAGAAACAGAGGAGAGGGGAGGGGGGGATCAAGTGCTACTAGTACTGCTTCTGCTAGAGGAAGGAGGTGAGAGGAGGGAGTTTCTTTCGCCCCTCTCTTCTCCTCCTCCTCCGCCTAATCCTCATCATTGTCAGCTATTTAGTAGCAGCATCCTCCGCTGTCAGATAAGGCGAAACTGGAAACCCTTCTCCCCCTCCCCGGGAGTTTTTTTTTGCACTGTGTTATACTACTCCACTCCTCAGGAAGCTTTACGAAAGGAAATGTCGACGACGGAGGAACAACTGGGAGTGGAAATCCTCCTGGACAGAGCGAATCGCACCTTTCGCAAAGGGGAAACGCTGAGCGGAAAGGTGGTCGTCAGGGCGCCGGGGAAGAGGGAGTTCAAGTGCTCGGGTGGGTTTTAAGCCTATTTTAATTACGTGTACGTATAGCTAAAAAATACTCGAGATTTTTTTACGTAGTGTCTTCCCTGGATTGGGGTACTAATACCAGGTTGGTGCCGACTGTGCCAACTTTCTACCAGACCTGTGAATCCTCTCCAAAGTCTTGAATGACCCATTCAAGTACCTAATGCACCGTACTAATACTCTCCAAGACGTCCTCCTCCGGGTGAAAGGCACCGCTGCCACGAGGATCGTCGGCGCCGACGACGCCAAGATCTTCCAACTGCTGGACGTGAGCCTCCTCCGCCGACCCTCCTCCTTTCTCCCCGCAGACAGGGAGCGGAAGTTGGAGTTCGAGATCTGTCTGCGGCAGGAGGACAATGAGGAGGAGAGCTTTCTCCCGGAGACATACAAGGGAGTGTGGATCAACGTGGAGTACAAGGTGGGGGACGACGAAAGAAGTCTGGTCACGTTCAAGCTGAATCATCTATCGATGCTATTGCTGGTGCTGTTGTTATTATTGTTAGCCACTGTTGATGCGCATATACTGTTACTGTAATTTTTGTTGTTCCGATTCTCTAATCCTCCCCACATCAGGTGACGGTGGAGGTGAAGTCTGCTGGCCTCCTGTCCAAGAGTGCCCTCGCCTCGACGGAGTTCTTTGTGGAGCGCGCGCCGGCCCTGAGCGGTATGATGGGCGTCAGGGGGAGGCGCAGGACGTTCAGGCTCACCAAGGAGACAGTGGCGAGGTCGGCATCCGGCAACAGGAAGAGAGCGGCCCTGCTGGCCAAGGCGCCCGGCTTCGCCTTCTCCGGCCGGCTGGACAGCGACGTGCTGGCGGTGGACGGCCGCCCGCTGTCCGGGCAGCTGGTGGTGGAGGAGTGTGCGGCGCCGGTGGCGGCGGTGGAGCTACAGCTGCTGAGAGTGGAGGCGACGCCAGCAGAGGGGCGGAGAGGCGGCTGGATGCGCCGGACGTCGGAGGTAATGACCCTGCAGGTGGCGGAGGGCGACCTTGCCCGCGGGGTGGCCGTCCCGCTGCACATGGTGCTGCCCAGGCGATTTGTCTGCGAGTCGGTGGAGCTGCCCGGGGTCTTTGCCATCGACTTCGAGGTTAACGTGGTTGTCATCTTCGGGAAAAACTTCGTGGTGGCTGAAAACGTCCCTATAACTATTTTGAGGCACGAAAGCGGTGCATCGCAACGTCACTTGTAATTGCCAAAAAAAGAACCCCTCCTGAAATACTGTTGTACTAAATGGTACCATTAATTGATTATGCAAAAGCACAAAACTGGTGACAGAAACGACGTTTTACATATCACGAATGAGTGTAAAGTGTTATGAGCTTCTCCTGCTTGGGGAATTTTGCCACCAGCTCATCTCTGCTTGGCCTGTAGTCGTCTCTTGGGTCGAACCCCGGCGCCACCACCACGCTAAACAGGCAGAAGTCCTCCTCCTCCTCCGCTTTGAGCACGGAGCAGACGAAGAACTTCCTCGCAGGCACCGCCACCTGCATCTGCTGCCCTTCCCCCGGACCCAGCAGCCTCCTGACCAGCTGCTCCTTCTCCTCCTCCTCTAGCCAGAAGACCTCCATGGGCGCCCCCGCGTGGTAGAAGAGCACCTCGTCCGACAGGAGGCGGTGGAAGACGCCGCCCTTTCCCGACTCCTGCAGGAAATAGATGGAGGAGACGGCCGCCCTCTCCCCGCCGCCCCTCCCTCGGACGGACAGGCTGCTGGAGTGGACCTCCCTGTAGTAGCCCACGCACGACTCGCTCAGGGGCGAGAGGCCCAGCTTCCGGATCCAGTAAGACGAAGTTCTGCACATTTTTCTCCGCAACTTCACCCCCGTCAACTTGCATAGCATGTATGTGAGATGAGTAGATAGTGGAGTTCAAAAGACCGGTTGGTGCAAAGAGGGACTGATGTACCGTAGTATAGGACGAATGGAGAGCTAAGCTTTTTTTCTCTCGTCAGATGTCAGCCTGTGTCGGGTCTCCTTGGACACCCGCCGTCTTCCCTTTCCTCCTTCTTCTCTTCCTCCTCCTCCTATCGGCCGAAGCACACATTAGAGGAGCCAACAGCAGCACAGGCCACCGGCAGCAGATGCAGAGCCCACATCCCACCCCACATCCCAGAGTCACCTTGACATGCCACGGGACCGGAACAGAGCGGAGAGGGGAAACAGACAGGTGCTCTCCAGTCCGAGGAAATAACTGCTCATTCGGACGAAGCAGGGAGTGCCTATTTATAGAGTGCGTCACTATCATTTTAGTATAGAGTGCGTCACTATCATTACGTCAGAAGAAGTTGGAGCTGCTGAAGCATTATTCAGGCAGACTTGCAAGCAAGCCCATTGAACTCAATTAGAGGAGAGAGTAGAGGAAAAATCTTGAAGAAAGGGTAAATTGGAGAAAAATGCAGCAGGGGCGTTGCTTCTGAAGAAGGAGACAGCAAGAGTGGTGCGCAGACAGGACCATGTCCTTCTTCTCCAAGGTGGGCAGCGGTCTCAAGTCGAGCTTCGACGTCGCCACGGACTACGTGGGAGGGGCCTTCAACTCGCTGGTGGCCAAGAAGTACCCGGAGATCGAGGAGGTGCTGGACACCCTGACGGAGATGAAGGCCACCTACATCCGCGCCGACGACGCCGACGGGGACGGCGAGCCCGACGGGGACGGGGACGACGGCAAGTGGCGGCCGATGCTGCTCACCCTCGGGCTGATGTACAAGCTGCAGCGCATCCAGGACAGCCACGCCGACAGCTGGTACAACCGGGAGGATATCTTTGTCAGGGACGACGCCGTGGAGAGGAGGCTCATGGACACATTCGGGTTCTACTGGCACACGTGCATGAAGGTTGCCGGGGCACTGAGGTGAGCACAAATCGTGATCGTGATACAGAAAGTCTTAAGATCACCACAAAAACACTACTTTCTTTTTCAGAACCATCAATAACAAGGGTTCAGCTAAGCAGTACGGTGAGGATGGAAAACTACTGGATCGCGAGGACATCTTCAACCAGGTCGTGGAGAGCACAGGCATCGGCAGGGAGAACGTCATCTTCGCGCACGCCACCGACAGCCTTCACGTGGACAAGCACTGTCCGGACTTTTCCGTCCTCGTCCTGCGAGAGATCAAGCAGGTTCTGATCGTCATCTGCGGCACTCGCATGATCCCCGCCCCCAAGATGAAGGATGTCTTCATGGACCTGTACGCTGATGCCATGCCCTTTCTCGACGGGGAGGCGCACATGGGCATGGCCATGGGGGCCAGGAACATCATAGGCAAGATCCGGGAGGAGGTCTCCAAGGTCCTGCGGGAAAATCCAGACTACAACGTCATGGTGATCGGGTACTCGCTAGGCGCCGGCATCTGCCAGCTGTTGGCAATGGAACTGGTGGAGGGAGAGGCCAGGGAGGCGCTCAACCCGGACACTGAGGTGCGGTGCGTCAGCTTCGGTGCCCCGCCCGTGTTCAGGTGCACCGACAGCGGGGGAACCCGGCGAAAAAGGAGCGCCAACCTCTTCACGGTGGTATACAACAACGACGGCCTCGCCTCCGCTTCCGTCTCCACCGTCACCAAGCTGTTTATGCAGATTCGAGAGGTGAATCGCCTGGGCATGCGCAGGAGGGACATGGTGCAGATGCTGTGGAGGCCCATCCCCGTGGCGGAGGGAGGCAGCCTGAAGGAGGAGGACGACGACGACGATGACGACTTTAAGGCCAAGGGCGGGTCCAAGAAGAAGCCGACCCTGCTGGAGGAGAGGGAAGGAAAGGGGAGGAGCGAGGAGTGGATCGCGATCAGGGACGCGGTGAACAAGGTCTCCGAGAGTGGCATCACTCACCTGGACCACCCGGCGGGACAGGTGTACATCTTCAAGCGGCGCGACGACGACGTCATCACCCGCAGGCTGAGCACGGCCGAGTCGGGGCACCTCTCGGACAACCTTCGCCTGCGCGGGGCCATGTTTAGCCACCACATGCCTTGGGGGTACAACGCGCTCTTCCAGGGATTCGGCCAAGACGTCCAAAAGGTCGACATAGCAGTCTTGCCAATCGAAAAAGAAGTGCCAACAACGGGAGGAGGAACGGGACTTTACCCTGATCTGAGTGTGGTCTGAACTCTTTTTTTGTTGTTGTTGTGATGTAGGTAGGAACACAAGTGCCATGAAACACTCTGGTACATACAGTACGTACATTATTACCCTAACATGAGTAAGACATGTCATTCATTCAAGCATTTTTGCTGCAGGTATTCTCTTCTAAATTTTTATCTCATCTAGGTTTTTTTTCTCAACGATGCGTATAAGTATAGAATGTGCGAAAGTACTGTACTGTAGTGCCATCATTCAAATGTTTAAAAATATACTGTATTGGTTTCATCTACAGTACTGTACTACGTACATAGTGTTATTTGTTAGAGCAAATAAGACATATGACAAGCTCGGTTCTCCGGATACAGCGTGATCAATCAATTTAGAAGCGTTCCGCCCTTGCCGCTGGGTCGCAAAAATCATCAACTTCAATTTGCCCTCTCCTCCTCTTCCAGAGTTCGCGCTAGAGAAGAGGGAAGAAGAATGAGTCTCCATATGATGAAGGGCTCTCTTTGGAAGAAACGGGTTTGGAGGATCCCCCTTCCATTAACAAAAAAAACAACAACACGCTCTCTGCATGGCCGAACAGAAAATCTGGAGGGGAGTTATTTAAGATTGCAGAGAAAAAGAAAGAAATCCCCTCAAGCATGCAAGAACTAGTCGCACATTACATACAATGGATTCCTAACAGTTGTCGATGTGATGGCATTTTATGACAATTAAAATAAAATACAGTAGTGACGCCAAGTATGTTAAGCTACTTTTTGAAACTACCGTATACAGTACTGTGTGTACGTACAACACTTGATGGGCTTAAGTCGTGTGAAATTACGCAATCACTCTGGATCTAGTAATTAAATGATTTTAACTTCTGAGAGTTTAAAATCTGCGTGAGCATGATTTTTCACAGATGCTTCTTGCCAATTGGCCGTACACCTGCCGAAAACAAGATTCCCCACTGCCTCAGAGTGGTCACGGGAGTACTGTATCGGTTACTGTAGTATCTTAGAGTACAAAGAAAAATGGAAATATTTCGGAATGCGTCGTAAGTTTGGGCTCCGATTTCACTGTCACCGATTTGCAAAGCGATTTTTCATGCACTTAAAAAAAGAGAAAACGACATAAGTGTTAGTGGCAAAAATACCGAAAAAATTCGATATTCTAAACTACAAAATTTGGATGCAGAAAGAGAAGAAATAAAGTACTGCAATAAAAGAATAAAGAAATAAACTGTTCGTCTATTGTTTCTTTTTTCTGCTAGTTCAGAGCAATACTTATCGTTCTCACTCTCCCCTTCCCCCCATGAAATTGAAATCAGTTTAAGCTGCTGCAAGAGCATATGTACATACATGTGCATTTACTGTCAAGTCAGTCCTCTCCAATGAGGACCTCTTCTTCCCTAAAAGAAAAAAAATTCGCGGTGCTAAACCATCTCTACCACCATAACTAGTAGATGCTCAGTTGGCAAATCAAGGTAATATTTTTTTTGCCTTCCTAAGACGGCTCGAAACCAGTTTTGCGAATGGACCCCACAGGTATCGTTATTGCGCGTCGACCGCCCCAGGAGGCAGTCAAGGAACCAAAGAGGGAAGGAGGGAGGAGGGTCACTTGTGCTCCGTGTTCACGTGCAAGAGGAAGGCTTAAATCACCCCTCCACCTCATACATGCTAACAATTTCTCAAGCACCAGGAGAAAAAGTAGAAAAAAACGATTTTTGGCCCCCCCCCTGGCATCTTCCCCCAAAGTGGAGGAGGGAGGGGGCGAAACTCGTCCTTCTGATCAGATAAACCGATTCCACTCATCCACAAATGTCCACCAGAAAGAAGTGAATACTACGGAGAAGAAGAAGTTGTTTCTTCTCTCATCTTAAAAGTTTTCTCAGCTCCTTTTTCTTGAAGAAGAAGAAGAAAAAAAGGATTTTCCCCAACTCCCACCACCGCATCAACAGGTTCTGCGCAACGCCTGACTCTCTCCTCCTCCTCCTCCTCCTCCTCGCACCGCCTCTTGGCCCCGCCCATACACGACGACGACGACAACCATGCCAGTGACGTTTGAGGAGAAGTCCGAGACCTCCTCCTCCGTGGACGATGTGGAGACGGCCGGACCCAGGCCCGCCACCGTGGCAGCGGCCGCGTCCTCGTCCTCCATCGTCTCCTTCTCGGGAGACAGCGGCGGCGGCGGCGGCGACGGAGAGGAGGCCTTCTACATCACGGTGGAGAACGAGGACGGGGAGATCGAGACCGTGCAGGTCCGCCCAGGGGACAAGGAGCAGTTTGACACCAACAAGGAGTTGCTCTCCTACCTGGCGGAGAAGGGGGAGATGCTGCCGCTGCCGCTGCTGAGAGAGCTGCAACCCAAGAAGCCCTCCTTCCCGGAGCGGGTGAAGCGCGGCAGTATCATCCCAGAGTCCATCATGAAGGGGAGGAGGGGCAGCAAGGAGCCCGACGGGGTGGGAAGGGGCGGGGCGAGGTCGCCCAAGATGAAAAAGGGGAGGGTGCAGCTACCGACAGACCACGCGGAGGGCAGCAGCTCGGAGAGGGCCATCAGCAGGAAGAAAAGGTCGGGCTCCATTGTCACTCCGGGGCTCCTGGAGGACCTGAAGGCGAACCGCAAGCGCATCGTGTCCAAGTCCGGCGCGCTGAACATCGGCATCCGGTCCATGGAGGACCAGCGCAGGAGGTTCTTCAAGGACATCTTCAACACGGCCATCGACATGCAGTGGCGCTTCGTCTTCGGGATGTTCTTCACCAGCTTCTTCCTCTCCTGGTTCATCTTTGCCGTCTTCTACTGGCTGCTGGCCCTTTACCACGGAGACCTGGAGGAGGACAACCTGCCCAGCGGGAAGAACCAGGAGGACGGGTCCTTTAAGCCCTGCGTCTGGGCCATAGAGGACTTCACTTCGTGCTGGCTCTTCAGCGTGGAGACGCAACACACCATCGGGTGAGAAGGGCTTTATTGCATTACTCTGGACATATTGTGGAAAATTTTTCCATTTTGAATGGTGAATAGGCCCATGGTGAAAATGCAAACTAATAAATATACTCGTATTTTTTTTTTAATGCATTTTGAAGCGAACTAAAATAAACCAAATTTCTGTGTTTTTTTTTTGCTATAAAATATGCCGTTTGGCAACACTGCGGGATGAGCCGTAAATAAAAATGTGTTTTGTACCTTGCTTCTTCTTCTTCTTCTTTCAGGTACGGCTCCCGCCAGACGACCGAAGAGTGTCCGCTGGCCGTCATCCTCATGTGCGTGCAGAGCGTGGTGGGGGTGATCATCTCTGCGTGCCAGGCAGGAATCATCTTCGCCAAGCTGGCCAGGCCCAAGGCCAGGGCGCACACCATACAGTTCTCCAAGAACGCCGTCATTACCCTGCGGAACGGATACCTGTACCTGCTCTTCAGGTGCGGGAAGTCACCCCCCGACGGGACTTTAAAACTTACTAGCGTAACAAATTCAGCTTTAGAGCATGTAATGGAAACATGTCATTAGACTACCACAGAAATGTCACAATTTTATTCGTAAATTTGTTGCTTGAAAGTTTAAAAGTCCCGTCGGGCCGTTGTGCTACACTTATTACATAATTTGGCACGTTTTTCGATATACTTCCCACACCGCAGGGTTGGCAACCTGAGGAAGTCCCAGCTGATCGAGTCCCACGTCCGCGCCCAGCTGATCTACCAGAAGCAGATCACGGACGAGGGCGAGTTTATCCACTTCGACCACCACGAGCTGAAGATCAGCTCGAGTCACTCCCACGAGGACGACCGGGTGCTGCTGCACTGGCCCATGACCATCTGCCACAAGTTCGACCGGGACTCGCCCTTCTACCGGATGGGGCCCAGGGAGATACTCACCGGCAAGTTCGAGATCATTGTCACCCTGGAGGGGATCGTGGAGTCCACGGGAAATTCAGTCCAGTCCAGGCAAGGAAAAATATATATACGTATGTTCCGGTATGTAGCTAGTCGGTTTTTGCTGATCATTTTAAAGGTTATTTTTAGCGTTTTTTTACGCCATTTCTCTTGCCCCTGGCACATACTCGTATTTCTCAATCTTAGTATTAAACAATATTTTTCTTACCGTTAACTATTCAACTAATTTTTTTTAACCGCAGCCTGGTTTAAAATTCTCTTTTTTGTCCTCCTCTCCAGATCATCGTACCTCCCCAACGAGATCCTGTGGGGCCACCGCTTCTACAACATCGTCTCTTACTCCCGTCGCGCGGGCACCTACGTCGTCGACATCTCCAACCTCAACTCCATCCAGAAGGACCTCTCCACGCCAGCAAAGAGCATGAGGTTTGGAAGCACGTTACAGTGAAATCTCAAATCTCAGTTTTACACCAACAACAACAAATCTCAGTGTAGCAATGTTGGCCATAATTTTGCTTTGTAAGTGCATCTCAGTTTTGAAAAAATCTCAAATGTACTAAGTACTGTAATTTTTTTCTGCTAACCAACAGCATCACAAACTCAAAATTCCACTGTACAAAAAATACCTTCTTCCTCTTCCAGGGACTACAACAGAGAGCTGAAGATGAAGAAGCGGGCGAAGAAGAAGGCGGCGACCTCCAGCCTGCAGTGGCACAAGGACGAGGAGGAGGAGAAGAGGGACAGGGGGAAGGACGACAGCCAAAGCAGCGGGGACAGCGGCAGCGGCAGCGGCAGCAGCAGCGAATCGGATTAGAAAAGGAGATAATGGTGCTGAATCAGTATATACAAAAACTCGCCTTTTTGCACATATTTTTCCTACGACTAAAAAAATACATGTATTTTTTATTGTGTCTTTCTGCGCAAAGAAAGGAGCATAAGTCTGTACGTTCTAAGGTGCTGCCTGTCACGTTTTGTAGAAAAATGCATGTTGTACATTTGTATTTGCTGTAAGAGCAGATGCGTTTGGGGTGCTGACGCTGCTGAAAGGAACAAAAATGTGCTAGTACTTTTGCATGAAAAGCTAACAATTATTGTACTCTACCTCTAGGCAGTATAGCACAACGTCGAACAGACCAATTTTTTTCAAGTCAGGAGTTGGGGGTGGGGGGGTGGGGGGTGGGGGGGAAAATAAGGTCTTATTGCTCGCAGGTGTTCCGTGTGAT
>JAAUYM010047281.1_pt1 | contig 10920 bp, 8 predicted proteins | sample 7278001 | NCBI WGS metagenome assembly JAAUYM01 (sample SAMN14350224, study PRJNA611818) | marine sediment metagenome | isolation source: surface marine sediment (1.8m) | place: French Polynesia: Moorea | collected 2018-08
TATTCATACAGCACTGTGTGTTGAAATCAGGGATGAAAAACTTTGTATATTTATGCCTCCGGTGAATGAAATTGAGCAATGGCTGGAATTAGCTGGTGTGTTGGAAAAGATAGCGAAGCAAATGAATCTGCCCGTCGCGATAGAGGGGTACCAACCACCCTGGGATACGCGCATCAATATGTTACAGGTCACACCCGACCCGGGTGTGATTGAAGTCAATATTCATCCTGCCAGTAATTGGAAAGAGTTAAGTCACATTACTGAAACGCTGTATGAAGAGGCACGTGTAAACAGGCTTGGTACTGAAAAGTTTATGCTTGATGGCAAACATTCAGGTACGGGCGGTGGTAACCATGTAACGCTGGGCGCACAATCACCGGCTGACAGCCCTTTTTTACGACGACCTGACCTGCTGCGAAGTTTGTTGACTTACTGGCAGCATCATCCATCGCTATCTTATCTGTTCTCGGGGATGTTTATTGGCCCTACCAGCCAGGCACCACGTGTTGATGAAGCGCGTGACGATAATTTGTATGAACTTGAAATCGCACTTGGTCTGTTACCGGAAGGTGAGTGTGACAAGCCATGGTTGGTAGACCGTATACTGCGCAATTTTCTTGTCGACCTGACAGGCAATACGCACCGTGCAGAATTTTGCATCGACAAGCTATATTCACCTGATTCAATCAGTGGTCGTAAGGGCCTGCTTGAGTTTCGTGCATTTGAAATGCCACCGCATTACCAAATGTCGATGGTGCAAATGCTGCTATTGCGGACTTTAATTGCCTGGTTCTGGAAGCATCCCTATCGTGGCGAGTTGATTCGCTGGGGCACCGAACTACACGACCGCTTTATGTTGCCACACTATGTCTGGGAAGATTTTAACCGCGTCATCTATGACTTACGTCAGGCCGGATATGAATTGGAGCTGGACTGGTTTAACACCTTCCGCGAGTTCAGGTTTCCTCGAATAGGCACAATGTTCGCGCATGATATGCAAATTGACTTACATTCGGCACTTGAACCGTGGCATGTACTTGGAGAGGAATCCAGCGGACAGGGCACAGCGCGTTATGTTGATTCATCGGTTGAACGTATCCAGGTTAGCGCACACGGTATGCACGGCGACCGTTATGTGCTTGCATGCAATGGCCGAAAAATACCAATGCGCAATACAGGGATTAAAGGAAAAAAACTTGGTGGGGTCAGGTTCAAGGCCTGGCAACCTTACTCAAGTCTGCATCCGACTATCAAGGCTCACGTACCGTTGGTTATTGATGTCATCGATACAAAATATGAACGCTCCATAGCCGGCTGTACCTATCATGTTTCTCATCCCGGCGGCCGTAACTATGACACGTTCCCGGTAAATGCCAACGAGGCGGAGGCCCGCCGCAACGCCCGTTTTATCACGCACGGTAAAACGCAAGACAGGATAACTGTACCCTTGGAAAGTCCGCACCCCGACCATCCATATACACTTGATTTAAGAGTGCCGTTGAGTTGATTCAGAGATAAATAAACAGAAGCGATCAAATCAGCGTACAATTCATTGTGATAATGAAAAAGAAGTACGAAGAAAAGTAAGATGTGGTGCCGAGAAGAGGACTTGAACCTCCACGGGGTTACCCCCACTAGCACCTGAAGCTAGCGCGTCTACCAATTCCGCCACCTCGGCATGTGCAAGACGGCGGACTTTACCGACCCCTAAAACTATTGTCAATCCATCATTAACATGTCAAAAAAATCAAAGCCTCAGGCTAATTCCAGCGACACACTTGATATTCCGGAAAGGGATCAAATTATCAGCTGGCTCCGCGAGGCGGGCCGGCCGCTGACACGCAAACAGGTAGCCGAGGCATTTCTGATCACCGATCCTGAAACACGGCGTGCCCTGGGGCGTCGTCTTAAGGCGATGACGCGCGATGGCCAGTTGATAAAGAACCGTCGTAATGCCTACGGCCTCATAGAAAAAATGGACTTGATAAAAGGCAGGATCATTGGCCACCCGGATGGCTATGGTTTTGTCGTACCAGATGATGGTGGTGATGATCTATACCTGTCGCCTAAAGAAATGCGTTCAACACTTCATGATGACCGCGTGCTGGTTCGTGAAGTGAATGTCGACAGACAAGGACGCCGCGAAGGAAAACTCATTGAGGTGATCGAAAGGGCAAATACGCAAATAGTTGGGCGTTACTACGAAGATAGTGGTATTGCCTTCGTGGTGCCGGACAATAAGCGCATCAGCCAGGACATCCTGATAACGGGGACTACCAGGCTGAAAGCAAAGACAGGCCATTACGTGGTTGTCGAAGTTATTTCGCAGCCGGATAAACATCGCCAACCCGTGGGCAAGTTGATCGAAGTGTTGGGCGAGGGCGATGCCGTTGGCATTGCCGTTGATATCGCAATACGCAGCCATGATCTACCTTACGAGTGGCCAGCAGCGGTAAAACAGGAAGCAAAGCGTGTTAAACCAGTCATTGATGCAGGAGAAACTGCAAACAGGGAAGACCTGCGCGCGTTGCCTTTCGTCACAATTGATGGCGAAGATGCTCAGGACTTTGATGATGCTGTTTATTGTGAGAAGCAAGGTAGTGGTTGGCGTCTACTCGTTGCTATCGCAGATGTATCGCATTATGTAAGTGGTGATAGCGCGCTGGACAATGAGGCACGATTGCGTGGTACCTCAGTATATTTTCCTGAACGCGTCATACCCATGTTGCCGGAAGTGCTGTCGAATGGTCTATGTTCACTGAGACCGGAAGAAGACAGGTTGGCTTTTGTTTGTGAACTGAGCCTTGATGCACGCGGTAAGCTAAAGCGCCATAACTTTTACAAGGCCACTATTTGTTCTGCAGCCCGGCTGACGTATACCGAAGTTGCAGCGATGGTCGTGGAAAGGGACAAGGCTGCAAGACAAAAACGCAACGCTCTTATCGAGCATATTGATAAGCTTTACGAGGTTTACCAGTTATTGCATGCAGAACGTGTCCGTAATGGACTGATCGATTTTTCTTCTATGGAAAGCCGTTTCGTTTTTGATGACGAAAATGAAATTGCATCGATTGAGTTGCTTCATCGTAATGAAGCCCATCGTCTGATCGAGGAGATGATGCTGGCGGCCAATATCGCTGCGGCAGAATTTCTGGAGAAGAACGAGATTCTTGCGCTTTACCGCGTACACGCCAAACCAAAGTTTGAAAAACTGGAAGAGGTCAGAAACCTGTTGTCACAGCTTGGGCTTATCCTTGGTGGTGGCGATCAACCTACCGCAGCCGACTATGCATCCCTGGTTGAAAAGATACGCAAGCGCGAAGACGGCGACATGCTTGAAATGGTGCTGTTAAGAAGTATGCCTTTGGCTGTTTATAGCACGATAAACGAAGGTCATTTTGGGCTAGGTTTTGATGCCTACGCTCACTTTACATCACCTATACGTCGTTATCCTGATCTCATGGTGCATCGAGCTATTGGTCATATACTCGAACATGGTGTAGCAGAGTCGTATCCCTATACACAACAAGGCATGCTGGAACTGGCGGAGCACTGTTCGATGACTGAGCGTCGCGCTGAAGAAGCATCGCGTGATGTGACGCAGAGGTTGAAATGCCTGTTCATGCAGGACAAGGAAGGCGAAGAATATAATGGCATAGTAAGTTCTGTAACCCCGTTTGGATTATTTGTCATGTTGCAGGATGTGTTTGTAGAAGGATTAATACACATCAGTAATTTACCTGCGGACTATTATCATCATGATCCGATTACGCACAGTTTGACGGGTGAGCGAAGTGGTAAGCAATTTCAGATGGGTCAGGCTTGTCGAGTGAGGGTGACTCGTGTTGACCTGGAAGAACGCAAGATTGATTTTGAACTGGTAGAAGATGACTAGAAAAAGCGACTTTGCATTTGGCATCCACACGGTGGAACAGTTAATGAAACGATCGCCGGATGTGATACTGAGGGCCTGGCTGCAAAAAGATGCACGCTCAAGACCACTGCAACGTTTACAAGAACAAATACAAGGCCAGGGTATCCATTGCGAATTAGTTAACAGGCATGCACTCGATAAGCGTGTTACAGGAAATCACCAGGGTATTGTGGTCGAAGTACGCAGGGTAAAGGAGTCCACTGCTTCGCTTGCGAGTGTTCTGCAGGAAAGTGCAGGAAAAAACCCGTTGTTCCTTGTGCTTGATTCGGTTCAGGATCCTCATAATCTTGGCGCCTGTATTCGCACAGCAGTCGCAGCCAGGGTAAATGCCGTGATTATTCCCAAAGACAGGGCTGCCAGCGTCAATGAAACCGTACGCAAGGTTGCCAGTGGTGGTGTAGATGAAATGACGATCGTTACCGTCACAAACCTTGGTCGTGCGCTTCAGGAAATGAAACAGGCAGGTGTATGGCTGGTCGGCACTGCAGGTGATGCCGCTACAACAATCTATGATGTCGACATGACGTCGGCAACCGCCATTGTAATGGGTGGCGAGGATAAAGGGCTGCGCCAGCTAATCGCAAAAGAGTGCGACTATCTCGTCGCTATACCGCTACTGGGCAACATCGAAAGTCTGAACGTGTCAGTCGCGGCTGGTATCAGCCTCTATGAAGCCGTTCGACAGCGGCGGACTGTTGCTGTCGACGGATAAAGTTTCAGGTAAATCAATAAACAATCCGTAGGCGCGGCTGTCTCCTGGCTCCAGTTCGTCAAAATAACTGTTACTGGTGACCTCGTGCATGGCGTGTCCACTTGAAAAGTAATCTTCACCAGCACCGCCATCAACCAGCACCGACCAGCTGTAAACCGGCTTTTCAACGTTAAAGTGATAACTATTTCTTCCGGAGCTGCCCTGTATGCTTTTGCCGTTAGCTTCGTAAGTGTCTTTGCCGCTTAAATCGATTAGCCACGCCTGTGCCTGCATAGCGGCGGCACCCTGACATAAACCATCGCCCGAATAATGGTCGTTGCCTGCTGCATCGACGAGTAGTCCCAATGCGACATCCCATGCAGCACCCTGACATGCAGCGGTCATTCCCAGGTAGTGGTCATCTCCGGCATCATCGCGTAAGACACCACTGGCCTGGTGTACACCAAATCCCTGGCTATAGCGATTACCCTGGTATACATCATTGCCATCCGCATCGTGTAACAATCCTAAACCCCAGTAATATGCACCACCCTGGCTGAATTCACCGGCGTCATAATGATCGTTGCCCTGTTTGTCGACGATCAGGCCAATGCCGCCACTATCAAAATGCCGCAGACCAAAACCAAAGCCCTGGCTAAAGGCAGCAAAGACATTCTCCGTGCCGTATACAGAGGGCAGGCCATAATTGGCAAGGTAGCTGTCATCACCACCATTGTCGTTGATGACGCCAAACCCTTTTGGACCACCAAAACCCTGGCTGAATGCAGTGGAACGATAACTATCGTCACCTGTTCCCTGGTCGAGTAATATCCCGGCCCCATAAAATGCAGCACCGTTAGAAAAGTATTGGCCGGCATAAACGTCGTCGCCACCCCTATCCAGCAGTATGCCTATCCCCATGATGCCACTGGCATTGACAGCCAGTTTACCGGAATAAATATCATCGCCCGCATTGTCGATCAGTATTGAGACACCCATCCATGCGGCACCCGGCCCACTCGTTTCGCCGAAATAGCGGTCGTTTCCAGACTGGTCCCAAACGAGTTTAGCTGTCATGGGTTCTACAGCCGTTGTGTGATAACGATCATTACCTGCGGGATCGTAGACGGCGGCGATGTCACGCAATTCATAACTGTTATCACCCGGTCCGCCGTGGATTATCCAGCCATGTTCTGAAGGTATTGCTTTGACGATGTCGCCGGAAACTATGTTGGCTAGTTCAGGAGGCGGCGGCTGCAGTATTAGCTGTTCTTCTACAAGTGCCTCGCGATTGGTAATGACACAGCGGTAAGCAGAGGCGGAGGCCAGTAACGCATCATAATCAATGCTCATGCTGCTGTTTATCGCGAGGATGGATCGGTCGGGCTCGAGTTGCTGTACCAGTGTTTTTTTCTCACTAAGCTGTTGCAACAAGTATTGCATTCCAAGATTCGCTGCCGCGATAGCTTTGCTGTCGAATCCCGCAAAGGCTAATTGCAGCTGTTGCTGCGCCTGCGTTGTTGCCAACATGAGCGCGTCCAGCGTTGGTATACCATCACACTCGGAGGAAACGGGTTCGGTGAGGTCGAGATTTCTGGCTATTTCCCCGAAAATCTGCTGCGGCTCCGTTTCGAGGTTTAAAAACGGGGAGCTGATTTCAGTTTCCAGGGCTGCCAGTCGGTAAGGGTGTTGAAAGGGGTATAGCACGCGCCCTAATGTATGATAGCCGCGTTGTTCCCGCTGCCAGTCAACAAAGAGTCGATGTAAATTAGCGACGGGTCCTGACAGCTGTTGTTCTGAAACGGTGCGCCTAACGAGCCGAGCCACCATGTCATGTTCTGTTTGGATCGGCAGCGCCTGCGGCCTGTTGGCAAAGCTCGCAGCATCATACCGGGTGATCGGCCCCGTCCAATCCTGACGACGTCCAACCGTAACAAACAGCGTTTTGTTTTCAGCTTCGGGGTCTGTCGGGTCTGAAAATAAGAGTTCTATACGTGTGCCAGGCCACGTATTTTCCACGACTGTATAAAAATTATCGGCCGTGACAGGAATAGAATCGATAGCAATTAGCCGATCGCGGCGAATATCTATATCTAGTTGCGTTTGTAGTGCCTTGAGTACCGGTCCTGGCCATAGCCTGTCTATCCGGGCACCCGTGGCTTCGTCATCAAAGCCGACCTGGATGCCGAGGTAAGACATTGCTTCACCAGCAGGCATAGATGTATCGCTGATTTTGGGCGTCGCACAGCCGCCAACGCAGCCGCTTATTGCCAGGTATAGCAACAAATGTGCGCGTTTAAATCCCCGTAAATACTGAAAAAATAGACAGAACATGTGGATATTGTGCGTTTCAGGGCCAATATCCGTCAATTCGGGCTGACAGGGTTTGCAGAGGCTGGGTGAATCCATTAGAATCGCGCCACTTCCTTGCCTCACTCAAGCTTATTTGGGGAGGCTTTAATCCATGAGGACTTACAATGAGACACTACGAAATCGTATTTCTGGTTCATCCGGACCAGAGTGAGCAGGTTCCTGCAATGATCGAACGCTACCAGAGCCAGATTACCGGCAATGGTGGAACGGTTCATCGACTCGAAGATTGGGGTCGCCGTTTACTGGCTTATCCCATCAATAAAATCCACAAGGCACATTATGTACTCATGAATATTGAGTGTGATGCCGAGACTCTAAAACAACTCACAGAGGGTTTTCGTTTTAACGACGCGGTAATACGTAACCTGGTCGTAAAAATGAATAACGCGGTTACCGAGCCTTCCCCATTATTAAAATCAAAAGAGGAAGAAGAAGCACGCGAAGCACAGAAAAACGAGCGTGCGACAACCAGCGAACAACCAGCAGAGTCTGCAGCCGAGGCCTAAGCAGGAGGAAACATCATCATGGCACGTTATTTCAAAAGAAAAAGATATTGTCGATTTACTGCCGAAGGCGTTACCGAGATCGACTACAAGGATATTAATACGCTAAAAAATTACGTATCGGAAAGCGGGAAAATTGTCCCGAGTCGTATTTCCGGTACTAACGCGCGTTATCAGCGTCAGCTATCGACCGCAATTAAACGAGCGCGCTACCTGGCACTGATTCCTTACTGCGACGCGCACTAGCAATAACTTGCAGAGGTAGACTCGCCGCTTGCGAGTGCTGCCTGTCCAGGTTTTGATAGGCAAATACATACTTGGTGGTCGCCTGGCGGCCATTTTATCGACGGCGACCAGTGCGCTGCTGTCATTATTATTACCGCCTCTGGCCTATCTGATAAGTGGCACAGTAGTAGCGCTGGTTACGCTGCGAAAAGGGGCAGCCTATGGCTACCAGACAATGGCGGCGAGCTTGCTGCTATTGGTGTTGTTTACCCTGATTGCAGGCCTGCCACCGCAACTGGCGATTGGTTACGCACTGGCAATATGGCTGCCTGTTAGTATTGTGGCAGTGGTATTGCGCTGGACTGAATCCCAGGGCCTGACACTATTAGCCGCCGGTACATTGTCAGGGTTATTTATTGTCAGCATGTACGTGCTGTTACCGGATGTACCAGCCCTTTGGCAGAACTGGTTTGCCAGGATGCTGGAACAGAGCGTACCTGCAGAGGAAATTGCTCGTTACCAGGAAGCGCTGGAACCTGCAGCAGTATTGTTCAACGCGATAATTAGCGTTGGCGTCATGTTAAACATGATGATGAGTGTGCTGCTAGCGCGCTGGTGGCAATCGAAACTGTTTAACCAGGGGGCATTTCGCAAGGAATTTTTTGCCTTACGTTTGCCCTCGGTGTTACTGCCAGTTAGCGGTGCACTGGTTGTTTTAACATTTGTGCTGTCCGGAGCAGCACAAGGCATGGTAAGAGACTTGCTCTTTATCATGGTGTTTATGTACATGGTGCAGGGCGTGTCCTCTGTCCACAGGGTCGTACAGCGCTACGGCATGTCTTCGGGCTGGCTGGTGATGATGTACTGCATGTTAATACTAGTGCCCCAGATTGGCGTCTTGATCGCTTGCCTGGGCATGACCGATGTATATGTTAACTGGCGCAAAAAGAATGAACCGCCTGGCACAGATCAATGACATCGTGCCCTGCGAATCTGTTATTATTATGCAACTAGAGTTGAGGTAATCTGATGGAAGTTATTTTACTCGAAAAGGTCTATAACCTTGGCGAGCTTGGCGACAAGGTCAAGGTGAAACCCGGCTATGGCCGTAACTATTTGATCCCGAGTGGCAAGGCCGTTTCTGCTACGAAGGAAAACGTGGCTAAGTTCGAAGAGCGCAAGGCCGAGCTGGAAAAACAGCAGCAGGAAGCGCTTGCTGCCGCTAACGCGCGTGCTGAGAAACTGAAAGATGTCAGCGTCAGCATTTCACGTAAGGCTGGTTCAGAAGGCAAGCTATTTGGATCTGTCGGCACCATTGATATCTCTGAAGCGGTAGCGGCGAGCGGTTACGAGCTTGAAAAGCATGAAATTAGAATGCCTGAAGGGCCTATCCGTACGACCGGTGACTACGAATTTGACGTCCAGCTACATGCGGATGTTGTGACAACGATTAAAGTCGCTGTCATCCCAGAAGAAGAAGCCTGAATCGACAGGGTTCGGTTCAGCAACCTTTTTAATACAGGGCGGCGATGTTTGCCGCTTTATAGACCGGGCTTTGTACCCAGGGGTAGTTGATGCAGGATACCTTGCCTTCATCCTTTTCGGGTGATGCTGAAACGACGGCACTAAAAATTCCGCCACATTCCATCGAGGCCGAACAGGCCGTACTTGGCGGTGTTTTTCTCGATAAGGAAGCCTGGGACAAGGTAGCCGAGCGTGTAAGGGAAGACGACTTTTACCGCAAGGATCATCGCATCATATTTCGTGCCATCAGTCAGCTCAGCGATGAAGGCATGCCTTACGATATTGTCACCGTAGCCGAGTGGCTTGAAAATCATCACCTGCTGGAAGATGCGGGAGGCATGCGAAACCTCGCCGCGCTTGCAGAAAATACTCCTAGCGCCAGTAACATCTCCTCTTATGCCGATATCGTGCGCAAGCGTTCTATCCTGCGTCAGCTTATCCATGCAACGACTGAAATAAACGATACGGTGTTTAACCCGCAAGGCCGTAGCAGTGAACAGATACTCGAATTTGCTGAACAAACAGTGTTCGAGATTGCCGAAAGCGAAACGCGTGGCCGCAAGAGTTACCAATTTATTAAAGAGTACCTGAAGGACGCACTGGACAAGGTGGACGAATTGTTCCACAAGGACAGTCCGATTACCGGTGTGGCAACCGGGTTTGATGATCTCGATTTAAAGACTGCGGGCCTACAAAAATCAGACCTGGTCATCGTTGCCGGTCGTCCTTCAATGGGAAAAACGGCATTGGCAATCAACGTGGCTGAGCATGCCGCAATCAAGGAAAAAAAGAGCGTGGCAGTATTCAGTATGGAAATGCCCGGTGAACAATTGGCAATGCGCATGATGTCGTCGCTGGGTCGCATCGACCAGCATAAGGTTCGAACCGGAAAACTGGAGGATGAAGACTGGCCACGGCTGACCTCTGCGGTCGGTATCTTGCAGGAAACGCGTATGTTCATAGATGATACGCCAGCGTTAACACCTGCGGAGCTGCGCGCGCGCTGTCGTCGTATTGCGCGTGAGCACGGCCTTGACCTTATCGTAATTGATTATCTACAGCTGATGCAGGTTGCCGGCACCTCGGAAAACAGGGCAACCGAAATATCAGAGATATCACGTTCATTAAAAGCGATGGCCAAGGAACTGAATGTACCGGTAATCGCCCTGTCACAGCTAAACCGTAGTCTGGAGCAGCGTACCGACAAGCGTCCGGTGATGTCTGACCTGCGTGAATCAGGTGCCATAGAACAGGATGCAGACGTCATCCTGTTTATCTACCGCGACGAGGTATACGATGAAGAAAGTCCCGATAAAGGTATTGCCGAGGTCATCATCGGCAAACAACGTAATGGCCCTATTGGAAAAGTGAAGTTGGCATTTCGTGGACAATTTACCCGCTTTGAAAATTACGTAGAGGATTATGCCTTGCCTACCTCAGTAGGGGAGTATGAATGACACGACCATCTAGGGTCGTGATTGATAAACAGGCCCTGCGCCACAACCTAAAGCGAATCAAGCAGCTTGCACCGAAATCAAGGGTGATGGCCATCATCAAGGCAGATGCCTATGGCCATGGTATTGTGCGCGTTGCTGAAACACTTGCCGAGGCCGATGCCTTTGGCGTTGCTTGTCTGGAAGAGGCTGAACAACTGCGCGATGCAGGTATAA
>JAAUYM010082637.1_pt1 | contig 10918 bp, 10 predicted proteins | sample 7278001 | NCBI WGS metagenome assembly JAAUYM01 (sample SAMN14350224, study PRJNA611818) | marine sediment metagenome | isolation source: surface marine sediment (1.8m) | place: French Polynesia: Moorea | collected 2018-08
AATCAAATAAGAAATACTTTAACCAAATTTATTCATTTTTTGGAAAATTTTCGGTTATCTCCTCGTCTCCTTGTCCCCCAGTCAACCTCAGCCGAGTGATTATGAGACGAGGCAACAGCCCTAGGGACTAATAGGGGGAACGCGAACCAAGAGAAGGACCGCGCGAGTTGCCAAGTCTTAAAAATCACTTGATTGATTCTTCTTCTTCTGGCTCAACGGTATAGATTCCAATTTCTACCCTTTGCCAATGCTTACGAGAGCAACCTTTATTTAAACCATCACTAACCGCTTGATATGCTTTAGTTTTTGTTTTGCCTTCCAATCCTTCGGGATACATCCAAGCCAAAACCTCATGGGCATCCATAGTTTTCGGATAATGTTGTTGGAGACATGCTTTGATGGCACCGGTTAAGGTTTCATATTGGTCTATCCTGGCACAGGGTGGCAACCGAGTACGATTGTGCGATTTTTTGGCTTTTGTGCTTTTTCTCTTTCTTTTCTTGGTCGTTTTGGGTTTAGATGCGGGACGATGTAGTAAATCAGGGAAATCAGCTAAGTCAAGAGTCCAACATTCAGGAGAGTCAGGAACATTTGACCATAAGCCAAAATCTTCTCCTTGTTGTAATATTTGCTTGACTCGAGCTTTTACCTGGGGCTGATAGAGAGGAAGTATCGAAATTTTTTCCCCTACTTCCAAAGACAGATAATCAAGACGCAGCATTTTCCCCTTGTTGCTGGTGAGAATTTCTTGAATTATTTTCGTTAAAACATCTTTTTTCGGCAGCTTGATTTCTGGCAATATTTGGGGAAATTCTTCAATTTCTGCCGTTAACTCGGGGTTTTTGGCACTAATTAAGGATTCCATCGAGTTAGTTCCTGGATATTGCCAGGAAGCTGCCATCGGGTTGAAACTACTAGCTGTCAGTAAGTTGTCTACTTGAGCTAGCTTAGAAGATGCAATCGCTGCTGCCTGTTGATGATAGGCAATCAACTGACGATAATAATGAGCCAGTTGTGCTAAGCTCTGCTCTGTTTCTTGGGGCGGTTTGGGAGGAGGTTCAATCCACATAGTCACAATATTAATTACATAGACATGTTCTTATTTTTTGGTATAGCGTTGACAATCTTTTCGGACTCCTTTGCACTTATTGCCATATGAAGGACAAATCGTAGCGTATGTCTCTCTTTCTACTTTTTTATCACAGCCTTGACAAACAAACTTATAGACTCGGGTATGGATTGTGCGATCGTGGGCTTTGACATGAACTTTTTTGCTTGCCATCTTATGATTTTTACTCTTGTTTTTATTCTTTTTTTAATCGTATTCCTGCATTTTAAAACTTTAGGAGTGCTCTAGACTACTAAATTTGTCAAAGAAAACATTAAATGTCTAAGTTAATTGTAATTTGGTAGCACATCTTACTATCCAATGCTTGAGACTAGCTAGTACTTTAGACTTGCTAATGCTTAAGACTAGTTCATAAATAATACTAGTCAAGAGTTCCTGAGAAACGTTAACATAAGTTAACAACTGTAATATTTTAAGTAAGACTGTCTAAGAACTTCCCACTTGATGGGATACTATACCGCGAAGACGAGACAGGCGAGGGCAAACTTCGGTGTCTGTGCAGAGCAAGCAGGAAAGAAGGAAGTCTAATCCTTCTGCCCTCTGTTCTTAAAGGGCGAAGCCCTGGTTAAAATAAAAATAAAAATCGAGATTTAAAATTCTCATAATCAGCCAAAGGGAGGCTATAGCGTGAGCAAAAACAATAACAAAAAATGGCGGAATGCAGGGCTATATGTACTACTAGCGATTGTAGTCATAGCTTTGGGTACTGCCTTTTTAGATCAGAAACCTCAAAGTCAACAAAGATGGGCTTACAGTAAGTTAATTGATGAAGTAGAAGCCAACAAGGTTGAGATAGTTCAAATTAGTGCAGACCGCACTAGAGCTAGAGTAACTGACCTAGAAGGAAATCCTATATTAGTTAATCTGCCCAATGATCCTGAACTGATCGATATCTTGATGAAAAATAATGTCGATATCGCGGTTTTACCTGAAAGCGATCAAGGAGCTTGGTTTGGTATCCTGAGTAGTCTCTTTTTCCCCATCTTGTTATTAGTAGGTTTATTTTTCTTGCTGAGAAGAGCACAAAGCGGTCCTGGTTCTCAAGCAATGAACTTTGGGAAATCGAAAGCTAGAGTTCAGATGGAACCAAAAACTCAAGTGACCTTTGGTGATGTAGCAGGAATTGAACAAGCCAAATTAGAGTTAACTGAAGTTGTCGATTTTCTCAAAAATGCTGACCGCTTTACTGCCATTGGAGCCAAAATTCCTAAAGGTGTTCTTCTCGTGGGACCTCCGGGAACTGGTAAAACTCTGCTTGCTAAAGCAGTAGCGGGGGAAGCTGGTGTACCTTTCTTCAGTATTTCTGGTTCCGAATTTGTGGAAATGTTTGTTGGGGTAGGTGCTTCTCGGGTTCGTGATTTATTTGAACAAGCAAAAGCTAATGCTCCTTGCATTGTATTCATCGATGAGATTGACGCTGTTGGTCGTCAACGGGGAGCTGGTTTAGGTGGTGGTAATGATGAGAGAGAACAAACTCTCAACCAATTGCTAACCGAAATGGATGGTTTTGAAGGCAATACCGGTATTATCCTGATTGCAGCAACCAACCGTCCTGATGTTCTCGATGCTGCTTTGATGCGTCCTGGTCGTTTTGACCGTCAGGTAGTGGTAGATCGTCCTGATTATGCGGGACGTACTGAAATTCTCAAAGTACATTCCCGTGGTAAAACCCTTTCTAAAGACGTTGACCTCGATAAAATAGCTCGTCGGACTCCTGGGTTTACGGGTGCTGATTTAGCTAACTTACTCAATGAAGCAGCAATTCTGGCAGCTCGTCGTAATCTAACAGAAATCTCTATGGATGAAGTTAATGATGCGATCGATCGTGTATTAGCCGGTCCTGAGAAGAAAAACCGCGTTATGAGCGAGAAACGTAAAGAATTAGTGGCGTATCATGAAGCTGGTCATGCTTTAGTGGGAGCATTAATGCCTGACTATGATCCTGTGCAGAAAATCAGTATTATCCCTCGGGGACGTGCTGGTGGTTTAACTTGGTTTACCCCTAGTGAAGACCGTATGGAATCTGGTTTATACTCTCGTTCGTACCTGCAAAACCAAATGGCGGTTGCTTTAGGTGGTCGTTTAGCAGAAGAGATTATTTTTGGCGAAGAAGAAGTAACTACTGGAGCTTCTAATGATTTACAACAAGTAACTAGAGTTGCTCGTCAAATGGTCACTCGTTTTGGAATGAGCGATCGCTTGGGTCCTGTGGCATTAGGTCGTCAAAACGGAAATGTTTTCCTAGGTCGAGATATTGCCAGCGATCGCGATTTTTCTGATGAAACTGCTTCCGCGATCGATGAAGAGGTTCGTAACTTAGTCGATCAAGCTTATCGTCGTGCCAAAGAAGTCTTAGTCGAAAATCGTTCTATTTTAGATAAATTAGCGCAAATGCTAGTTGATAAAGAAACTGTAGACTCAGATGAACTACAAGATCTTCTAGCTAGCAATGATGTGAAAATGGCAGCTTTAGCTTAAAATAACTTCGCGATTAGCTATAAGCTATTAGCTATAGGCTGTGATTTTTCAATCTGAATATTAAGAATTTTGCTGCACATTCTCTTAGAGAATGTGCTTTTTTTGTCATCAATTCTGATGACTCTACTCGGCAAGAAACTGCTTATCTCGATAATATCTCACGAAGATGGAACGCGGAGTCTGACCGCTACTTGCCTCAATCCATCAATTCAAAGTTGACAGACTAATAGTAGTTGGACACTAATGTCATGTTAATCTAAAACCCTTTCTAGCTCTAGGTTTTCTGTCTGTTTCACTACTTTTAATACATCTTTAATAACCTTTGAAATCGTCCGAAAATAACTGTGATTGAAACTGTCTTTGCTAGGAACATTAGTCACGTCGATACCGTATATGTTATTGGGGTTTTATAATTTTTAAGCTAGTGACGAGATTTTAGATAAGCTGCTTTGGCGAGTTGAGGATATATTATTAGGAAATAGACCCACCATAAACTAATAGTAATAGCAACTAATATAGTTAACCAAATAATTTTCATAATCAACCAACTGCCACTAATAATTACGATTCCTGTCAAAATAATTGACCAAGGTTGACACCACCAAGGTTTATAGTTCCAGAGGTTGAATTCATTAGATTCTAAATTGTTATCAGATTCTTGATTTGTCATAAACTTAAGTAACTAGACTGAATTAGAGTTAACTATAACGGTAAGGAGTCAGGAGGTATTAGAAGATATAGCAGTTATTTACATAGTCATATTATTATTTTAATTTTCTAACATAGTCCAATGGGCAAAAGTAGCTGCTTGTCCACATTTATGTTCTAAACTATTCACTAAGTTCCAAATAATTGTTTTTTTAATTAAAAATCTTGTTCCTGTACTAGAGATTCTAACTCCACTATAGTTATCAATATAACCTTGTTGCGCTACTTGCTGAAGAATTATTTGTCTTTTTTCTCTATTCATTGGTTCAGCAGTCAGTCGTGAAGGCGTTTGAGTAAATTCTTCCCATGTCATAGACCATAATTCTAGAGCCATTTTATTGCCATAATTAAGAATTGGATCTTCTTGAATACCATGAGAAGCTACTACAAAAGGAGCCTCAAAAAGAGATTGAGATTGGACTTCTTTACTAAGTTCTCTGGATATTAATTGATAGCCTAGAAAATAATAAAAACTATCTAGTAAAATTTGACTCCAATCTATAACTTGCGATCTCATCCAAATCACATCAGACATCATACTAAATTCTGTTGATATATGATATTTACAAAGTAAAACTAGGGTGAGCAAAATTAATTTACAAGTACTTTATTGAGTTGAGACTAAGGTTTGCCCACTCTAAAAAGTATAAGCTTTCTTAGAAATTACCTAAGTTTGAACAAGCTCTATAATATTGCCATCAGGATCTTTAGTAAATAAAGCTGCTCTTCCAGAAAAGCTTTTTTGGATAACATATCCATTATTTTGTAATTTTTCTTCTGCCATAGCTAAATTCTCTACTACCAAAGCTAAATGAGGATTTCTTCCCCATTTTTCAGGGTTAACAAAATTTTTATTAGTAAACTTTTTATCTTCAATAAGATGAATTTGATAATCTTCTAATTGATACCAAAGACCAGGAAATTTTAAAGGACGATTTGGTGATTTTGGCAGACCTAAAACATCACTATAAAAAATTTCTGCTTGCTTCAAGTCCGATACTAAAATGGATGTGTGAAGACATTTAGTAATATGCATTTTTTATTTTATTGTTGCTTTTTATGCTTAATAAGCCTCGCGATCAACAATTGAAAAACTGTCATTGAGTATCTCATAAAAAAATGTATAAATCAATACAATAACTAAAGCTTTTAGCTAAAAGCTAAAATTTCTTGCATAATTGAGCAATTACAAACATATTAAGTAAAATTACAAAAGCTTACATCTCAACAGACTTTCTTTTTATAATTGAGCATCTATGTATCCAATAAACAAGCTTTATAGACTTATTTTAAGAATCTCAATATAATTTTAAGTGAATCATGAGTCATCAGCCAAAAAACTCTCTTATTCCGGTAGATAACACATCCATATGTAACGAAATTGATGAAAAAACAGCTAGTTTTTACTATTTTGCCTATGGCTCTTGTATGTGTCCTGTAGACTTAAAAAGATCTCTTCTCGAAGATACGAAAGAGTATGTAGTAGGAAAAGCAATTTTAGAGGGTTATCGCTTAGGTTTTTATCGCAAATCAAAACGACGCAATTGTGGTGTTCTAGATATTGTGCCTGACCCGAAAAACTATGTCGAGGGGGTATTATATAATTTACCTTGGAGATTGAGCGATCGCTTGGATCGAAGAGAAGAAGTTCCTCAAAACGGTTATAAACGGGAATTAATCAAAGTTAAAAGCGACAATAAGCATTATCATCAAGTTCGCACCTATGTTGTAGTTAATAAGCTAGAGCAAGAAATGGCTCCTAATGAATGGTACTCTCAGGTGGTATTACGGGGAGCAGTCAATTGTGGTTTATCAAAAGAATATTATTGGAAGTTATTCAACCACATACAGAAACTACAAATGGGCGCATAGTTAATAATTAATTCTTAATTATTAAGCAAAGAGGAGCCAGGAAGTCTTCCTCATCCCCGATCCGTAATCCCTCATCTATCGTTTTTTTATGACATCTCAGAAAAATGATCTTTAAAATCAGAAACTCAAATACTTTTTTTTTCGTCCCTGTCGATTAAGAGATGAAGCGTATATGATAGAACTCGATCGCGGTTAAACGTAAAAATAACTGAGGGTCTTTAGCTTACTTTCTGGGAGGAAATAACTTACTGTGAAGTTGCACTGGTTATTATCAGGTATGTTGGGGGTTTTGCTGTTGGGGTTGCCAGCAAATGCTGGGAAATTAATATTTTGGGAATTTCAATCTCAGAACAATCGCCTAGCATTCACTACCGATGAAGGCGTAGAACCCCAAGTTAAGTTAGTCGATAATCCTACTCGTTTAGTAATCGAACTCCCTGAAACGACTTTAGATCGCACTACGGTTAAAGAGAAATATCTTGGTGCGGTTAGGGGTTTTCGTGTTGGTCAGTCCTCTGAAGATACGGTGAGTTTGGTGTTAGAGCTTGCTCCTGGCTATACCATCGATTTAGATCGAGTCGAGCTAACAAGTATTGCCAATAATAGATGGACAATCGAGATCCCAAACCCCAGAATTGCTCCTGCTGCGACAGCTACCCATTCTCTTTCTCCTTCCAATACTAACAGCCCTCCTCCTGTTGATAGAGATCGTCTTGCTAGACCGATTAATCCCACTAACAGCCCTCCTCCTCTTGATAAAGATCGTCTTTCTAAACCGATTAATCCCACCAACAATCCTCCTCCTGTTGATAAAGATCGTCTTTCTAAACCGATTAATCCCACCAACAGCCCTCTTCCTGTTACACCTAATGCACCTAATCCCTCCGAGCTAGATAATACTCCCGGGACTGCTAATCGAGTTACCAACAGTTCTCCCCACCTTAGAGCAACTCGTCATGGATTCTTCGTGAAGATAGATGGGAATCGCAGTAACCGAGTAAACTCCAAACGGGATGGCAACACGATCACTTTCGATTTAGAAGATATAACCTTACCTGAAGACTTAGCATCTCAATCGATCGCGACCGATCAACATGGTGTTAAGGAAATTAATTTTGCTCAAACATCCTCTTCTTCAGCGCGGATTACCCTGCAACTTGTTCCTAATAGTCCTAATTGGGTAGCTACCTTTAGCCGTGTTGGAGGATTGCTCTTAGTTCCCAGAGGAGATCTTCCCGTTACCAACGAAACAGAACCCATTGTCAGAAGTACTCCTACTAATCCCAATAATCAACAGAGCCCCACCACCGTAACCGCGATCGCAGTAGCCCCTGATAATAGTCGCTTAATTATTCGTAGCGATCGCAATATCACAACTCAAACTACATTCCTAAGCAACGGTATATATGAGATTAAAGTTTCTAATGCTCAATTAATCGATCCTTTTCCCAATCCGCAATTAAAAGCAGGAAGTCCCATTAGTCAATTAAGAGTCAGACAAGAAGGCTCTGATGTGACTTTCTTGGTTACTACTAGATTGGGAGTACGTTTGGGAAATGCGATTCAACAATCGAGCAATCTTATAGCTTTACCGATTACCATGCCGACAGAAACAGTAGTTGATCTGACCAGGACCTATGGACAATACCTAGATAACTCTCCTAGTAACTCTCGACCATTGGTAGTAATCGATCCTGGACATGGAGGGCAAGATCCTGGCACCATCGGCATTGGTGGAATCAAAGAGAAAGATGTCATCTTACCAATTGCCCTAGATGTGGCAGAAGAATTGAAAAAACAGGGTATTGAAGTCAGAATGACCAGAGATCGGGACTATTTCGTTAGTTTAAAAGGTAGAACTGATTTTGCTAATAAGATTAATGCGGACTTATTCGTCAGTATCCATGCCAATGCGATTAATCTTTCCCGTCCCGATGTTAATGGTCTCGAAACCTACTATTATCAAAATGGTCGCCGTCTGTCAGAAATCATTCACTGGAATGTTCTCAATAGCGTCAACATCAGAAATCGTAATGTCCGTCGAGCAAGATTTTATGTCTTGAGACATTCGAAAATGCCAGCAACGCTAGTAGAAGTTGGTTTCTTAACAGGTGCAGAGGATTCTGCTCGCTTAAAAACTCCTAGTCATCGTCAACAATTGGCAAAAGCGATCGCGAGGGGTATTGTAGAGTATATTAGAGAAAAGAAAATCTAAGTATATATACTCTTTTTTAAATAACCTTTTAGATAATTATTAAATTATAATCAATGGCAGAAACCAAAAATCGCAGAATTGGCTTGTTTGATAGCGGGGTTGGCGGACTTACCGTCTTAAAGCAAATGTATCGCCGACTTCCTCAAGAATCCATCCTCTACTTTGGTGATACAGCTAGATTACCCTACGGAACAAGATCTCAAGCAGAAATCTTACAGTTCGTTCGTGAAATTATTGATTGGATGTTAACCCAAGACGTCAAGATGATTATCATGGCTTGTAATACTAGCTCTGCCCTAGCATTAGAAACCTTACGGAAAGAATATGATATTCCTCTTTTGGGACTAATTCTACCAGGAGCGAGGGCTGCGGTGAGAGTCGGTCAAAGAATTGGGGTGATTGCCACACCCGCTACTGCTGCAAGTAATGCCTATCGTCAAGCAGTGCAAGAAGTCGATCCTACTACTGAAGTCTGGCAAGTAGGTTGTCCTGAGTTTGTCATGTTAATTGAGCAAAATCAACTGCACTCTGCTTATACCAAACAAGTTGCTCAAGAATATTTGCAACCGCTCCTCGAGCGGAAAATTGATACTTTAATCTATGGTTGTACCCATTATCGACATCTAGAGCATATCTTGCGCTTAATTTTGCCCTCTTCTGTCAAAATTGTCGATCCAGCAGAACATATAGTCATCGCAGCAGAAAAAGAATTGGAATTAATGGGAATAAAAAGTAATCAACAACCTTTAGCAACTTGTTTTTATGTGAGTGGCTCGCCTGAAGATTTTGCCCAATTATCTCGACAATGGTTAGGTTATATTCCCCAGGTTCGTTGTCAAAAATTGAATATCCCGCTGGAGATCAGCGATCAAGGTAAGTTATCAGTAGACTTATTTACAGGGCTAGGTTTTTTACCAAGGGAGGAGTAAAAAAAAGTCACCAAGAAATTTTTAGAGATGAAATTAAATCAAAAGTAATAAGACCCTTACTCTATATAGCTGGTAAAATTTACTATATTTCTAGCGATCGCAGACAATGATTAACTCAACTACAAAGATGACTTTAACCCTTGCCCAAACTACGTTCTGGCAATCTGAACTCGAATTTGGGTCAAGGCAGATGACATAAAGAAGCACCTGAATATGAAAGATACGATTCGTCAACGAGAACAAAAAATCGGTTGGTTGCTAGCCATTCCTGCTTTGCTGATTTTAGCTTTGGTCTTTGTATATCCCATCATCCGTGCTGTTTGGCTAAGTTTCTTTACTCAAAATTTGGGTACGGAGTTAGCACCAGTTTTTTCTGGTTTTAGCAATTATGGAAGAATGGTTGGAGATGGACGCTTTTGGCAAAGTTTAAGAAATACCACGGTTTTTACGACTATTAGTATTACCTTGGAATTATTTCTAGGTATGATTTTTGCCCTGGTCCTCAATCAATCTTTTTTCGGCAGAGGTTTTGCTCGGACTGCGGCTTTAATTCCTTGGGCTTTACCAACTGCGGTGATGGGTTTGGCTTGGGCTTGGATTTTCAATGATCAATTTGGGGTAGTCAATGATATTTTGTTGCGTCTAGGAATTATTAATGAAGGAATTACTTGGTTAGGAGAGCCTAGCCGAGCTATGATTTCATTGATCATTGCCGATGTTTGGAAAACGACACCTTTTATTGCTCTTATTTTATTGGCAGGTTTACAATCGATTCCCCAAGATTTATATGAAGCCCATGCTATGGATGGAGCAACCCTTTGGCAAAGTTTTCGACACATCACCTTACCCTTACTCGCCCCGCAAATTCTGATTGCTTTACTGTTTCGCTTTGCTCAATCTTTCGGAATTTTCGATTTAGTTCAAGTGATGACGGGAGGAGGACCAGCCGGAGCGACGGAAATGGTTTCTATCTATATATATGCTATGGTGCGACGCTATTTAGATTTTGGTTATGGAGCAACTTTAGTTACTGTGACTTTTTTCTTACTAATTGGAGCAGTTGCTATTGTATCTTGGTTGCTTTCGAGAACCCGTATTAATATTTCAGGAGAGAGGTAGGGAAAAAAGACTGGAAATTTTGACGATTCCCGTTGTTAAGTTGACCCTTTGAAACACTCCCCAGCCTAAAAGCGTGGGGATTCTAAAAATAAGTTATGTTAGCGAGTAAGCAGCGAAACTTAATAAAACGGAGTAAGTAGTCAGGCAAAGCCTGGCGCTTCGCGATCGCAAACTGCCTCAAAGTCATGTAACGCCTCATCATTAGTAAACCGAATCACCTTTAACTCATAACCTTCCATAATGCAAGTTCTTTCTGCATTGTTCTTTCCCATCCTCTTCATGGACGGGTTTTCTGACTATCGCGAACGCGCACCCAAAGAGAGAAAACCTTATGAACAACTACTATAGTACAATTATGTTTTATCGTGCTTAAGGTCTTGATTAGTGGTTCGCCATCATTATTTTAAGCATATTTGTCACTTTTTTTAGTTTAAGTCCCACTAAGAGCTAATATTTAGAAAGCTAAGA
>JAAUYM010114061.1_pt1 | contig 10918 bp, 8 predicted proteins | sample 7278001 | NCBI WGS metagenome assembly JAAUYM01 (sample SAMN14350224, study PRJNA611818) | marine sediment metagenome | isolation source: surface marine sediment (1.8m) | place: French Polynesia: Moorea | collected 2018-08
CTCCTCCCCTCCGCTTTCTCCCTTCGGATGTAACCCCAATTTCTTACCCCCTTTTTATTCTCTCTCTCCCTTCCTCTTCCTCTTATAAGAAGAAGTCGTGCTCACAGTTTAGTCCAGAGGTTTTTTTTCTTCCATTTCTCCTGTCTCCACCTCCTACTCTCCCACGTTCCTTTATCCTGTTTCTGCGAGCATGTGCCCATCTACTACAGTTCCTCCTCTATCCTTCTTCCTCCCTTTCATAGTCTCCTTCCAACCGTTGATAGCGGGGGCGTCCACCCACCACCGCCGCCGCCGCCGCCGCCTCCTCTTCCTCCTCCTCCTCCTTTCGCACGCAAAGAGAAAGGGAAAGAGAGAGAGAGAGAGATTTCTTCTCCCCTCCCTCCTTCTCTCTCTCTTTCTCTTCTTCGTGCTAGGGGGGGGGAGCTTTCAATATCGCATTTGCCCCGCTGCGATTGTCGGGGGAGGAAGTAAAGTGGCAGAGGAGGAAGAAGAAGAAGAACATTTCCAAAGGAAGAAGAAGAGGAGGAGGGTAGGACGCATTAGATAGATGGCCTTTCGACCTCCTCCTCCTCCTCCTCCCTCTTTGATCCTTATTCGCGAGAGAACCTGAAAAGGGTCACTTGGGCGTCGCGTCGCGTCGAATAATGTCCCAATAAAAACTGACATCGAGAAGACTTTTTTTTGTCTGTCTGTGACTGTGTGTGTGTGTATGTGGATTGCGAAAGGAGAGGTGAAAAGATTTAGAGGCCAGAAAGAGAGAGGGAGGGAGAGAGGGAGTCTCATCTGCAGGGGCTTGTTCGGATCGGACTGGTAGAGGAGCTCATTCGTCCACGTCGCCCGGGGGGAGAAGGATCCCCTTCATCGAGGAGGAGGAGGAGAAGGAGGAGGAGGTGGACGTGCACTATAGCTACTGCGAGAAGTGGGTGAGAAGAAGAGGCCATGGAGCTCCGGACGGCGACTTGATCTTGATCAAGGTCGACCGCGATCAAGTCAGACAAACTGTTAGTTGTTCCCCGTCTCAACAAGAATTATATAGGAAAAGAAGGATGAGGAAGCGGCGGCGGCGCCTTCCGACGTCACCTTTCCTCCCTCCCTCCCCTGAATAACTTCTCGAACACCTACTAAATCTTCTTTCCCTCCCTCCCTCCCTCCCTCTCGATCCCCATATTTCTCGATCCTTTCTACTCCCGCTGAGACCCCGCCTTCTCCACCTTCCCCGCAATGCTCTCTCGATGTTTCCTGGGCCCGTGGGGGCCCCTTCTGCTCCTCCTCCTCCTCCTCCTCTCGTGGCCCTCCTCCACCGCCGTTAAGACCCCCTCGGCCTCCGCCTCCACCTCCCTCTCCTCCTCGCTCCTCAACCTCGCCGCCAACCTGGAGGGCGGAGGCGGCGACTCTGGCCTCGGCGGCGGCAAGGGAGGCGGGGGAGGCCTCGGCGGCCTCGGCGGCCTCGGCGGCGGCCGACTGCGCATCCAGGCCTCCTCCGCGGCAGGCTCGCTGCTAGACGAGACTCCTCCCCCCAGGGAGGAGTGCAGAGTGAAGAACCTGAAGCAGCACCAGCGGATGACGACGGCCAAGCTGGACGCGCACCGCTGCCTGCTGAGAGACACCGTGGTGGAGCTGCCGGCCCCGGAGGACGTCATCGTCGACTTCGTCCAGCCCAGCCACGTCGTCGTGCAGAGATGCACCGGTGAGTTTCGCAAATAATTTGCATACGTACAACATCGTCTATTGAAGGCGGACCCCGTCCATTTCTGGATCAAAAGAGATTTTTACTACTAGGCCTGTCCTCCCTCTTCCTCCTCCTCCTCCTCCTCCTCCTCCTCCTCCTCCTCACCACCCCACTCGTGTGTAAAATGTCTCTTCGTGTATCATCATCATTAACTCTTATCCTGTCTCGTCCACCTGCGCTGCGCAGCGCTGACTCCACACACACACACACACACACACATCCTCCCCCACCGTTTCCCCCTCTCTTCTGTCGTAATAGAGCCTTCTCCCCTAACTGGCTCGTTTGCATGATAAAGAGCCTTTCCTTCTTCCCTTCTACGTACTAAATTGGCGATGAAGCCAGGATGGTGGCGGGCAGATGAGAGGAGGAGAGAAAGGAGAGATGTACTACGGTCTCCATGAAGCAAAAGTCCTCCACTGGCTATGTACCTATGTACAGTAGTGGAACAAGCGACCGGAGAGTTTTTATAATCCGAAGTGCATGGCACAGTACTGTACAGTACAAACCGGTCCATCCCTCCTCCCTCCTTCCCTTTTTTCCCCCTCCGCCTCCACCACCCCCTTGCTCGTTGAATGGTAAAAGTGCCCTCTCTGTTTTTGTCTCCAAGAGTCCCTTTTTCCCCCTCTGGCATTGCCCATTGCGCAGTCAAGATAACGCAAGGAGGAGGAGGAGGAGACCATGTTATAGCTAGGGAGAAATGGAGGCAGGTACGGACAACAACAATGGCAAAGGAACCGGGAGGGGGGGGAGGTGGAGAGACGGCGCTGATCAACCGCCTCCGCCCCCCCCCCTCCGCTCCCTTCCCCGCAAAGAGGGACTCCCGATCATGGTGGACTTGCCTCTCCGGTCCTGGACGGACTGTTCAGATGGAGGGGAGGGCTGGGGAGAAAAGAGAGAAAGTCTTGTGATTCTCCGCGCTTGTCTCCAAAGACGTACTACTCCTACTCCTTGGTGCATGGGTGGGGGAATGGGCGGAGGAGAAAGAGGGTTGAGGGGGGGAGGAGGAGGAGGAGGAGGAGGAAGAGGTCACCACTTACAGCCCTTCACTCCCCCAATAGGCAATTGGCCTCATTGCTGGCTCGCTATCTGCTCCTTTCCTCCCCCTGCTCAAAAGTGGCAATTAGCGGGAAGCGAAGACAAATGATAGCGTCCGCGCTTGCGTCGTACTAGTACACCTTTCCTTCCGCAATGTCGTAATTGAAAAAGACAGGGTTTTTTTTTAATTGTACGCGTACAATTGAAAACTCACTTACTCGCACGCTCCACTTGGGCATACCATACATACGTATATTATTTCTTGAGGGATTTTGGGAAAAGAAAAAGACGAAAAAGATGTTTGATTTCCGTCTGCTCGCACCCACTGTTTATTTCTTGTTTTGCTATGCTATTTTCCCTGTTTCTTTCTCCTCCTCCCCCCAGGGATCACTTGGGGATCTCGAAAAAGCCTCAATTATGAGGGAGGGAGGGAGGGAGAGAGAAAGAGAGGTGGTGTCGGAGGTGTCACGAAATGGAACGCTTTGTTGGAGGAGGAAGGCGGAAGAGGAGAAGGCGAAAATCTTCACGTCAAGCACAAAAGTGTAAATCTGTGTCACAGCACCCGAATTCCCAAAAGAGTCACGGAGGAAATGGAGAAAGAAAGAAAGAGGAAAGGGCAAACAGGCAGGATGCATAATTGAACGGTTTCAATTAGAAGTGAGTGGGGGAGAAGGGAGAGCGAGGACTTAACATTAGCGGGCCGGTCAGTTTTTTTCCCACAAGAAAGTGCCGAGGTGATGGCTTCTTGTCATTGGTTGATGGGGGTGGGGGGTGGGGGGGGGTCAATGGGTAATTGTCGAATATTAACACCCGGACCCTAATTGGTCTCGTCGTCAGAGAGAACATGGGGAGGGGGGAAGAAGGGAGTTGTTTACTGGGACCGGGCAGCAAATGCCCCTGGGTAATAATAATCTATTGACAAAAAAAAGTCATGCGTCCTCATTTGCTTTTTCCGTACTTTTTTCTTTGTTCTAGTCCACGAGCAAAAGACATGCTTTTTAGGGTCATGATTAACTTTTCTGAAAGAATAGTAAAAAAAAGGCAAAGCTTTCTTTCGTAAGTGCAACTCTTAAGGACATCGCTGTGTACCCTTGGTTTATTTATAAAGCGTCTTTTAAAAGCACATTTAGAAAGCAGACGGAGTGTAGTACTACGGTAGACAGGAAGCTCTCCGGGCCAGCTTAGTTATGCATCTCGGTATCTTGCAATTTGACTTTTTTTTGCAATTTGTTTCCCAAGTTCCTTATGCGGCATAGTAGGTACTGTCCTCGCGCAGAGATTAAGACCTGTTAAGATGAGAGAAAAACTTTATCCTCCTGTCGTGAATCATTGATGCCCTCCTGCTCTTCTGCTACTCGACAGAGCGCACACCCTCACCCCCTCATCCCCCAAAATGTCCCTGGAGTATGCAGTCCCCGCCCCCTCGCCAGCACCAGCAAAAGTACTCCAAACTTCTTCTTGCTATTGCTTTCCTCCCCCTTCCACTTTCCTTCCTCCTTCTTTCAATTTATATTTCAGTACCACCGCCGCCGCCGTCGCCGCCGTCGCCACAGCGACCGTCCTTCTCCGCAACAATCTCTCCATCTCTATCTCCTTAGCCGCCACCCAAAGCGCTTATTAGGGAAGACTTTTTAAGTGGCGGGGGAGAGGGGCTCTCAGCCTCATCCGAAGGGAGGGAAGGAAAGATTTGAAGGAGAATAAGCCCCCTTCCTTTCTCCCTCCGTCTGGGGAGGGTGGATTGGGGGATGGAGAGGGAGACAACTAAAAGCTTTTTCGGGGCACAAACTACACACAACGGCAGCAGTGTGCGGGAGTAGTGAGAGGAGGAGGAGGAGGAGGAGGAGGGAGTAATTTTATGAGAAAAGTCGACCCCCCTCCCTCCGAATTCCCTCCCCCCCTCCTCTCTTCTCGGAATAAAGAGGGTCGCGAGGGGTTGGAGGAGAAAGGGGGGGTCTGGAAAAGGGGGGGATTTAGCCGGGTCCCCGCCACACATACACACACACACACAGTTTCACGCTGAAAGAAGGAGGAAACAACAGCTTGGTCGCTTAAACCGTGGCTGGTGGGGCTGAAGGGCCTCCTAACATGCTCGGAAAGGAAAAGGAGTAAGAAGAAGAAGGAGGAGGAGGAGAAGGGTGGTCCTCTCATCTCCCTCGCAGCTCACAGGGAGACCCAAGGGCTAAAAGCCTCCTCTTCCTCCTCCTCTAACTGTGTTTTCTCCCTTTTTTTCCATGCGGTGCATTTCCCGCAGACGGTTTAGTTGGGTGGAGAGAGGAGAGCTTTCCAGAGACCCTCCTTTTTGTGCCTAGTGTAGGGATGGCCTGACTCTGGCGATCGACCCAATGAGACTGTGTGCAATATGCTTACTTCTCGTCATGCTCGTAATACAAAAATAATTTTATTGCCGGGCGTTCCTTTGATTACGTATGCTGATGAAAGTCAGATTTTAAAGTAATGTGTGCAATTTTAGGATCTCCTTGCTAGTCATTTTTCACCTGAATTCTTCGACTCCGACGCTTGTTATGTTATTATTTTCGTCATTTAAGGTCAAAAGCTTTACAGTATATTACTTCTTGCTCTAGCTCAGCTCAATTCAGAGCACAATAAACCTCCCCCTCCATAAAAAAAGGAAAGGTCATTGTCACCTAGTGCCACAACAGGGATTTGCGGGGATACAAGGTCACGCCTAAATTCACAGAGCAGCAGCTTTCAACAAAGGTCTGGGGTCCGAACCCTTTGACCGAATTTGCCCCCCTGTTCTTCCCCTTAGGGGTAGTTTAGGTCATTGAATTGCAGGGGGGTGGAAGAGAGAAGCTATTTCCTCTTTTTTCTTTCATTCCCTTCCCCTCCACCACCGCCAAACAGCCCTCATTAGATAGAAGTGGAGGAAAGGGAGGAAGAAAGTGCTTCTCTGTAATTGCCTCCTCCCTCGAACAATTATTCAGCACTTTGTGCAACTTGGCCCCCCCAAAAAAACATGTTCATTTTCTTGTCTTTTTTTCTGGCGATTCTTTAACCTTCCCTCTTTGCAAATAACGTTCAGTCTTGACAGGTGGCAAAAAAAAGCAGGCAAATTTACCTGACAGCCACAAAACACCTCTGCATACAGGTACTAGTAGGGAGGAGATTGCTTTGTCGATTATCGTATCGGAAGGAGGGTGGGGGAGAGAGGAAAAGGCGGGGCAGGTCGTTACCCAAACATGGTTCGATAATATCGCGGGCTGCCGGCGACGCAGCAGTGACGAATAAATGGTTGCAAAAAAAAAAAAAAGGGAAGCATCGGCGAAAAGCCAGCCATTCGGCAGAGGCACTACGAGTAGCTTTCGCTTTGGAAAATAATGATCGCTGCGCAACTGCGTAGTAATAGTAGTACTAGTAGTACATAGCTTTTTTTATCGCTCCTCAGACGCGAGAGAGATGATGATAAATGGAGAGGACGAGGAGGAGGAGACATCAAGGAGAGGAAGGGGCGGAGGAGGAGGCGGCGATGCAAGAAAGGAGGAGGAAGAGAGACAAGAAAATTCCTGCTCCTCCTCCTACTATGTACTACTACTACGTACAGTACGTCGAAGAGGACGCCATTAGTAGTGTGGGTGCCATGACAATGACGAGAGGAGAAACCACTGCTAACGACCGCCTTCCGCCGTCTCCCTCCCACCATCAAAAAGAATCTCTCCCCATTGTCATCGGAGCCACGTCTGCTCTGGCTCGACTTGGCCCGATCTCTTGCCAACTGGGTCTGTGTTACGGGCTCTTCCTCCCCTTTTTCTACCTCATTGTCAGGCTATAACGTGGTAAAAATAATAATAAGGTGCTCCCCACCTACCCACCCAAAAAAAGAGAAGGAGGAAGTGTTGGTGTCTGCGCAGGCGGGCAGAGCGAGACGAGACTATCAGTTTGGGAAGGGGAGGGAACCCAACCACCAAGTGACTGTTAAGAAAGCTTACATTTTTACTCCGATAAGCCTCCGATTTCTAAAGCTCCGAGATCTATACAAGAAAGGGCACATTTCCCACCGATTTTTCATTTTTTAGTACTTATTAACAAATTTTTGGAACAATTTTGTCGGCAAAATCTCGGCAAAATTTTGGAACCTTGGAGTTCCGAGATTTTTGTTAAGGTAGTAAGTAAATTTCTTCAAAATCGGTGGGAAATGTGTCCTTTCTTGTATAGATCTCGGAATACCGAGATTTCTCCGATATTCCGCCAATCCCTTGGTGGTTGGGAAGGTCCTTCTGTTTGTTGGGGGTGGATGGTGTGGGCCTTTGCAGCTTCCCTTCTTCCTCTTCCTAGTTTGCCATCATCATTCATCGGGCAGCCATGCTCAACTCGGTTCAGGAGTCGGGCCAGACTCGTTCTCTCCCTTTTCCCCTCCTCGCCAGCTGCTGCGCCATAGTTGTAGTATGCTGAGTCCGCGCCACTCTTTCATCTCATCATCACTTTTTTTTCCGCCACCACCTCCACCACCCGGGATTTAAATGCCATTTAATTGCAGCCCGGCATCTACTTGCTTGCTTTCTAGCCCCTCTTTTCGTCCCCCTAGGGAGAGCAACTGGAAAAAAGCGTTTCTTAGGCCGTGTGTGGAAAAGAAGAAGGTTTCTGAATGCCCTCTCCCTCTCTTTCCTCCTTCTTCTTCCACGCAAGTCTAGGGGTGTGTGATTCAGTGCGTAAAATCCACAGATGGTGCCTTACATTCACGAAGGGAGGGAGGGAGGGAGAGGAAGGAGTCTGCGTGGATTGAAAAGGAGACGGAAAGTGGGGCCGACTAGAGCAGCCTCCAAACTCTTTCCTCCTTTCCTTAGACTGGCAGCCTGTTTGCACACAAAGCTCACACGGTAAAAAGAAAAAAAATATCACTTTTTTCTCTATCGAAGATACGTGATGAGAGAGAGAGAGAGAAGACCTGACTAATTCTCCGGGAGGAGGAAAACACTCCAAAATTGTAGGAAAAGTCTTTCTTCTTCCTTTTCGGATGGTCGGACTTTTTCCCCCCTTTTTCCCCCTCGTCTTTCTTCCTCCTTCTCCTCTGTTGTGGGCCACGAAGAGCAAATCCAACTTTTTTTTCGCAGACCACTTTGACACCTCACTTTCTCTCTCCTTCGTCGTCGGCGGCCGCCGCTGCCGCCGCCGCTGCCGCCGTCGCCGCACCCGAGCTGTCAGTCTACACATCCTCTTCTTCCTCCTTTTTCGTACCCACTTTTCCCATACTTTCTTTTCTTTTGCGCACCCAGCCTGGATGGATGGAAAGAGGGGAAAAGGAAGAGAGAGACCGTTTGATTCGAGGAAGGGAGGAAGAGAGAGAGAGAGAGAGATTCTGCACGGACAGGAATTGGGAAGAAGAAGAGGAGGAGAAAGAACAACCCAACAGAAAAAGGGGAAGAAGAGATTATGTCAAGAAGAGGGGGGAAGAGGAGGAGGGCGAAAAATAGGGTGGGTGCTGGGGAAGAAGGTGCTTTCATGGACACTGCCTGAATGGAGAGGGGGCCGCCAAGGTTGTCAGGAATTGAGTGGCTTAGCTGCTGCAGCACACAAGTCTAGCCAATAAGCGGGAAAGATAAGGAAGGTTAAGCGGAGGAGGAGGAGAAGTCTTGGTCAATGACGTTAGAGAGATTTTCTCTTTGGTGCATTAGTGAAAGTAGCAAGAAATATGGTAATAGTAATACCAACCCGAAAGTGAAAGTAGCCTTCACTTCCACGTGATTCTCAGCAATTTGATGCTGACCATTTTTTCCCCCTCCTTTCAGGTCTGTGCTTGGAGCGTCCCGGTTGCGAGTGCCAGCCCAAGAAGAAGCGTCAGGTGGTGGTGGACGTGATCGTGGGCACCAACTCGTCGTCCACCTCGCAGCTGTGCTCGACCGCCCGGGTGGAGGAACACCGCGGGCCGTGCAGGTGCAAGTGCGCCGTCACCGGATGCCACTACCGGAAGGTGTTCGACGAGGAGCGGTGCATGTGCAGGTGCAAGGCAGAGCTGGCCGGGGAGAAGCGGGAGTGCGCCGTCGACTTCGAGCGGCGCTGGCACGAGGACAGCTGCAGCTGCAAGTGCAGGCCGCGCATCTGCGTCAGCGGGCAGTACCAGGACCCGGCCACCTGCCAGTGCAGGCCCGTCGAGACGTGCGCCGTCGTGGACGCGTCCTCCTCATCCTCCTCGCTCAACAGGCACCACCTGTCGTCGGCTGTGGGGGATGCCGGGGGCGGACGCGTCAAGTCGCAGCAGGCGCCCAAGTACGTCGGCCTGGCGTGCGTGGTGGCCGTCGCGTTGGCCATGCTGCTCTCGCTCTACTATATGGTTGTGCGCCGCCGAGCAGCAGGTGGCGCGGGCGGTGGTGGCGGCACGCCCGGCGGCTCCACGGGGTCTACCGTACCTATCCTGGCGTCCACCCGGCGCAGCTCTAGCGGAACCCACCTGTCCAACGGCGTCGGCGTGGGAGTCCCGCCTGCCTCTGAGACGGTTGTTGGCACCTTGCAGAGGGCCACGGCCACCGCGGGTGGGAGGCAGACGGCCGCCTACACCATCACCATCAACAGCGCCAGCGCGGCCAACCTGGACGAGGCCATCCTGCCCTTGGCCGAGGACAAGACCAGGTTCTGATACAGGCAGGAGGAGGTTGGAGCGGGGCTGGGGATTGTCGGCGCTCTGGAGTCCTTGCAACATGAGCAACTGCAGCAGCAGCAAAACCAGAACCACCACCAGCAGCAGCAGCAGCAGCTTGTGGCCAGGGAGCAGGAGTGCCAGACTGACGACGGAGACATCTACTACGAGGGTGACGTCGACGACGACGACGAGGACGCGGAGGAGGACGCGACCGAGGAAGACGACGACGACAGCCAGAAGTGCATTACCGGAGTAAAGAGGAGGGACTCCAAATGCAACGGAATGGAAGCAGAGAGATACCATTTGGTGCCCCTGGCGGTCTGAAAGAAAAAAAAAAAGATGAGAAACCATCACAAAATCTCCGTTTTTACTCGCCCCCTCCTCCCCTCCCCGTTCCTATTCCTCCTCCTTCTCTTGAAATCCTTCAGTGCCCCTCTCTCCCTTTCTCCCCCTTTCCAACCGTTTTCTCTCCGCCTCTGTGCTAGAAAAAAAGAGAAAGAATAGCGAAAAGAAAAGAGAGGGAAAAAAGTCGACTCGGATGACTGGATGGAGATGGAAGAAGAAGAAGAAAAATAAGCCTTCTCCTCTTCTCTTTTTTTGTCCCGATCGGCGTCTTGCTTGTGGATGGAAACGGGAGGGAAACAGCATCGGACTTGCACACCAGCCAGAAAGAAGTGCTGCCTCCTCCCCCTCCTCCCGCAAATCCTCCCCTCTTCCAACAGCTGCCCGCATTTTTGACAATCCGAAAACCTTCCCAAAACTCCCCCAGTTTGGAACAGCTTTCCGGGTGCTTTTCTTATGACCCCCTTTTCCCCTCCCCCTCCCCCTCCCCCCGCGATGCATAAAGAAAGAAAGAAGTTTTGGGGGGTAAAAAGGCGTCCTTGAGCACCAACGAGAAGAGGGATGTGTTTAATACCAATTTTTATCCCCTCCATCCTCCTCCTCCATCCTTTTGCCTCTCCAATGAAGAAGAGGGGGGGGGAGTCAAGTCTCTCGCCCACAGCTTTCTCCTTCCTCCTCTCTTCTTCCCCTTTATCAGGGAAAGTAGGTGGAAAGAAGGAGGAGAGGGTCTTTCAAGCTGGCTAATGTTCTTGTTTGCAAAATGAAGTGGGGTGGGGTGCTGGGGAGAAGGATGGTGTACTAGTAGTATGTGAAGGCAGCGCAGCAGCAGGAAGGAAGGAAGGATCAGAGGCATAATTCCGGCTCCCAACGAGAGGAAAGAGGGGGAGAGGAGGGGAGGGGAGGGGAGGGGAGAGAGAGTGGGATTTACCACAAGACATCCTTTATGCCCAAATAGGCACACATGAACAAGAAGGGAGAAAAGGAGAAAGAAGGCTTTATTATGTGGACTATGCATAAGCCATGAAAGCAAAAGAAAAGAACTTTTTAGAAAAATGTCGTTGCAAGACGACGACGAAGAAACCCGAACCGTGTGAAGCGTGAGTGTGTGAGAACGATAAAAAAAAATTGAGTCTTTTTGGTCTTTAATTCCCGTGTAAGAGTATGCTGATAAGAGGTATTCACCCGTTGTTCTACTACACCATGTACGACTTACTACGTAA
>JAAUYM010170769.1_pt1 | contig 10918 bp, 10 predicted proteins | sample 7278001 | NCBI WGS metagenome assembly JAAUYM01 (sample SAMN14350224, study PRJNA611818) | marine sediment metagenome | isolation source: surface marine sediment (1.8m) | place: French Polynesia: Moorea | collected 2018-08
CACACTATGGCGCGAGGATATTAATAAGATACACTTGGTCTATCGAGTGTATAGGAATCAATCAGCAATGAGCAACACGTCGGCCTACGTCGAATGGTTTCGCGGTGCAGCCCCCTATATCAAGGCCCATCGCAAAAAAACTTTCGTCATCATGGTATCTGACAATGTCATTTTCTCAGACCGCTTTATCGGTCTGGTGCATGATATTGCGCTGCTCAATCATCTCGGCATAAAACTGGTTTTATTGCACGGTAGTCGCCATCACATTGACGCCAACCTGCGCAAGCACCAGTTAGAGGGTCAGTATCACAACAATATCCGAATCACCGATGATGTTGCGCTACCGATCGTTTTGCAGGCTATCAATCAGGTGCGCACACACTTCGAATCACACCTTTCCATGGGACTGCCCAATACCCCGATGTCAGGCTCTGAAATATCACTGGTGAGCGGCAATTTCGTCACCGGCATGCCGCTCGGGGTCATAGACGGTGTTGATATGAAGCACTCTGGCAAAGTGAGAGATATCAAGTATCAGCAGATTGCCGAACTCATCGACCAAAATCATGTTGTGCTGCTATCCAACCTCGGCTATTCGCGCACCGGAGAAGTCTTTAATTTGCCCGCAGAAGAACTGGCAGTGAAAGTCGCCAGTAGGCTTAATGCCGACAAACTGGTTTACCTGCACGGCGAACCCGTGGCCGAGGAGCAGTTGCCTGACACCCTGTCACCGCGTGAATGCGAAACTCTCTGTGCCACTGACGAATTGCCGGGCGTGCTCCGTCAGTTACTGGAGCATTCACTGCAAGCTATTCGCGGGGGCGTGAAAAGGGCTCATTTGATTGACCTGGAAACGGACGGCGGTTTGTTGCTGGAGCTGTTCACCCGCGATGGCTACGGCACGATGGTCACCAACCTGTTTTACGAGGGGATGCGAGACGCGGTCATCGACGACATTGGCGGCATTCTGAATCTGATCAAACCGCTGGAAAAGAGCGGTGTGCTGGTTCCTCGATCACGTGAGCAACTTGAACTGGAAATCGAGCACTTCATGGTGATTGAGAAAGACGGCATGATCATCGCCTGCATCGCCTGCCTGTTGAACCAGGCACCTGAAATCGCTGAAATCGCGTGCCTTGCGGTTCACGACGATTATCGCAAAGGTGGACTTGGGCAGCAGTTGCTTGAACTGGCCGAAAGGAAAGCTCGCAGAAACCAGGCTTCAAAACTGTATACCCTGACCACACAGACCTCTCACTGGTTTCTTGAACAGGGGTACAGGGAAGATGCTGGCTTTGAATTACCGACTGACAAGCAAGATCGATTGAATCCCTCCAGGGGTTCAAAGGTTCTCACCAAGGCACTGTAAATTAATGCCCTACGATCTTACCAATTACCTTGTTATCGGTGTTTCGTCGCGAGCCCTCTTCGATCTCACGGTCGAAAACCAGATTTACGAGACCGAAGGACTGGAAGCCTATTGCCAGTATCAGCTCGAACATGAAAACGACGTATTACAACCTGGCACCGGGTTCGCGCTAATCGAAGCCATACTGCGCATCAATACAATAGACTCCAGCAAACGGCGGACCGAAGTGGTCATCGTCTCAAGAAATTCCGCCGACACCAGCCTGCGCATTTCAAATTCGATCAATCATTATGGCCTTGATATTACGCGGGCGGCTTTTACCGGCGGTGAACCGGTCGCGAAATATTTAAGTGCCTTTGACGTTGACCTGTTTCTGTCAGCAACCGAAGAGGACGTGCAGGCCGCGGTAGAGTCAAACTTTGCGGCAGGGCTGATATACGACGGACCAACTCATAACCATGAAGACCCTCTCGAGCAGATCAGAATTGCTTTTGATGGTGATGCGGTACTGTTTTCCGCGGAGTCCGAGAGAATCTATCAAGATCAGGGACTGGATGCATTCCTCAAACACGAACAGGCAAATGCGCAGAAGCCGTTACCCGAGGGTCCTTTTGCAAAACTGCTGAAGACGCTGTCTTATCTGCAATTCGATTTAAATGCTGACGCGACCGATGGGGAGCCTCCCATCAGGACTGCGCTGGTCACCGCGCGAAACAGCCCGGCGCATGAGCGAGTTATTCGAACGCTACGGGCCTGGAACGTCAGGATAGATGAAACCTTTTTTATGGGAGGCGTTCCGAAGAGCAAGATTTTGCAGTCATTTTCACCGCATATCTTTTTTGATGATCAGCATTTGCACTGTGAACCAGCCTCCGTGGTTGTACCAACGGCGCGGGTACCGATACCTGAGGAGTGAGTCTTAGCGATAGACGCTTTCGGTATCGTCGATACCAAAGGGCTTAATCGTCCTGGCGCTGTTTTTCCAGTCTTTCGTGTTTTTCCTGCGCCTCGACAGTGAGTGAGGCTACTGGGCGCGCCATCAAACGCTTGAGCCCAATCTCTTCACCGGTGTCTTCACAGTAGCCATAAGTGCCTTCGGCGATACGGGCCAACGCTGAATCGATCTTGTTGACCAACTTGCGATATCGATCTCTGGTACGTAACTCAAGTGCGGCGTCAGTCTCCAACGATGCGCGGTCGTTGATATCAGGTTCCTGCCAGTTCTCCTCTTTGAGGTTGGAAATGGTACTTTCTGATTCCTGAATCAGTTCACCCCGCCAGTCGAGCAGCTTTTGTCTGAAATACTCCAGCTGCTTTGGCGACATGTAACCTTCCTTGTCTGTTGGTTCGTAGCCCTTTGGCAATTTAACGGTCATATTTGAGACTCCAGCATATGAACATCAAAAAAGAGGCGCGCAGTATAGGGACGTTTTACAGTTGCAGCAAGCAGCTAATCGCATTTTTAGCGATGACCGTAGCAGCTCCACGCGGACTCTGAACCAGGTCGCCAGGATTGTGCAAGGCGGTTTGTTCTTTTACCCGATTACACATAGACTAAGACTGTGACCGATGTAATTCGACCAGGCCTCAATTCCCGATGATTCTCAGACTTTTAGCCCTGCTCATCGTAGTCGTTTTTCTATTATGGCTACTCAAGCGTTTGTTTTCGGGCGATGAAGAACCCGATCAAATTTCGCAGCAGCCGAAGGGCGAGAATATGCTGCAGTGCCACTATTGTGGTATCCACGCGCCTGAATCAACGGTAGTAAAACGCAATGGCCAAATCTACTGCTGCGAGGAACATGCAGACCTCGATCAGCAGTAGCCCCGAAGACAGTTCGGGATTTACTCAACGCCGGCGCAGCAACTGGACGACGGTTCGGCTGCTCAACGTCTACCGCTCCGGGCTGGCCGCCGTTTTTTTCAGCCAGAGTTTTTTTGAAAAATCCCCACTGCTCAATATTGTCGACGAAACGTTATACGCGTGGTCGAGCTTTGCATTGCTGATTCTGTCGCTGATATGGATCCTGGCCGCCTCGATAGAGCGCCGCTCATTCAATTTGCAGGTTTCCTTGCAAATCTACAGTGATATCTTCCTTATCATCCTGCTGATGCACGCCTGTGGTGGTGTTGGTAGCGGGCTGGGCATGCTGCTGATCATATCGATTGCGACGACCGGATTGCTGACCACGCAGTCGCACGCCATGCTGTTCGCTTCGCTTGCCGCCATTGGCCTGCTCACCGAGCACGTCTATTCAGTAATCAACATACCCGGTTACGATTTGATATCGACCCAGGCCGGCGTGTTGGGTGCCGCGCTTTTAGCAACTGCCTACGTGACTCATTTACTGAGTATGCGAGTTGCGAGCAGTGAACAACTAGCCCAAAAAAGTGCCCGGGATCTCGCCCTGCTCTCGGCGCTTAATCAGGAGATCATCGAAAATCTGCAGGCCGGTGTAATCGTCCTCAACAATCAGAATCGTATTCAGCACATCAACCAGGCTGCGAGTCGTCTGTTGCACCTTTCCGCAATCAACCGATCATTTTCACTATACAAAGAATGCCCCAAATTGATAACCGCCCTGGGCAAGTGGCAGGAGAGTGGAAAACCGGAGAGCGCCTATTTGCCCTCGGAAACGGGCCTCGACAATGTGCAGCTCAGCTTCAGGGAATTGCAAAATATGGGGCAAACCAATGTGCTGGTTTTTGTCAGCGACGTGTCATCGATAAAAAACAGCATGCAACAGGCTAAGTTAGCCTCCCTGGGCCATCTGACCGCCAACATAGCCCACGAGATTCGTAATCCACTCGGGGCCATATCTTATGCGGCGCAATTACTTGAGGAGAATGATGAAGTCACCGACATCGATCGACGCATGATCGAAATCATCAATCAGCACACGCAGCGGATAAACCATATCATTGAGGACATCCTCAATACCTCAAGAGACAAGGCGACACTACCCGAGCACATTAACCTGCAGCAATGGCTTCCCGGATTTATTCACAAATTCTGTCAAAGCGGCGAAGCCGATGAATCCTGCTTTGAACTGACTGTCGATTCAGATACCACCGACATCCTCTTCGACGAAGGACATCTGGACCGCATAATGACTAACCTTTGTCACAATGCGTTGGCCTATGGCAATCGTGACAAGCCACTGATCATTACTGTTTTTAATGACGATAACGACAATATTTGCATCGAAATTGCGGACCAGGGACCAGGTATAGACCCGGCACTGCTTGATAAGATATTTGAGCCCTTTTACACCACCGGCAGGCAGGGTTCCGGACTTGGTTTATACATTGTTTCGCAGCTCTGCGAGCTGAACAATGCGGGCATTTCGGCCAGCAACAACGAGTACAATGGCACTAGCTTCACGGTATCCGTTAGCGGTAACGTTGCTAACCTGAGTAACTGATAAAAAGCGATGAGCAAAAAACGCGTTCTGATTGTCGATGACGAACCTGATATCCGCGAGTTATTGGAGATAACGCTGCTGCGCATGGGTCTCGACACCCTCTCTGCGGAAGACTTTCAATCGGCAAAAGCTCTGCTTGCACAGGAAACTTTTGAGCTTTGCCTCACCGACATGAAGCTACCCGACGGCGATGGCATTGAGCTTGTCAAATATATTCAGGAAAGTAATGAAAGACTGCCGGTAGCAGTGATTACCGCGCACGGCAGCATGGACCTGGCAATCAAGGCGATGAAATTCGGTGCTTTTGATTTTGTTTCCAAACCGGTTTCCCTCGACACGCTTCGCAACCTGGTCGACAAGGCTTTGGCGTTGCCGGAAACTCAGTCTGCAGATCTTGAACCTACGCAGGGTCAATATCAGATTATCGGCGAATCAGACTCTATTGCCGCACTTAAAAAATCGATCAGTAAGTTTGCGCGCAGTCAGGCACCCGTATTTATCCACGGCGAATCTGGCACCGGTAAAGAGCTGGTAGCGAGGCAGATTCATTTTCAGGGTCCGAGGGCGGATGCCCCTTTTATCGCGGTCAACTGTGGTGCAATACCGTCTGAGCTGATGGAAAGCGAATTATTTGGCCACCTCAAGGGCAGTTTTACCGGCGCTACCAGTGACAATGACGGATTATTCAAAGCAGCCACCGGCGGCACCCTGTTTCTTGACGAAATTGCTGATCTACCGCTGCCGATGCAGGTAAAGCTGCTGCGCGTAATCCAGGAAAAATCGATTCGCCCGGTCGGGTCGCAACGCGAAGAGGCGATCGACGTGCGTATTATCAGTGCCTCGCACAAGGATCTTGACGCCATGGTGAAAGAAGGCATTTTCAGACAGGATCTTTACTATCGCATCAATGTTATCGGTGTCTCGGTGCCGGACCTGAAGGCCCGCAACGGTGATATACCGCTGTTATGCGACCATATTGTCAAACGCAACAACGCGGAACATGGCACCCAGATCAGGATAGCCGATGCAGCCAAAACAGCACTTCAGGCCTACGATTTCCCGGGCAACGTCAGGGAGCTGGAAAACATACTTGAGCGAGCCATGGCTCTTTGCGAGAACGATGAGGTAACAGCTGACGATCTGCAACTACCGGAAGCCAGCGAAAAAATAGAAGAAACTACTCCGCCACCGCTCGTCGAAATGACTCAAAATCTTGAACTTCAACAAATCGAACAGGCACTCAACGACAATCGCTGGAATCAGTCCGCAGCGGCCCGCGCACTGGGTATTACATTGCGTCAGCTTCGTTACCGAATGGAGAAGTTGAAACTGAAATAACTGCTCATAATTCAATTATTTTCTGGCAAAAGTTAATTTTTAACATCAACTCTACAATTTTCTGATTCTGTAATATACTTTCCCTAGGATTGCACACTACGCCAACCACAACCGAAAGCAGCGTATGAATCTAACAGGAATCGCCAGAAAGCTCGTTCTGGACAACCATCTGGAACAGGATACCGCTACTGATGCCGTTGAGGCTGCCAAACAGGAGGGTATCCAGCTCTCCACCTATCTGGTCAAAAACAAAATTGTCCAACCCTCGGTCATTGCAACCATCTCTTCGCAGGAGTTTGGCTTGCCGGTGTTTGACCTGGATTCAATGGACACCGAGTTGGCAGCTTTCGACTCAGTGGAAGAGAAACTTATCTCCAAACTGAACGCGGTCCCGATATTTAAACGCGGCAACAAATTGTATGTGGCCATCTCCAGTCCAACTAACACCCAGGCACTGGACGAGTTTAAATTTGCAACCGGATTGTCGACCGAGCCGGTACTGGTTCAGGAAGACCAGCTCGAAAAATTTATCGAAAAAGCCTCTGACTCCATGGACGGCGGTATGGACGATATGCTGGATGACGATCTGGAAAACCTGGATATCGCTGATGAAGACGACGAGCCGGATGTCGCTTCTCGTGCAGACGCCGAAGACGCTCCGGTTGTTAAGTATGTGAATAAAGTGCTGGTCGACGCCATCAACAAAGGCGCCTCCGATATCCACTTCGAACCCTACGAGAAAAGATTCAGAATTCGTTTTCGTATCGACGGCATTTTGCAGGAAGTCGCGTCTCCACCGATTAGCATAGCCACCAAACTTGCCGCCCGCGTTAAGGTCATGTCGAGAATGGATATCTCTGAACGCCGTGTCCCACAGGATGGACGCATCAAGCTAAAGCTATCGAAAAAACGCGCCATCGACTTTCGTGTAAACACCTGCCCCACCCTGTTTGGCGAAAAGATCGTACTTCGTATACTGGATCCTTCAAGCGCGCAGCTGGGTATCGATGCACTGGGTTACGAACCAGAACAAAAAGAGATGTATCTCAAAGCCTTGGCTAATCCCTACGGCATGATTCTGGTGACGGGACCCACCGGTAGTGGTAAGACGGTATCGCTCTATACCGGTCTCAATATTCTGAACATTCCGGAAACCAATATCTCTACAGCGGAGGATCCGGCGGAAATCAACCTGGAAGGCATTAACCAGGTCAACGTCAATGACAAAGTTGGCCTTACCTTTGCCGAGGCCTTGAAAGCCTTCCTGCGACAGGATCCTGACGTCATCATGGTGGGTGAGATTCGTGACCTTGAAACCGGCAGCATCGCCATCAAGGCAGCACAAACCGGTCACCTCGTATTATCAACACTGCATACCAACGATGCACCGCAGACCCTGACTCGTCTCATGAACATGGGGGTACCTGCTTTCAATATCGCCACCTCGGTGACTTTGATCATCGCGCAACGTCTGGGCCGCCGGCTTTGTCAGCATTGCAAGGCTCCGGAAGAGATCCCGAAGGAAACACTGCTGGCAGAAGGTTTCAAAGAAGAGGACCTGGCCGAAGATTTTACACCCTACAAAGCAGTGGGCTGCGATCAGTGCACAAATGGTTACAAAGGCCGGGTTGGTATCTATCAGGTTATGAACATCTCCGATGAAATGCAGCGCCTGATAATGAGCGGCGCGAATTCTATTGATCTTGCCGACCAGGCCACAAAGGAAGGCATACCTGATCTGCGAAGATCAGCCTTGAAAAAAGTCAAGGATGGTCTAATAAGTCTGGAAGAGGCTAACCGGGTAACTAAGGACTAAATCATGGCAGCAAAACAGGCAACAGCTGAAAAAGTAGAATTTACCTACGAAGGTACCAACCGCGGTGGCCAAAAGGTCAAAGGCGAAATTTTTGCCCTCAGTGACGCGCTGGCCAAAAACGAGCTCCGCAAGCAAGGTATTAACCCGCTTCGCGTCAAGAAGAAGCCAAAACCGCTTTTCGGCGGCGCTAAGAAGATTCTGCCGGGGGACATTGCCATATTCGCCCGCCAAATAGCGACCATGATGCAGGCCGGTGTGCCGCTGGTGCAGTCGTTCGAAATTATTGGCGAGGGTGCTGAAAAGCCACTGCTGCAAAAACTGATCTTCGAGATTAAGGCAGATGTTGAGGGTGGTGCACCCCTGTGGGAAACCCTGAATAAACATCCGCTGTATTTCGACAAACTGTTTGTCAATCTGGTGCAAGCCGGTGAAAACTCGGGTGCACTGGAAACCATGCTCGACAAGCTGGCCACCTATAAGGAAAAAACCGAAGCACTGAAGGCGAAGGTTAAAAAGGCAATGTTTTACCCGATCGCGGTTATGGTGGTTGCAGCTGTCGTTACTACCATCCTGTTAATTTTCGTAGTCCCACAGTTTGAGGAAATATTTGCAAGCTTCGGCGCCGACCTGCCTGCGATGCCCCTGTTCGTGATAGCTATCTCGAAGTTTATGCAGTCCTATTGGTGGATTATATTTGGCGTAGTTGGTGCCGCTGTTTATGTCATGATGCATCTGAAGAAAACCTCGCCCAAATTTCAGGTGGCGATGGATCGATTTGCACTAAGGGCACCTATATTTGGCGAAATCGCCAATAAGTCAGCAGTGGCCCGTTTTGCCCGAACCCTGGAAACTATGTCGGCTGCGGGTGTACCGCTGGTTGAGGCCATGGATTCAGTGGCAGGTGCAACCGGCAATATCGTCTATTATGAAGCTACCATGAAAATCAAGGACGAGGTGGCACAAGGAACTCAGTTGCAAACGTCCATGCGCAATAGCAATCTTTTTCCAAGCATGGTTATCCAAATGGTTGCCATCGGTGAAGAGGCCGGTTCACTGGATGATATGTTGGCCAAGGTGGCAGACTTCTTCGAAAGAGAGGTAGACGACCTGGTTGATGCCCTGACCTCATTAATGGAACCGCTGATCATGGCGGTCCTCGGTGTTCTGGTAGGCGGTCTGATCGTCGCCATGTACCTGCCGATCTTCAAGCTTGGTGCTGTGGTCTAACACCGTTTCGTTTCGTTGATCGCCAGTTTCATCGATACGCTACAGCACTACCCTGCTGTATTTTTCGGAGGCCTGTTTGTCTTAGGCGCCTGCGTTGGCAGTTTCCTCAATGTTGTTATTTATCGCCTGCCGGTGATGATGGAGAGGGATTGGCGGTCTGAATGCCGTGAGTTTCTGGAGTTACCAGAAGAATCTGACGATAACGCAGACCTTACGCTTTCAACTCCCAGGTCACGCTGCGGAAACTGCGGTCATCAAATTACCGCGATAGAAAATATCCCGATCATCAGTTACCTGTTTTTGGGCGGAAAATGCTCCGCCTGTAAAACTCGCTTGTCCTTGCAGTATCCTGTTGTGGAACTGTTCACTGCAATCCTTAGTGTTATTGTTGGCTGGCATTTTGGTGTTAGCTGGCAAACCCTTGCCGCACTCTTGTTATCCTGGTCACTGATCGCGGCCAGTGGTATCGATATCAGCCACAAATTACTGCCCGATAGCATCACGCTTCCGATGTTGTGGCTCGGCATCCTGTTATCTTTCTTCAACGTCTTCGTCGACCTGCAGAGCAGTGTCATCGGTGCAATGGCAGGGTACATGAGCCTGTGGTCTGTTTTCATGCTGTTCAAACTGGTCACCGGCAAAGAAGGCATGGGTTACGGTGACTTCAAATTGCTCGGCATGCTGGGCGCATGGACGGGCTGGGAGTTGTTGTTTGCTATTATTCTGACCTCATCAGTGGTTGGTGCCGCGATAGGTATCACCATGATCTTGCTCAAAAAACGTGAGCGCAGCACACAGATTCCATTTGGTCCCTACCTTGCAGCGGCAGGCTGGCTGGTGTTGTTATGGGGCAATGACATCATGGATTTCTATCTCTCCCTGTTTTAACTCATGCTGGTGGTTGGCCTGACAGGCGGTATCGCATCTGGCAAAACAACAGTCAGTGACCTGTTTTTCGAAAGGGATGCGGCTGTCGTCGACGCCGATGTGATTGGCCGACAAACGCTCGATCCAGACCAACCGGGTTATCAGCTGTTAACAGATCGGTTTGGCGAAGACATTCTGGATGCAAACAAGGCTATCGATAGAAAAGCCTTAAGACAGTCGGTTTTCAATGAACCAGAGTTGAAACTGTGGCTTGAAGAAAACCTGCATCCGTTGATTTATCAGGCCTGCGAGAAAGAGATCGCCGCGTCGCAGAATCATGTTTACACCCTGCTGGTTGTGCCACTGTTGTTCGAGACCAACTTTCACCAGTTAGCCGACCGTTTCTGCGTGATCGACTGCCCTGCCGATGTGCAGCTTGGCCGACTCATGCGACGAGATGATATCACTCGCGAACTGGCGGAAAAGATGATCAATAGCCAAATGGATAATGAGGCAAGGCTGGCACGGGCCGACGACGTTATTAGCAATTCGGGCAATCTCGAAGACCTCAGCAAACAGGTGAATAGCCTGCATGAAAAGTATGTTGGCCTGGCAGCGAATTGATGTCACTGATCCCAATTGTCAGGCGAATCATGCCGGGTCGCCCCGGTCGCCACGAAAGTTGGCTTTTAGGCTATACTCCATCAGTTAGACTTCGGTGAAACGATCTTCCGTTCCTGTGGATTTGGGCGGCAGATGTTCACATTCGATCACCTCCATCGTGTAGCAAAAAGTTGATGTCGGGAAAGCACCAGATTTTCGAACAACCTTTGAATGAGCGCATTCGCATGTGTCTGCGCGTGGAAACTTTAATGC
>JAAUYM010088852.1_pt1 | contig 10917 bp, 12 predicted proteins | sample 7278001 | NCBI WGS metagenome assembly JAAUYM01 (sample SAMN14350224, study PRJNA611818) | marine sediment metagenome | isolation source: surface marine sediment (1.8m) | place: French Polynesia: Moorea | collected 2018-08
GCTTACTGAGGCTTGGCGGGACGGCATGCAGGGGGGCCTCTTCTTTATCCTGACCATGGAAGGTCAATACTTTATAGGAGTGCCCAAAAAGAGGGGTGCCCGTTTAATACCTAAAAAAAAAGTCACGTTTTGGGGTAAAATAAGGCCTGAAAATCAACTTGCCTCAAGTCCAAAGGCTGCATGAAGTACAAGTTGCTCAACACCCTCAAGAAGTAGTTAAGCATGCAGCAGCAGTAAGAAATGCAGTATATATGATGCAGAAAACATGACTTAGGGTTGCGGCACAGGTCAGCACAGCTCTCTGACAACTCCTCGCTAAGCTGAGAGGCGCTAACGATGAAGGCGGGATGGATTAACAACCAAACGTGAGAAGTTTGAGATAAGATAATGCCGTCGGACACCAAGGCTACAGCATGAAGCAACACAACTGTCGAGTTGCTCTTCTGCTAAGGTACTGGCATCCTGATTAGAATTTATCTCAGGTCGCCCAACAGTAAAAAAAAAATTGTACAACTACTACGTACGCAGGGGCAGAATGATCGTTCCTTTTAAAATGCTAATGGTATGACAAGGTCAAAGTGAATCATTATCTCACACGGGCAAACATAGTTACAGTGCTTGGTTGTTTGCCCTATGTACTATGCACGTATAACGTTTCTCTTTTTTAAAAAGCAACAGGTGTTTTCTGAAAAGGATTTTACTACCCAACCTAGTACCTACGTAGTAGCAGCTGCAAGGTGCCTTCTAGTTCCATCTCTCTCAGTCCTCGCCCTTCACTTCGGTGCTTGGTTCTAGTGACATCAAATATAGAAGGTACACGGTCGAAAAATTGCTCTGGAACGCGTGGGGGGAGGGGAGGGAGGGAAGAAGAAGAAGAAAAGAGTTCTAGGTAGGTAGGTAGGATGATTTTATGCTGCATAGGTAGATACTACAGTAGATTCAGACGGCTGATTTTTTTTTCATGGGAGCGTGGGCAATGGGCATGCACGACAGGAAAGGAGGGGGTGGGGGGGGCCAGGGCAAGAACGATTCGTCTGTAGCGTGAGTTGCTGCTGCGCTCGATCCCATCTCTCTCTCTCTCTCTCTTTCTCTCTCTCTTTCTCTCTCTCTTTCTCTCTCTCTCTCTCTCTCTCTCTCTCTCTCTCTGTCTCTCTCTCTTTTCCCCTCCCATAGGGAAAAAAAGGGAGGCTCAGTGTTGAGTGAGGTACCTATAGTACTGTAGGTGAGGAGGAGAATTTTTGGTAAGCTTGTGTGAGCGAAGCAAAGGGAAGAAGATAACGACCGGAGAAGGTGCCCTGAGCAATGGCCGGCTGCTGCCCGCTACAGTGTGTCTGACTCTGACCTGCCGACAGGACTGTCGGGGCCAGTCCTACGTGCATTCAACGTTACTACATCGGTGGCAAACCTGGTATCACCTGGCATTTTAAAGTGTAGACTCCACACTTCCAACACCTCCTTAAGATTCACACATCATCACTTTGGTGATTGGTTATATGAGAAAGTGATTTGGTGTGATTCTTAAAAAAAAAACATCCTGTCGGGATGCAGACGCCCGTACCGTAGGCCAAGTCAGTGTGAGTGAGTGAACAGAAGGTAAAAATCTCCTCTTGAGAGACGTTGAACTGTGTTCCAAGGCTAAGAAACACAAGTGGAGGAGGAAGCTTAAGAAAGAGAGATCGCAGGACTGGTGGTGATGAGGAAGATGAGAGAAGAAGCACGTCTTGCTTGCGGCGATTGCGCATGATCTTGACACACATTGTATAGTGTGCATACGTACACGTGTGTGTGAACCGGTTTCTCAACTCTTCTCTAGACCCCTTCAAGCCCGTTACGTTTATATATGTACTAGAGAGAAAGAGAGAGCAAACATTCTCCTCCTCCCTGTGCTCCCTTCCCCTCCCTCTCCCGCAGAGGGTGGCCACAATCTTGCACTCTCACCTCTTTGCGCTTTCCTGATGAAGGCATGTTTACAGTGTAGAAGGTAATTGAGAAGGCCGGCGCAGAGTGGGAGTGAGTTGGGGTGGGGTGGGGGGAAAAGAAGGAAGTTACACTCTACCTACACGTGAATCCCTCGAACACTGGTGCTTGATTGAATGGGGAGGGCGACGGATGTTGTGCTACGTAGTTTGATTTGGTGCGGCAAAAAAATTGAAGTTGTAGAGGAAGAAAAGGAGGAGGAGGAAGGAGCACTTGTGTTTCTCCGCCTGTGGCTGTGCGAAAGGAAGTCGACGCCCCACCACCACCAGCAACCCATTCAACATCGCCATTCGCCAATTGAGACATATACTACAGTACACGCACACATGGGTAGTAGTGCAGTAGCACAGAAGGAGGCAAAAGACATAAAAAGAAACCCATTCTGGCGGCCTTGCGAAGGGAAAAAATTGAAAAAGCGGATGCTGGAACGACGACAACAACTGTGACTTTTTTTGTGGAATGTGTCACTGACGAAGAAAAAAAAAATGTTTTGCCGAAGAAGGGTGGGGCGCCTTCCAAAAATGACTACGTTCCGCAGCAGGAACTCGTTGTGGGCCTCCTCTCTCGTCTTGCTCTTCCTCTTCCTCTGCGATGCGCCTGTCGCCTCCGGAAACCAGCACCCCATCCCCTCCGGCGAGGGAAGCGTGCTCGGCCACGGAGGAGGAGGAGGAGGCCCGGAGGTCTTTGAGAAGGACGGGTACTGCTGCACCAAGAAGAGCGACGACGGCCACGGCCACGGCCACGGCGGGGTCAGGCTGGCGTCCTGGCGGTGGGAGGAGTACGGGAGCATCCTCATGGTGCTCCTCTTCATCATCCTGGCCGGAGTGCTCAAGCTGCTCTTCCACCACACCCCCATACTGGCGGAGCACTTCCCGGAGTCGTGCGTCCTCATCGTCATCGGGTTCCTGCTCGGCTCCATCATCTACTACGGCCTGGAGAGCCACCACCAGGAATTCTTTCCTGAGTTCACCAGCGCCCTGTTCTTCAACGTGCTGCTCCCTCCAATCATCCTGGACGCCGCCTACGCCCTCTACGACAGGGACTTCTTGTCCAACCTCGGGAGCGTCATCCTCTTTGCCGTGGTGGGCACGCTCTTCAACGTGTTCGCCATCGGCTACCTCCTGTACTTCCTCTCCCAGGTTGGCGCCATGGGAACCTTCAACGTGACCCTCTGGCCGGGGGAGGAGACCTGTCCGGGAGAGACCGCCTCACAGCCGGACAACCTTCCCACCAAGGAGATGGACCTTGACGCCGTGCACAGCCTTATCTTCTCCTCCCTGATATCTGCGGTTGATCCCGTCGCCGTGCTGGCCATTTTCGAAGAGATCGGTGTCAACATGGGGCTGTACTTCCTCGTGTTCGGGGAGTCCCTCTTGAACGACGGCGTCACCGTCGTCCTGTACAACACGATGATCGCGCTCTCCGGGCAGAGGAACATCGAGTACGATCAGTACATCCTGGCCTTCGTGAGCTTCTTCACGGTCGTCTTCGGTGGACTCTCGATAGGGATAATCATTGGCGCGCTGACTGCATTTATCCTGAGGTTCACCAAGCACACCAGGGTGATCGAACCCCTCATTGTGTTTACCATGTCGTACCTGGCCTACATCCTGGCGGAGACCATCCACTGGTCGGGCATCATCAGCCTGATTGGTTGCGGGGTGATGCAAAAGAGATACGCCTTTCCTAACATCTCCAAGAAGTCGTACACCACGGTCAAATACTCAGTAAAGACTCTGGCCTCCTTCTCAGACTGCATAATATTCCTGTTCCTGGGCATAGTCGCTTTCAAGGACACTCTTGTCTTCAAGCCAGTGGGTTTCATCTTGTGGACCATCGTGCTCTGTCTGGTCATCCGCTTCATTGGCGTGTTCTCCCTCAGCTGGATAATCAACAAGCGAAGAATCAAACAGATATCCTACAAGGAGCAGTTCATCATGGCGTATGGCGGGCTGAGGGGGGCGGTGGGCTTCTCCCTGGCCAAGATCATCGACCCACACGATCCCTTCAAGCCCATCTTTCTCACGACCACGCTCATCATGATTTTCTTCACAGTGTTCCTCCAGGGAGGTACCATCAAGTTCATGGTCGGCTGGCTCAACATTGACAAGAAGGAAAAAGCTGTTAAGATGATCAGCACGGATGTGAACGAGAAGACTATCGACCACGTGATGGCAGGAGTGGAGTCAGTGATCGGGAAGCTATCCAGGTATGGCACTTCCACTTTCAGGAAGCACCTGGACACGAGATGAAATAGGTTTACCATTTTATCGCTCTTCTTAATTGTCAGACATCGCATCTTGACCTCCATCCGACGATTTGACAATAAGTACACCAAGAAGTTGCTCATTCGCGACGATGCGGAGGACATCATGGCGCTCAGGTTCCAGCGCATCACACTGGACGATCACTACGCCAGGCTGTACGGGCCGGCGGTCATGATACACCAGCAAGTGGAAGAAGGGGGACAAGGGTACAGTACACAGTAGTGGAAGAAGATATTCAAGCAAGCAAGGGTGATTTTTAACATAATCTTTTCTCTCTCTCCTGGCATTTCAGCAAGGCCGCCCACACCGACTTCACCGAGGAGGACCGTCGCAAGTTGCTGTCCGCGCTGGCCAACACCCCGTTCGAGCGGTATCGCCACAAGGCCTTTCACCACGACTCTCCCGAGCACGTCCAGTCGGCGCTCAAGGCAGACCACGAGGACAAGTTCAAGAGGTTGGAGTTCAGCCTGGCGAGTGACCTGGCCAGCAGGAGGCGAAAGAGGAGGATGACAGCGGAGGCAGATCTGGCAGAGGAGGTAGATACACTACTACAGTATTGTTGCAAGTGATTCTTTTTACTGAACTACAATACTTGGAATTTATTAATTTGTAATACGTGACAGAGACTCTCTCTCTGTCAGGTTAAGCCCGTCCAGGACGGTCCTAGCATCGTCGTGGAGGAGGAGAACGAGGAGGGCGAGGAGGGAGCCTCCTTCCTCCGCCCATCTCCCGGTCCCATGTCGGCAGAGCCGGACCTGGAGCGCGGGAGGCTGTTGTGGCACGCTGCCAGGCTCAACGCCGCCTCCATCAAGCAGCAGTACAGGGAGGCCAAGGGGGAGTTCAAGCAGCCCTCTGCAGCCTCCCGGCCGACGAGCACGAGAGAGGAGAAGGAGACAGAGAAGCAGGAGGGAGATAATGGGCAGGACGAAACAAAGTTGTAGTTTATAGTTTCTGTCCTATTGTACAATGGTTAGTGTGTAGTTACGTTATCTTTGTACTGTCGCACAGTAACTCCATTTGTACTTTTTTACCTTGTTAACTGAAATGCAATGCAAAGGAGACCATTTTTGCTGCTTACCAACTTTCGGTGTATACCTGGGTAAGTTTAGTGTACATCTTACAGTGTGTAGTACATCTTATACTAGTTTGTAGTAGGTATGTGTACATACCTATTTTAGGCCCTTGGTTCAGTAAAGGACTTCAAATTTTCAAAAACCCGCCGACTTTCCAAAATCGAAGATCCACTACGGGTACATGTTACAGTCTAATATCCGCGGTGGTGAGAATCTACTGTAAGGAGCAAGTATGAAAGTATTGTTACATGTTTACAATTACTAACAATTACAATTACAAGTACCTTACATGTAATGTGTTAGTAATTGAGGTCATGGCCAACCTGCCAAGGAATTCTCAGGCCTGGAGAGAAACGAAACAATAAATTAGTTAATTCAAACCTCTTACATCTTACAAATATCTTCTATATCTTTTTCTGTGCAATATATCTGAGATTTGACAATATACATTGTATTTAAAAGTTCATAATATCCAAGTAGTCGTGTCTAAGGTAAAAGGCCTTTACTACTACAGTCATTGAAGTAAATCTGAGAAAACCGGCATTTAAAAGTTGTGCATTCTAGATACTTAAAATGCAAACAATAGTATTTGCATCAAATGCAACTCTGTAATAAATATTTAGTAAGCTTTTATTACTAGAATGTTTCCTTTAGACTATTAGTACAGACGTCATACAAAAACAATTTTTTGTTTCCTTTCCAGGTCCGAGAGTTCCGTGACGTAGCTTTAAAAAAAATATGGGAAAACGGCAGTTGCAAATTTTTTTTTATGAAAAAACTTTCATCTTACCGAGATCATGGCAGAAGAAGACATGCCAAGGCAGTCTCCACTGAAAATTCCTGGAGTTCGTTCGGCCAAACCAAAGGAGAAAAGCAAAAAGGCTACTACCAATCCACCTGCAGCAGCAGGGAGCGATCCCTTGGCAAGCCAGCCGGCTAAGGGCAACGAGAGGACGACAGGAACAGAGGGCAGTTCAGGACAGGTTCAGACGACTATCACGGAGGGCACGCAGGGAGGGAGAGCGGGTGGAGAAAGTGGCGCCATGTTCCTCATGGTGTTTTCGGTCATCTTCGTGCTGGTGGGCATAATTGCTTGGCTCCTGCACCAGAACCGCAAGAGGTCCCAGGACGTGGCGCAGAAGAATCTCGAGATCGCCATAAGGCAGTTCCCCAAGACCCCCGAGGAGTACAACGACCTGGAGATGGATCGCTGGAGGACGTCCGAGGGCTGGCGGCGGTTCAACCTCCGCAACATCGCCATCTTCTCCGCCTCGGTGATGTCCAGCTTCGCCATCGTCTACTGGCACCGCAGGAGGCGCGTGGCCCTGCAGAGGAGGAAGTCCCTGGAGTTCTGGATGTGGACGGCCTCGTCGGCCCTCCTGGGCTCCTGCTACGGCCTCTACCTGGTGAGGGAGAGCCAGCAGAGGAGCGGTGCCCGCGCGCTGGTGAAGCGCGTGCGCTCCAACCCCACCGGGCGAGCCCTCTTCTACGTCGGCCTGGCGTCGCTGGTGGCCCTCCTCCTCCACCTGGCGCGCAAGTTCTACAAGAAGAGGACGAGGGCTATGCAGAAGGCGGCGCGGATGGAGGCGGCGCGAATCAGGCGAATAGGAATTAAGGACAACGTGCGCCGGGAGCAGACGGACATTTACGACTGAAAGAAACTTTTTAACAAAATGGAAGAAAGAGACGTCGGCATCGAATTTTTTTTTTTTTTTTGGTGCTACCACACCTGAATAAGTACTGGTGCTCTTTCGCCCTGGCCCTCTCGGCTTAGTGACCCGTAGGTTGAGAACCACTGGCGTAGTGATCAGTAAGTAATTATAGTCATTTCTGATAGGACGTAATTCCACTTTTTTATGCAATCGGAAAAGTCAAGCGATGGAAACTGTATGTACTGGTCGTACGTACTAAGACGCTGCACTAAGTATAATGAATTCTGTATGTTTTAATATGATCTTTTTCTTTGCTGGATCGCTTGAGGTGAATGCCATCAGCGACTCCTCTTGGGAACGTCTTTGAAGATGACATGACCGAAGTCGATGTCGTACTGGCGGCAGAAGACGGAGATCCACCTCAGCTGGTCCACCGTCACGCCCACAGGCAGGTGGAGGACCACGTCCTGCACGGTGGTGGTAAAGAGGGGGGATCACATAATGACCACCCAACCAATATCGCTAGCGTGAATTTAGTGATAAGTTGCAATAAGGTTTTCATATCACTTATACAGTGTTAGAACGCCAGCGCAGGTGTTAGAATAGTGGGAAAAATACCTTATTACAACTCAAATGTCGGCCCCTGCGCTAACTACCACTATTGTCGCCACCGAGACCGTGCCCCTAACGATACCAATATTGGTTGGGCAATCAAATCACTGTTAGTGCCGTGGTAGTGTAGTTTAGTACCTTCGACCCGTCGAAAGCAGGTAGTATGGGCACTGCCGGGTCTCCAAAGTCCATCCTGCGCCTGCTGCCCTCCGGGGACGAGGGAGGAGGAGGCGGGTAGGGCAGGGCGAAGGTGCCCCGCGCGTGCGGGTTGACCCTGCGCCCGCGCGTGCCGGCCACGAAGAAGGCGTCCGGGGCGTCGCCGTCGTACACAAAGTCGCGGATGACGACTGTGTTGGCGTCCACGAACTCCACGTCTCCGGACAGCTCATGGAAGGTCAGGCGGTTGAAGGAGCCCTGTAGTGCTGCTGAGCCTGTGAGGAACTTAGGATGTGTATAATTCTGGTTAAGATCGGCGACCATTAAAAGCAATTATGAAGAAGACACTTTCACTATTGTACTACTACGGAAGTACAGGTACATAAGTTATTACTCGTATAGTATAAAGTTGTTGCACTAGGTAGTAACTACACTATACTGTACATATAGCACTTTTCAATTATTTTGTCCCACCGCTTTTCTCCTCCTCCTCTTCTTGACCTCCCACCACCAGCTGCGCTTGACTGCAGCACACGTGGACCCTCTTGAGCTGCTTGAGGTCTCCGCACATCTGGTTCCTGATCAGCTGCAGCAGCTGCAACTTTCTTGAGTCCGAGTTGCTCTCGTCGCCCAGTCGGACGGCCACCTCGTTCAGGCCGCTGCACCGGGACAGGCGGACGCACGAGGAGCCAGACGGACAGTCTGGTTCATGAGAGAGAGGATCAAGAGAGAGAGAGAGAAAGAGAAAGGAGATGAGCTGAGAGTTGCCGATGTTTCCCCCCTCCTCTCACTCACCCTTAGCAAAGGAGACGGAGCAGAGGAAGGCCACGAAAGCGACGCAGTTGGCCGGAAAGTTCATGACTGGTGTGATGATGTTGCTGGATCAATCGGAATCCTTGTGGCGGTGGCGGTGATGGTGACAGTGCTACAGTGTATACCAGTTGCGGTTGTTGATCCTGTTGATCCCTCCTGCACAGCACAGTCTGTTCAAGTTGGACCCTCGGAAGATCCTTGGAGCCGCCGACAAGACGACCCTCTCCTCCCTTCCTTCCTCACGTTTGTGGATCTCCTTTCACTGGCCGCCCAATAACAGGAATTGCAGGACATCGAATTGAACACCTCCTCCTTCCTTCCTTCCTTCCTTCCTTTCCTTCCTCCCTTTTTCTTCCTTCCTTCCTTCCTTCTCTTTTTTTCTCCACTTCCACCCTGCACCACACAATACCTATTTTGGGCGCTACGGCTCCGCACTCTTTCCAGCTTGTGGGTCTCACACGTCCGATGGAAAATCTGGTCAATGAAGAAGGATTTAAAGCCCTGTGCCCACCAGTCGTATACAGTACATTTGGCCCGCGCGGCGGCATTCTTCAGCAGATTTGCTTAAGAACTTTCCCTCTCCGGGAGGGAGGGCGGGGGGGTAAAGGAAAAAAAAAACCTGCTGGTGGTTCTGACCGTCGCGTCGGGGGCCGCTGGGTGCGTGTATGCATATGAGTTACGAATGAAAACTTCCTGCTTTGGAGAGGAAAGGAGGAGGCCCTAATTTTCCCCTCCCAGAGAAGGGTTGAAAACTTGAATGGGACCCAAAAAGGAAATAAAAAAAACGGAACAAGAGCCTTGAACTTAAAGAAAGAGAAGTACCTCTGTCGAATATAAAGAAGGTGACTCGAATTTTACTACACACGTAATTGGCGGCAGACTTTATTACTACGTCTTTGACCCAAGCACCGGAGGCCACGACGCATCTTTCTCTTCTCCCTGGAACAGCTACTACTAGTAGAAGCTGTAGTCCTCGTCCTGTTGGACGCACCCGAGGGTGGCGGCGTCGAACTCGGCCGCGGCGCCGCAGGTGCGCAGGCGGGGCTGACCGTCCACGCAGATGATGTACAGCGAGCGGGAGTCCGGCACGGAGAAACTGAAGGGGGGAGGGGGAGGGAGAAAATTTGTGAAATCGAAATCGTTGTGAAATTTGTGCTTCTCTTCCCATCTCACCGGGGAAATGGGTAGAATCGCTGTTCAAGAGGCGAGAGGTCCTCCAAGGCGGGGCAGACAAAGCCGCCCAAGAGTTCGGATGGGTTGCAACCTGGCGGAAAGGGTTGTCATCGTTCGTGATCGCCCTTTGCAGTCCTTCGCGACCGCATCAACGAGAACAGCAGCAACGACGTCAGTGCCAACAGCAAATGCAGCAGCAGCAGGACCACGTTTTTTTTCGCCTCTCCTTTCCTCACCAAGGTCGACCTGCAAGTCCGGATAGTTGCAGGTGTGTATCCTGTGGTCGTAGACGAGCCCGACCTCGCAGGGCGTCTCCCTAGGCTGGCCGAAGGCGCAGCGGATGTAGCTCGGGTAGCAGTTCTGGTAGGGGAAGATGCCGAAGTCGAAGGGGCAGTCACCGCTCCCCCTGGAGATCAAAAACGACGAAGTGTTCACTTCCTCCGAGCACCAAGCTTGTTTCCAGTGTATCCCTCTCCTCCACTCCCCTTTCCTCCCACCTAGGCTGTATCTCCTCCTCCGACCTCTCCCCGCAGGTCACGGCCCAGTTGTAGTGGCAGTGGTTGTGCACAGCTCCGGCGAATGCGCGCGCAGGATCGAAGAGGAGCCCGTGGCCGCACTCCTCGTACGTCAGCGTCCCGTTGGTGCACTTGTAGAAGTTGTGGCACGAGTGAGGGTCGGCGTACACCTGGAAAAAAAAATTAGGACTTGCTTTTCTTGTCCACATCTTCTTCCTCCAGAGGGTCCTCTCCTCAAGCCTCTCCCCACCTGCACTCCCTCCTTCTCCGGACAGGGTGAGTTGGAGACCGCGGGCGTGCTGGGAGCAGCAGAAATGGTTCCCCTCCTGTTGTTGCTGCCGTTGCGGTTGTTCCTGGGCCTCCCTCGCACCCGCAGCACCCTCCGGCGTCGCTGCTCCTGGGCCTCGGACAGAGACGACGACAGCACGGCCGCCACCGACGCCAACGCGAACAAAAAGGACGGCCTCATCTAGGGACGCAAAATACAAAAAAATACAGAGTATGTGACCGGTACCAATCAGCATGCCATATCTCACTTACCCTTTCTATTGATATTGTGATCTCCGGAATAATTTAAGAATGCGCAGCAAGGTGCGGAGGAAGCTCTGACGTCGTAGTCGGGTGCCTTTGATATGTAGACTGGGTGCCTCCTCTCCCTCCTGCCTCTCTCCTCCCCTCC
>JAAUYM010109690.1_pt1 | contig 10917 bp, 14 predicted proteins | sample 7278001 | NCBI WGS metagenome assembly JAAUYM01 (sample SAMN14350224, study PRJNA611818) | marine sediment metagenome | isolation source: surface marine sediment (1.8m) | place: French Polynesia: Moorea | collected 2018-08
GGTGGTGGCTGAAGAAAGAGAGGGGGGGAAGGGGCAGGCCAGGGGCGAGAAGGACAAGGGACGGGGGGGGATGAAGGAGGGAGAGAGAGGCCACGGGATTGATCGGCGATACGGGGAGGGAACGGGGGAATGATTGATGACACAAGGAAGACGGGAGACACAAATCTCTCACTGCTCACCTCACCAGATCGACTGGCGGGAAAGATCCTCCTGGAGAGGGGGGGGTGCAGGGTGCCTTTGAAACCCGATCCTCGACGCCGGGAGAGCGCTCCGGGTGCCGTCTTCCACGGGGTCGTCCTCGGGGGGAAGGGGTGCGCGAAGATGCCGACGTCAGCAGTCACGGAGAAGGCGAAACGGGGGGAGAGGGGACGCGGACACGATCGGGAACAGCTTAATGCAACTGAGTCGAGTCGAGCCGATCCGGGCCGGGCCGGGCCGAGCCGAGCCGAGTCAGAGCAGCAGGGAAAGAAAGCTGGGGGGGGGAGGGTTGCTGTCCGCCCTCTTTGCTCGTTTTGCCGTCGTCGTCTCTCTCTCTCTCTCTCTCTCTCTCTTTTCCGTCCCCTCCTTTCCTTTTTCTGCTGGCCGCCGCGTGGCTTCCGGCGGACGGGAAAAAAATAGAGAGCACCATAGAAAATCCACGTTAAACCACTATTTGTAAAAAAGAGTGATGTGCAACAACACTATGTCATATTAGAGGCTTAACGTAGTAGTAAAGTGCTGAGTTTATATTTTTTAGTAGTCAGTAACATCAGCTTATCTATGGCTCTCTCATTCTTGGGCTGAAACCGGCTACTACTGCCGTGGGCTTCCTTCTCTCCGGCCACTCTCTCTCTCTCTCTCTCGCCTCGCAGAGCTGTTCTCCTCTCCTCCCCTTCCATAGATGCATCAATGGCTATTAAGGCAGACAGGGCCGAACATTTGCGGCCGGCGACGAAGGAGGGGGATCTCTCGCAACGAATCGGAAAATTTTCCCTGAGGCCTCGCGCAACCTAGCCAGTTAAAAAAAAAGCTAACGCGTGTATCAGTCATTTTCAATTTTTGGGGGGAAAGAGGACTTGCAAGAGGGCAGGGTTGCCAACATTCGGCCTTCTTCCAACATTCTTTTGCTTTAATTACCTATTTTCCTTTTTTTCCTTTCCCTCTCTTTTTTTTCTGGCAACTGTAGCAGCGTGCAGTGTTACTGAATATCTTGGAAACTACACTGTGCCAGAAATTCTCCCTTAACACAAATTTCTTTTAGAAGCTAAACTAAATTTGTGCCGAAGGAAAAGTTTCAACACCCTGTCGTTTCGAAAATGTGTAGCTCTAAAGTGACGCCGTCAATTCCGCTGACACACCCCGTACGAGGAGAGAGGTTGCTCCTCAGAGCAAAATTGATTTTTAGCGCAGTGGCAGTGTTCCCGAGAAGGTGTCAATAAAAACATTGGCACAGAAAACAGAACAGAAAAAACAAACGAAGAAAGAACTTAGTTTTACAAAACCCGATGCACCCACCTACCTTCCTTATCTAGTATACGGTAGTAGTGCAGCCTGAGCCTGACCCAGAATATCAAGATGATGCCCTCATCTTCTTGGGGTCCCGCAGACAGCGTCCCCTCCTCCACCTTCACCCCTCAGGACCCCACGGTGGAGCAGGTGCGCCTGGCCATCGACCATGACGTCACCTTCGTCCTGGCTTCCACCGCAGACAGGTGGGACCATGTAGTAGTGGGTAGTGATATTCCTACGTAAACTGTAGTCTAAAAAGGAATTTAAAAAAATTGTTTAACAAAACATATATTACACACTAATTTTGCTAATGGACTGCAAAAACCTAACTGTTTTAATGATATTTAAAATGATTGCTCTTATAATAGCACAATTGGAAACTGCTGTTTTGAGGTACGAAATCCTCCTCTCTTGATACATAGGGCGTTCCTGGTCCAGAAGTTGCTGAGTGAGGAGAGCGTGGACCTCTGCCTGTCAAACTCCCTGGCGATCCTCCTCATTCCGCAGGGATCATGCCAAAATGAAGAGGAGGAATTGAAGTTGGCTCGGGAGAGGGTCTCACTGTGGTCCAACTACGTGCAAAGGATTATTGACCAAAAGGTAAATAGCAAACTTTGGGTTTGGAGGCTTCATATTTTTAGTGTAGTAAGTGGGGGTCTTTTTTTTTTTTTTTTTACTTTTTTTTTTCATCCGTCTTGCTTCAGGTTTTCACTCCTTTTGAGCAAGGCGATGATGCTATTGATACGACCATCAATCGCGGCGGGGTGGTGGTCTGCACCCCGAAGGACCTGTCGGATAACCTGGACAGGGTCGTCGTCTTGCCAGTGTCGCTGGTCATCGTGGACAATGCCCAGGTCTGCCTGGGCGGCCGGGGCTCCTTCCCTCCCTTCGGAGATCTGTTCGACCGTCTCAGGGAGAAGAGCGCCGTCGGCCCGTCGAGATCGAGGTTGGTAGCGGTCACCTCCAGCCTGCAGCACCTCCCCAGCGGCTTCGACAACTTCCCTGGCGTCTCCCGCGCGCTCGTCCGCGCCTTCCCTGGCAGGGTGGAGACCTCCTGCGAGCTGCTCTCCCTCCTGCGCCACTCGGCGGGCGCCAAGCGCCTGCGGCTCGTCCGGCACCGGCCGGCGCAGGGACAGGAGGAGGAGGACGCGACGGAGCAGATCGACACATTGGTCGATCGCTGTCGCCGCTTCTTCGACGCCCATGAGTACTCCCTCTTCGAGACCTACGGGGAGGAGTTCCGGGACCTCATCGACGGCATCCCCGACCCGGCAGAGGTACCCAGGATCCTGCTGGATCGCTTCGTCGACGTCCTCCGCCGGTTCGGCCTGTACTCGGCGGACCGGGCGGCGCTGCTGCTGGTCATCCAGCTGGAGAGGCTGAAGACGAGGGAGAAGTATGAGCGCCACTTTCTCCTGCTGGGGATGCTCTACACGACGCTCGTGCTGGTCCGGAAGGTGTGCGAGGAGGAGTTTGACCGGTCCGGACTGCTCCCGCAGGACCAGGAGGCCCTCATGCGGCGCCACTCGACTCCAAAACTTTTCAAGTTGGTCGACATCTTGCTGCAGTTTAAACCGGAGCACGTGGGGACCTTTAAATTTGGTAAGTATAAAAGAAAGCGACCTATTAGGTCCGCGATGAGGGATAAGAGCGAGAAGCCAGCCGAAAACGTAGAAAAGGAAGAGGTCAAAGAAGAAATCAAGTGCCCCAAGGAGGAGGAGGAGGAAGAAGAAGAAAGAGACGCGACTATGGAAAAGACCGAAAAGTGCACGCAGGAAACGGAAGAAGTTCAGGACGAGAGAAAGGAAGAGGAGACCGCCAAAGATGTAGTAGCCAGGGCGGAGGAGGAGGAGGAGGAGCAGGAGCAGGACGAGGAGGTGAGGCAGCAGAAGCAGACCAGCGGCGGCCACCCGAAGGAGCCGCCGCCGCCGCCGTCCGCTCCGAGACCCTTCCGGAGGGGCTACCATCGGCGGCACCCCTACTCCAGCTATGAGGACCCGGACTCCCTCTACGGGGTGGTCTTCGTGAGGAGCCGCTTCCACGCCAAGGTGCTCTACCACTTCCTGAAGGACCTCAGCCGTGCCGACGACAGGTTCTCCTTCCTCTCCCCGCAATACGTGATGGGGCCCCCCGAGGACGGGGGAGCCGATGACACTGGCGAGGGCGACGAGGACGGGGCCAGGAGGAAGCAAGAAGAGGCGCTAAGGTGAGGACGCGCAATGGAAGAATGTTTAAACTTTAAGCAAAATGAATTATTGGTTTGTTGATTGCTTTTTTTTTCTCCAGGCGCTTTCGCATGAAAGAGAGCAACTTGCTGGTGACCAACTCCCTCCTGGAGGTGGGAATCGAAACGGCACGCTGCAACTTGGTGGTCGCCTTCGACGCACCGGGAGACTTTAGGACCTTTGCCTACCAGAAGGTGAAGGCGCGCAGCAAGTACGCCAGCATCCTCTTCATGGAGGAAGAGGGAGGAGGGGCGACTGGAGAGGGTGGATCACAGCTGGCGCAGAAGCTGGCCGAGTTCTGCGCCACTGAGCGGCGCCTCTTGACGAGATGCTCCTACAGGGATCCTCCTGCGGAGGAGGCCCTGGAAGCCGACAAGGTTTGAAGAAAAATCGGAACTCTTGTGGGATTTTTTTGCTCGATTGACACCCAATAATATTATGTCCATGCTGCGTTTCTAGTTGGGCAATTCCTGGCTGCCGTCCGTGAAGGAGGAAGAGAACCACACCTCTTCGGCGGGATCGTCGGAGAGGCCCGCGAGTGGGTCGTCAAACGAGGCCAACGCCGCTGACTCGACGACCAAGGAAGAGGTGCCGCCCTCCTCGTCTCCGTCTCCGTCTCCATCCCCGGCCCCTCCGGCAGTCCCGGCCCCCTCGGCCCCCTCAATCGAGCGGAGGCCCCACAGGCGTGGCCGCGGCGGCGGACACTTGCACCCGTCTCCGGCCGTGTCGCTCCGCTCGGCCGTCTACCTGCTCAACCGGTACTGCGCGCGCCTCCCTAGCGACACCTTCACCCGCCTCACGCCCCTATGCGTGGTCAGGTCCGTCGCCGCCTCCGCCGGCAGAAGCGCCTTCGTCTGCGCCCTGCAGCTTCCGGTCAACAGCTGCCTGCGCCAGGTGGTCTTCGGCCCCCCGGCACCCTCGGAGACGCTGGCCAAGAGGGCAGCGGCGATGGAGGTGCTCAGGAGGCTGAGGGCCCTCAAGGAGGTGGACGAAGGCATGGCGCCGATCGGAAAAGAAGGTTTCCTGTCATCAGCGTACTCCAGACCCTCTACCGTCTCACCGGCACCGGCACCGGCACCGGCACCGGCAACGTCTTTGTCGACGGTCGCGAACGATGTCGGGAGCGACAAGCCCCAAGCAGAGGGGCCTCCCAAGGCTGCTGCTGTCGCGCCGGGCACCACGGCAGACGTCCCGTCCTCCAGGGACTTCAGGACTGGCACCACAAAGAGGCGACAGTACTACTACAAGCAGGTGGCGAGGAGCCTTGTGAGACATGCCGAAGGCGACGCCAGCTACCACTTGTACGCGGTGAACCTCTGCCTGACGTGCCCCATCCCGGAGGACCAGAACACGAGGGGCCGGCGGATCTACCCGCCGGAGAACGCAGCGCAGAGCTTCGGCTTCCTGGTCAGCGAGAGAATCCCACAGGTGTGTCCTTTTCCCATCTACACCCGCTCGGGGGAGGTGCTGGTCACCTTCGTCCACCTGGCCAAGGACGTGAAACTGGACAGCGAGAGGCGGACGAGGATGCTGGACTTCCATAGATACACTTTTGCACAGGTGAGTCTTATTTTGATTCTCAAACCGTCATAACGTTGCGTAGGTACAGTAAGTTTAAAATGTTGATTATATGTACCTAGGTGTTGCGGATGGAGAAATACCCGATGGCGTTCTCGCCCGAGAGAAGCGACAATTCTGTGATGATTGTTCCCCTGAAGAAGAACAGCCTCGAGAAGGAGGGAGATGAGAGCGGCCAAGAAAGTCCGCTCAAGTCCATTGACTGGGAGTTCTTGGAGGTCATCAGTAAGGAGAGAGGAACGAAACTGGAGGTGAGTTGCCTAAGGAAAAAGTCCAGTCTTGGCCAAGTAAGAGAGTTAGCAGAGCGAAGAAGTTTGCGATGCTTGGACATTTTTTCTAGACCTTGTCCGACGAGTCCCGGTCCGGCTTCGAGTTCGTCCGGTCCCGCTTCTCCGACGCCGTGGTCATGCCCTGGTACCGCAACCGCGACCAACCCCAGTACTTCTACGTGGCGGAGATATGCGACCACCTCAACCCGAAGTCTGACTTCCCAGCCCAGGGCTTCAGCTCCTTCGAAAAGTAAGTTGTGCCGTGCTTTCTTGTTTCCTAAGCGCACAGATGCTTTACTATAGGTATGTGTAGGTACATGGTCAGGCTAATGTCCTTGAGAAAGTAAAAGACGTGGCAATTCGTGAAAAAAAAACCATTACATTTGAAAAAAAATTGTTGGATTGTGATACTTAAGTTAGCAAGAGTTGAAGGTTGTTGGAACAGCACAGAGTTTGTTTTTTACAGTGCAAAACGATTCCTTTTGGCTTGCAGGTATTACAAGGCGAAATACGGCCTGCAAGTTCAAAACCTGGAGCAGCCTCTGCTGGACGTGGACCACACGTCGGCAAGGCTCAACTTTCTGACACCCAGGTAGCAAGCAAGCAATATGTTCGACGACGAGATGACATGAAACGATAGATCTCACCTCTTTTTCGCACCGCCAGGTACGTGAATCGCAAGGGCATTTCGCTTCCCTCGTCGAGCGAGGAGACGAAGAAGAACAAGAGGGAGAACCTGGAGCAAAAACAGGTACGTGGAGAACGACCACATGTCGTGCCTGCGACATGTGCTGCGGCTTGATGATGCTCTGTGAAAGTCCCAGATTGTCTTGATCTCCCTGGCAGATTCTGGTTCCCGAACTGTGCTCCATCCACCCGTTTCCCGGCACCCTGTGGCGCCAGGCCGTCAGCCTCCCGTGCATCTTCTACCGGCTGAACGGGCTGCTGTTGGCCGACCAGCTCAGGGCCGAGATCGCGGCGGAGATGCGCATCGGGACCCCGTCGGTGGCGGACGGGTTCCGCTGGCCGCCTCTCGACTTCGGCTGGACGCTGGCCGACGTGCTCAGGAACAGGGAGAGCCAGCAGCAGCAGCAACAGCAACAGAAGGGCAAGGGAAGGTCGATGGCGCGTGGCGACGGGAGCAAGTTGGCCGGACTCCTCGGGGAGGGCGACGCGGACTCGGACAAGGACAGTCGGACAGAGCTGGAGGCCCTGAGCGATCGGTTGGTGGACAAGATAAAGGAGGAGGACAGGAAGCTGAAGAAGAAGTCCCTGGAGATAGGGATGTGGAGCAACGAGATGGCCTCCAAGTTGGACGAGGAGGGCCGCTTCGACGAGGACATGGACGAGGAGGAGCTGGACGAGATGTTTGGGCCGAACGTAGCTCTCCCGGACAACCTCACCATTCTCAACAACGTCGGCGGTGTTGGGTAAGTCAGAGAAAACTTGGCTACCCGGAAAGGAAACAGACTTCAAAAAAATTTATACAGTTGGTCGTAACTCATATCCTTGAAATTTTGTCCGTAATACTGTATCAATTTTTCTGAAGAATTTACGTAGACAACACACTAAAAGGGGTTTAAAAGCTTGTATAGCAAATACTTGCCACGTCCTTGCAGGACTGGAAAGACGAACAAAAAGAGCCAGGGCCGCGATTGGGGGACTGGCATCGAGCAGAAAAGGTTCCGCGTGGCCTCCCCAACCTTCTTCTCCAACCCCAACATTAACATCCCCGGCCTGATTGAGGACGAGGACGACTTCGACGACGACTTCGACGACGACCTCTCCTACGTGGACTCCGAGGACGAGGAGTGGGAGAACAAGAAAAAGAAGAAGAAGAACGACGATTTGGAAGTGAGGAAATGGAGATTAGCTGTTAAGATTTTTTTTAATGTTGCACATACTACTGGTGATCCTTGTATATGGAAGGTCGAACCTGAGGTCGGTGGCTCCTCCGGAGTAGCCCGCATCGAATTTCGAGGAAACCAAGCCGAGGCCATTGAGGACGAAGCGGTGGCCACCAAGAGGGCAGAGTGGCTGCTGAAGAGCAAGGAAGACGAGGAAAAGATGCTCAAATCCTTGCCCTGGCCGGATCCCAAAGATTTTCTGTTGGAATCAGGTATGTAGTTCAAAATATGCTTTAAAGAAATTTGGTGAACATTTTTTACTTGCGTGCGAACAGAAGAGAAGGAAGAGACGTCCCTCTCCCCCGTGCCTTGCGTGAAAGAGGAGGAGACGTCAATGGAGGAGCTTTCCAAGTTCCTGTTCCCTTCCTTCGTGCCCTCCTCGTCCGGTCCCCGCCCGACCCCTGACCCCGCCACTGCCTCGGAGGCTTTCTTGGCGGTGGAAGAGGCCGAGCTCTCCAAGGTGAAGGGGGAGATGGAGGAGAGCCTGGGATTCTCCGCGCGACAGGTGCTGCCCACGACCTCGTCTTCGGTCCAAGTCGGAGTCATTCGACGTCCAGGCGAGGTCGACGGCGAACCAAAGTTCAGGTGAGAGACGGAGAGAGGAGAGAGGGGGGGAAAAGCCATTTACAACTCTCAATACAATGGCAACTCTGCCATCTCTCCAGCTTCGACGAAGAGCCGGACCTGTCTTTGCATCCAGGCCCGTCCCCTGCTGTCCTCCTCCAGGCCCTCACAATGTCAAACTCCAACGACGCCATCAACCTAGAGCGGCTGGAGACGGTTGGTCCAGATCAGTTAATCCAAGTAAAAGTTTTTCATATCAATCTACATTCGTTAAATCTCGCCTTGCAGGTGGGAGACTCCTTCCTGAAGCACGCCATCACGTCCTACCTCTTCAGCGTTTACGAGAACGTCCACGAGGGACGGCTCAGTCACCTCAGGTCCAAACAGGTGGGAACAGGAGTGGGGACAGCAAAGTGATCTGTACTGAAGATTAGAATTTTTTTATTATTATCTTCACGCGTAGGTGAGCAACGTGCATCTCTATCACCTCGGAAAGCAGAGGCGACTGGGAGAGAGGATGATCGCGTCCAAGTTCGAGCCTCACGACAACTGGCTGCCGCCCTGCTACCACGTACCGAAGTGAGTGTGGTTCGAGACTTTGAACTTGCTTAGCATGGAAACCTTGCCTCTGCTAATGGGAGCAACTTTTGTGCCAGGGACCTGGAGACCGCCCTTATCGAGTCTGGCGTCCCTTCCACCCACTGGAACATGGCGGAGCTGACCGGCCTGCTCGACGGCGATGGAGGCGAGGGCAGGGACAAGGAGGAGCTCTGCAGGCTCATTAGGAGCAGGGCGGGGCAACCGCAGGAGAAGCGGCAGGACCAGGACCTGCCCTCCTTTGTGCCGTACAACCTGCTGACCCAGCACAGCATCCCGGACAAGAGCGTGGCCGACTGCGCAGAGGCCCTCATCGGCGCCTACCTCGTGGCGACGGGCCAGCGAGGCGCACTGCTCTTCATGAGCTGGATTGGACTTGAGGTTAGAAGGAGGAGGAAAAAAAAGAATATTTTATTTGTCTTCTGCCTGCAACTGTATGTACCTTTTATTCCTGAAGGTACTACCAAAGGATCCAGAAACCGGTGAATATGGCCGTTTGCTGCCACCAACATCTCCACTTCTCAGGTACGTCACCCCACCGCCACCCCACCCCCGAGTACGTTTGCTGGCACTCTGGAAAACTAGCACACACTAATCTCTCGAACCCTGATGGTGTCGACCGCAGGGTGGTCGATAATCCGGAGGGCCACCTCGAGTACCTCCTCCACGGGTACGACAAGTTCGAAGAGCGCATCGGCTACCGGTTCAAGGATCGAAGCTATCTCTTGCAGGTACGCGTACTACGGTACTGTTTTCCGGCAGTTTTGCTTGCGAATCGAATTCATTGGGCCGATCACCAAAATGCCGCTTCTTACAGGCATTCACCCACGCCTCCTACTACCCCAACCGCCTGACCGACTGCTACCAGAGGCTGGAGTTTCTTGGCGATGCGGTCCTCGACTACCTCATCACCAGGCACCTCTACGAGGACGACCGGAAGCACTCTCCGGGCGCCCTGACCGACCTCCGCTCCGCTCTGGTCAACAACACCATCTTCGCCTCCTTGGCCGTCAGGCACGAGTTCCACAAGTACTTCAGGCACTTCTCCCCTGGCCTTCAAGCAGTCATCAATAGATTCGTCAGGACACAGGTGCGTAATGCAGAGGCATAGGGAAAAAAATTACTGTAAGAAACTACTACACTATACTATACTAGATACTAGTATACTACTACACCACACTATACTAGATGGAGAACGGCCACGCAATCTCTGACGACGCTCTGCTCTTCCTGCTGGGCGAGGAGGAGGCCGAAGCGGCGGAGGACGTGGAGGTGCCGAAGGCGCTGGGCGACATCTTCGAGTCGGTGGCGGGCGCAGTCTACCTGGACTCGGGGCGGAGCCTGGACACCGTCTGGAGGGTGTACTACGGCATGATGCGAGGGGAGATCGAGCGGTTCAGCGGGTCCGTGCCCAAGTCCCCGATCAGGGAGCTGCTGGAGCTGGAGCCGGAGACGGCGAGGTTCGGGAAGCCCGAGAAGCTGGCGGACGGACGACGGGTGCGCGTCACCGTGGAGGTCTTCGGCAGGGGCACCTTCAAGGGCATCGGGCGCAACTACCGCATCGCCAAGTGCACAGCGGCCAAGTGCGCCCTCAGGGCGCTCAGGAGGGCCAGGGAGGCGTCCAAGGAGGACTGAGGGCCAACTGGCCTCGCCGTCAAGAATCTGTCATTGTTGCTGTTGTTGTAGTTGTTGCATTCAGGAAATGCTGCCTATCGCGCGTGCATATTGCACACTAAGTCCATGCAAGTGCCCTGTCACGACTGTGAGCTCAGAAAGAGGAAACTCTTCCAGAAACGTTTGATCGTATTCTTTTTTTTTAACTTGATTTTTTTGGGGGGGGGGGTAAAATGTATTATTTTTCCAATAAAACATAATTTATTTGAATATTTTTTTGTCAATGTGTTTCTTTCTTTATTTATTTTGAGGGTGGGCAAATGTAAGTGTTTATTTTTAACTTTTGAAATTTATCGTGCAGTGCAGAAAGTTCGTCATTTTGCCTTATAGAACTTGCACTTGACATTCAGGACGTCCTCTCTGAGATACTGGAGCCGAGCCCAGATGGCGCCACTTAAGTCACAGCATGAAGTGTTTGTCACCTCCGCCTTTGCTTTCATTCAGCTGCACACCAATTGACTTCTTCATAAATTTTGTTTGCATATTCTTTCAAGGTTGCGATCAGCAATTACCCGACGGGACTTTTAAACTGACAAGCATAACATAACAAGCATAACATAACAAGCATAGACATGTAATGGAACATGGCATTAGCATACCACATAAATGTCACAA
>JAAUYM010025296.1_pt1 | contig 10911 bp, 11 predicted proteins | sample 7278001 | NCBI WGS metagenome assembly JAAUYM01 (sample SAMN14350224, study PRJNA611818) | marine sediment metagenome | isolation source: surface marine sediment (1.8m) | place: French Polynesia: Moorea | collected 2018-08
AGAGAGAGAGAGTGAGAGAGAGGGGGGAAGAGAGAAAGAGAGATTTTCAATGACAAAAACCTGGTCAATTTCATCAAGCGCGTACAGGAACCCCTGATGCCGCAGTGATCTTGATGCTACAGCTTTAAAAAACTGATCTCTCTCTCTCTCTTTCTCTCTTCTCTCTCTCTCTCTCTCTCACTCTCACTCTCACTCTCGTTCTCTCTCGGTTGAATCAAAAACAGTGTTACGGTACGCACATGGTCATCTTGACCATGCTCCTGTCGTTGAAGATCTGGCTCAAGTTGATGAGAAAATCAACAATCCAGCTTCCAGTGCACCTCAAGAAAGGATTGAGCTTCAAAAACAGGTATTGTGCATTCTTGTAGCTTTAATATTAAAGCTCCAAACTAAAAAAAAAGAATTGTGACATAATGTTTGAACTGTGGGGTACAGTTGGAAGGCTGAAAACTGTCCGATTTCAAACTGTCCAAAGTCAGTATTTAAGATTGAAAGGAAAACTGTCCGAAAGAAAACTGTCCTCCTTCTGAAATCTCTCCCATTCATCACAGAAAAACTGAATGAATAAGAATTTGGTGTGGACAGTAAACTCTCCAAAAAGTCATAACTCTCCAAAAACTGTAGCAGAAAACTACAGTAAATGAATGACATTTGGTGTGGACCGTTATTCTTCTATTTTACTCATTGAGCATTACTAAATAAATTAGAATAATTTATGAGTCATACAGTGTAATCAGAAATTCAATGTTCCTCTTGCATATGGGACACTCTCCCTTTTCATCTCAATTTCCTTGAGCACACAAATCACAGAAACTTTCAGCTGATCAGCTGATCAAAGGATGTGGTAGACATGACCTTGGTAGGAGAACAGATCATCTCTTTGACCAGGTAGCTTTCTGTAGTTCGTCATTTTTTTCTTGTTTTTTTTTTTTTCCTTGATTTTTTCCTCCGTGGTTTTCTGTCTTTCAGTGTTTGCAAACAGCCAGCTACCTTATCTTCCTTCCACCCCCCAAGACAGTCTCAAATTCCATCCCTCTCTTTCTTCCTCCTCTTCCAGTTTCAGAGAGTTTTCTGTCAGACAGAATTTAGTACTGCAGGAAAGAATGGAGAAGAGTTTTCTCTCTGTGCATTAGGAGACATTTCTGTAACCATTCGGACAGTCTACCATAAGATGGGGGACAGTTTTCTTTCCAAATAAAAATAATTCATTTGTACAGTTCACGATCAGACAGTTACCAACACACCATGCAGTTGACCAAGAAAGATCAAGAAGTTTTAACGTTTGTACTGCATGCTCAGTGTTGGTTGAAACTAAATTCTGATTTTTATACAGAAGTCAACACTCGAAAACGACACTAATATTCATAAAAGATGAAAAGTGCCTTTAGGTAAACATGACTTAATGGATTTTGATACATCGGATTTAAGGTGATGATATATCCCAAAATGACAATGATCTTTAAAATAAGCCTACCAACAAGTTGTTTGGCAAAACCACGATGCTTTGTTCTAGGAGAGTAATCAACACACCTTTTTGAAGGTTTCTTGTTGGCGCACCATCTTTCAGAGCATTGTACTCCAACTAAGGAAGGAATATTGCAGAAATTCTGAAAAAAGTTGAAGTAGTAATAAAGTTTAGATGCAGACACACTAATGCAAGTGCAGACACCAGGCCAGACAAGTAACTCCTGTAGAACACTTTCAAATTATAGGAAAATGTGTCTCATGGGCAGATTACACACACACCCTGTGTTTTTAAATAAGCATGTCTGTTTTTTTTGCAGTTTATTCTAACAGTTAAAAAAATAAGCATGTACACACAAAAACTGAACTGAATAAAAAACTTGAAAGTGACACCATAAGTTCCATGACCTTTGCATGTTTCATGCTTAAACAACTTACTTTTGTGCAGACACAAGACATTTTGCAGTTACGGGTTATTCCACAACTCTCTTTTTTCATCGTACAATAAAGTTGTACTTCTTCTGTGGTGCCTGAAATAAATTTTGAACCATCAGCTCTACTTTGCAATAAACTTAATGTGTAAAGGATTGTGCCATAGTTTGCATAACTGGTGTGCTTATTTTATTAAATTGTTAAAGTTCTTTGTGGTTTTAAAGTTGCGTGTAGCATTAGGCTAAAGCATTTGAATATTTCAAATGCCAGGCCAATCCTGACTTCTGGCCTTTTTAGATAGACTAATTTCTTAGCTAATATGTTCTAGTGTAGTGGTATGTATGTAGATGAATAATGTTTTGATTAAATCTTATTTATGGGTGGATGTGTGTTTTTTTTTATTAATACTTACTTGAATCTTTAGTTATAAAGCAACACAGACATTTATCTTTTGGTTCAGGCTTCTGTTTGAAACCCTTCCCTGTAGGCAAAAAGCACAAAAATAGATAACACCAAAATCCAAAACAGTTACTAAGTATGGAGCTAGACAGAGGCAGTATCTAGTGTCATCTTGTTTTTCAGTCTACGAGAAAGCAAAAGGCACAGACTGTCTATTGGTATGAAATCTAGGCATACAGATATAAAATCTACATACAGAGATTGTCCCACATAAAATGCAACACTTTTAATAGTGCTCCTTCTTGTGGTTACAGCCATTGCTTAATACCATTGGCTATCATGACATGGCACTTGAAAAGCATGCTCTCGGGCATGCAGCCCAAGTCCAAGGATCAGCTAAAGTCTGAGATTAAGAATGCATGAGCCAACCAGGAATCACACTTTATCAAGACCAACTGCAGCAAGTTCTGCATCAAGCTGGAGTTAGGTGGACATTTTGAGAGCATAAGTCCAGCTAAGTTATGCCTACTCTCATCCAATTTTCAAAGTTATAAGTTGTTGCATTCAAGAAAAAATAATCTGTATGCAAGTTAAAAGCAAGTGTTGGATTTTATGCCTGCCGACCTGTACATACTATACGAGAGACTCAGCTGACAATGAAAACAAAACAAACTGTTTAATAAACTCCGACGACAAGAAAGTGAAGTACACCCTGGTCCTGTGAGCCTGCTGGTGGCCTCCAAGTAGTCATCTGGCCTCCATAGTCTACAGACATCAAGAAACCCAAGGACATGGCCACCACTGCCCCTGTCGTGGCCGAAGGCAAGATCTTGGACCTGATCAGACACACAGTTGACTTTGGTGAGATCAAGAACCTGTCCAAGGTGACAAAGGACGTGTTGGCTGCCACTGTAGTCTACTTGGCGAGGAGGATTACCCACCAAGAGGACTACAGGAACCTCATCCATGCCATCGCTGCCATGTCTACCCCTTCCATGCCCGCACCCACTGCCAACAACAAGACAGCCGGGGATGCCTCTGGGGGGTGCAGTGATGATGATCTGGCCCCACTCCCTCTCCCCCAAACCTAATGGCCGGTTCCTCCCTCATGCAGCACCACTACCTCCACCCAAGAGGGCAGGCTCAAGCTATGCAAGACTCGGTGGACCGGGGCAACCTGTGACAACCGCAGGTGCAACAGAGCGCACCCTGTGTACTGCAACAGCCCCACCTGCAACCCCACGTGGAACCCAAACTGCCAGCTCTGGCACACCATCAGGAGTGCGGAAAATGGAAGCAGCATCCCAGCTGGAGATATACAAGATTAAAGAGAAGTTGGCCAGGACTACCAAGACCCCTCACCACAGGAGCTATGCTGAATTGGCTGCCAGCACCCCCAATCCACACCCTCCTTAGCCCCACGAGTGGCCCCAAAAGTGATGGCCATGGCCCCTCTGGCTCAGGACACACCCATCACCTACCTGGCCGACATCCTAAGCACAGGACACTTAAGGTAATAGGTTGGAACTCCAGCACCCTCACCAAGGGACTGACAAAGGAGATCACCCTCTACCTCCTCGACAGCAACAGCATCGACATTCTCTTTGTCTCAGAAGCCAACATTGGAATCGACACTGCCACCTGTGGGGGCAAGATCCACGTCCTGGCACTGGTCAAGACCGACGTGGCTTTGTCACTCAATGTGAGGGTGCGGCACAACCTCACTTCTCTCACTTCAAATGGTCTTGCCATTTGGCTTGAGGCGGCCATTCCACATCAGCCAGCCTCAAAGAGAAGTGGAGCACCTTGACTTACTGATGGGCCAGCTCAAGGCAGCCACAGCAGTGTCCAAGTCCATCCTTGTTTCTGGGGACTTCAACCTTGATGCCTCAAGGGCTGACGACAGCACCTGCACAAGAAAGACTATGCTGGAGGTTCTGGATAACCATGGAGCACCTGGGCTTTTCCTACCTCCCAACATTCCACACATGGTGTCCACCATCTACCATGTTTACTGCCTCGGGCTGAGGGCCATGGTCAACATCCTGCCAGATGGCTGCCTGCCATGGTCAGCACCTCCTGACTGCAGCACAAGCTTTCAAGATTGGGCATCAGAGGCAAGGAGGCATATCCTGGTTTTTATCCTATATGAGCGGTGGCATCCAAGCTGTCAGTTGAAATGGTGCTTTGTCCGACTTGAGGCCAGTGGAGTATGGGGCCCTCTTTTCTTCCTTGTGCTCATGGACGATCTACCAAATGCTGTGGGGACTGCCCACAGCATTTGGTAGAACACTGTCGGCTACGCGAATGACGTAACCTTGTGGAAGGTTGGCAAATCTTTTGGCAATCTTAGGGTGAAACTCATGGACAGAGCCTCCTCACTTGTCAGTTACGTAGCTGCCAGTAAGCTTATGCTCAACCCTGCCAAAACACAGTTTCTGCTCACTGGATGCCATGGCAGCAAGAACAAGAATTGCCCTGAGGTTTCTGTCGGCCCGGCCACAGTAGCTGCCGGTGGAGGAAACTTTGCAGCTTCATGGACTTGCGGCTAAAACAGACTTGCGGCCACCTGTCTTGTGGCTAAGATAGACTTGCAGCCACCATAGACATGCGGCTAAAATGGACTTGTGGCCACCATAGACGTGCAGCCACCTGACTTGTGGCTAAAATAAACTTAAGGTCATCTGATGTGGCCACCTGACTCACAGCATGCACTTAAAGATTGACTTCATGTATTTTGTTTACAGTACATATTATTTTGAGGTTGTGATTGGCAATTACTTCCTCCATTCCCCCCCTCCCCCCCAGAAAGAGGGGGTAAACAAAAAAGCAATATTGTTGTTGTTGTTTTTTGAGTGGGAGGGGCTGCAGCATGATGTTAAACCACATCCCTCCACGGCCGGTCCGCAAACACGGGACCATTATGCAGGCATAATGGTCCCGTGTTTGCCTCCGACTCACATCAGTTTTTTCTACCTCTCAATCCTGGTCCAGCAGAGAGCCAATTTTTGCTTCCCGGAGGAAGCTGGCAACCTGCTTTGTGGACCAGATGAGTGGAGAGCTTTGGAAGGGAGTTCCAAAGACTTTTAGCCGAGCCCACGCAATAACTGGACACTCTGCCATTAGATGAAAGGATGTCTCTTCATCCTCCCAACATAGTCTACATTCTGCATCATCGGATTTATCGACAAGCGCAGAATGTCTTTTTAAAAAGTTGTGCCCTGTTATGAGTTGCACAAACCTGCTAAATTGCTTCCTGTCAGTATTTAGTACTTGATGAGAAAGTTGCTTTTGGATTGTGGGGAACCATTGTTTGGTTTGTCTACAATCATTTCGTTTCAGCCACCTCTCAACCAAGGCTCCATTTTTTGCAGCCTCATCAGCCCTTTCGTTTCCAATGTGACCCACATGTACTTTTATCCACTTGAGTGTCACTTGATTTGTCGAGCTCGCCTCATTTAGTTTGAGGACTGCCTCTTTTGTTAGCTTCGAGGTTTGCTTATAGCTTGCCACTGTAAATAATGCCGCCCTGCTGTAAATGTAGACATCAATGGATTTGTATTTGCAGTTGTCGGTTACCCATTCTGCTGGCAGCAGAATGGGTAACCGACATAGACTTCGCCCTGAAAGACTGTTGCATATGCCCCTAAATGATATTCTGTTGCTACCAGTTCGTCATCCATGGATGCTTCCCCTTGGTAAACTACAAAACCACTTCCCGTCTGCTCCTTAAAGCGAGAACTGTCAGTATAGACTTGATACTCAGGGTGCCCATATGGAAATCCCTTAGAAAAACTTTCTTTGTCCACCTGAAATAATCTTTCCCAGAGAAAAGTCTCTGGAAGAAGATCACTGGTGGTAACCGGGATATCGAACTCTGCCAATATTTGTTGGCAGAATTGTCTATGTCCCATTTTGTTTTTTCCCTATGTCAAGAGTCTTCCGTCATTGACGAGCATAAGACCTTGTGTCCTTTTATGCGCAAGTGCCGCCTCACATTTAATGTGTATGTCTAAGGGCATCACGTGTGCTATAACTTCGAGACCAGCAGTTGGTGTGCTGCGTTTGAAGTGTCCCATTGACATGAGAGCCAGATGGTTAAGTCTGTTTAACTCTACTTTTGCCCATTCATTATCACATGCTTTCGCCCAGACAAGTGCCCCATAAGCTAGGGCTGGTCTGGCTACGCCTGTGTATAACCACCTCTGCATATTCGGAGGTACACCCCATAGCTTACCCATTACGTTAAGTAATTTTAGCAAGTGTCCCTTTGCTGACTTAACCTTTAGTTTAAGGTGTAGAAGCCATCTCAGTCGGTTGTCGAAGGTTATACCTAGGTATTTAACCTTGTCAGAGAAGGGAATTTCAATTTTCCCCATCCTAATATTGGAGGGGGGAGTGAATTTCCTTCTTCTCGTAAAAAGAACAGCAACCATTTTTGCAGGGCTAAGCACAAGACCAGCTTGTTTTCCCCACTCCAATGCAGCATCAACTGCTCTTTGCATCTTGCTCCCCAGTATAACAGGAGAACTCCCACTTGCTATGAGACCTGCATCATCTGCAAATCCACATATATTCACTGTACCCGTGTCGTAGAGCTTTAATAGGCTCTCAAAGGCTAGGTTCCACATGAGTGGTGAAAGAACTCCCCCTTGTGGGGTACCTTTCGTTAAATACCTCTTTGTCGCTACTCCCTGGTGCATGAACTCTATTCTCCTATTACAAAGGTAGTGTTCATACCACCTGATGAAGTGCTTCGTGATGCCCTTGTCTCTCATTCTAGGAAGACACCAAGTGCAAATTCATTCTTTACCAGAGCACTTTCTATGTGCTCTGCCATGTTAGATAGTGCTGATTCAGTATTCCTCCCTTTGCGGAAGGCATGCTGTTTTGCGCTCAATGGATTTCGCAATAACGTTGTTTTGTTTAATTGCCACATTAGCACTCTCCATTATTTTAATTATGAATGAAGAGAGAGTAATAGGACGGAAGGATCGTGGCAGAGCAGGGTCTCTACCCTCTTTTGGGAAAAAAACCACTCTTGCGTTCCTCCATTGCTGGGGTGTATACCCCAGCAAATAACTGGCCTTATACATTGCTGTTAGGCGTTGTATGGATTTGTCTCCCAAGTGCTTAAAAATGCATGGTTTGAGTTCATCTGCCCCCGGAGCTTTAAAGTCCCCAAAGGTATTAATAGCCTCTCTCACCTTTATTGTGGTTATGAAAGATACGTCTTGAGCATCGGTGTCGTACCTTCTCGTATGTTGGCTGTATGATGCTGGAGTTGTTTCGCTTCCAGGGAAGTGAGTATCCAACAGCATTCCTATGCTCTCTTCAGGAGACTGGCACATGGTCCCTTCATCCCTGCGGAGAATCCCAAGAGTATGATGATTGTTTTAGCAATTTTGTTGATGAGCGCGGCCTTTTTAGGGTCATTTGCCTCATTGCAAAACTGCTGCCAGTCCGTCCTTTTTGCCTTCCTTAAGGCCTTAGAGTACGTGCGTCGGGCTTCCTTCAGGATGTTGAAGCACCCCTGCGAATGCCATTTTCTGCATAGAGAGAAGGCTGATTTCACATTCTTCTTCAATACTGTTAGTTTATGTGACCACCACCTGAAGGGTTGGACTGTCGTCTTTACCTTTTTTAGTGGATGTGATCGATTGAGCACATTGTTGATGTCTCTCACAAATCCCTCTGCCTCCAGTTCCAGGTGCTGGATAGTCCAGTGTTGGGGTACGTATGGGGTATTCCATGGTTTTCTGCAATAAATCCCAGTCGCCCTGGTTAAAGTTCCTTGATTTAAGTACAGTGACGTTACTTATCGTAATAAGGAATTGGATGAGGAGGTGGTCCGACCCTTGAACATCAGTAGTGACTCTCCAGTTCCTGATCCTCTCCCACACGTTGGCCATGCTGAGGGTGACGTTAATGATGGTCCTCGCTTTCCCTCTGGAAAAGGTAAAGTGGTCGCCAACATTATAGATATTGATGTTATGCGCAAAGATTAATTCTTCCAGCATCTCATCTCTCTTATTCATGTCATTGCACTGCCACAAACTGCTGTGGGCATTTGTGTCGGCACAAATGACCAGTTCCTTCTTCTTCCTTGCACAGTAGCGTAGCAGTTTCTCCAGCTGGGGAGGCCATACCGCTGTGTTGGTGATGTCCATGTAGAAGGAGGTGATGAGGACGTCCTCCTTCTCCCCCAACTTCCACAAGCATGTCGCCATGTCTCCAAGAGTATACTCTGGAACAAGCCACATATTCAAATCCTTAGATGCATATATTGCAGCTCAAGGTCTATTTGAGGATTGATCATAAAATAAATTATGAGCTTTACCAAAACCTATCACCTTTTCGTCGCGTAAGGGAGGTTCCTGTACACAGACAAAGAATGAGTTAATATTCCCTACATTATTGGGGGGATTTGTGTGCAGGGTGGCTCGTAGATACTCCATTAGTGAGAGAGTACCTGTTAGGTCTTTCTGCAAGTTAATCTGGGCACCAAGCACATTACATTGCATGAAGTACACAAAAGTACTTAATGTCCTTTACGACGACCGTCTAGATGGTGGTGTCGGTCGTCAGCCATGACCCCTGGAAGTAGATCTCCAGGCGGTGTGCGGCCACCCCGATGTTCCCGTTCCGCTGGCGAAGAGCTTCGAATAGCTCCTCCTCCGCGCCGAATCTGAGGAGACGCTCCGTGCTGCCTCCAGGAACCTTCCTGCATCCCCTGATGACGTACTTGTTGGGGAGCTTATTCTGGAGTATCGCCATTTGCAGGACCTTTCCTGCTGTGAAGACTCCAGACATCAGAGGGGGCGGCAGCCTGACCGAGAGAGGGACGTACTTCCCCCTCTCCCCCTTGGCCCATCCCCGAAAGGTAAATTCCGCCAATTTGATGGTGGCAACGATGTCCCTCATCTGCTCCAGCGACTCCTTGTTCACCAGACAAATCAGCCTGACGCCCTTCGCGAAGCCGGACCATTCCAACGTTGGGACTTCCTTCCCCCCGAAGACGAGGTTCATGAAGGTCACGTTGAGCTTCTCGTAGAAGAACGTCCACGTCTCCTTAGACATGGTGCGTCGCTCCTCCTCTCCCGTGTGGACGTACAGTAAGTATGGGAAGTCCTTTCTCTTCTCCCCCTTCCCGGCCATGTTGGCGTAGGTGGGGAGAGCAGCCCTGATGTCGTCTGCGAAGTCCTCGAGACCAGGCTCGGTAGACTTGTCATCGATGACGTCCTGTTTCTCCTCGTTGTCGTTGGACACTGAGGGGGGTGCCGATCCACTCGGGGTAGCTGGTGAGGCTCCCAGTTGTGGAATCTTGAAGGCGAAGCTGCTCACCATGGGAGTAGCTCCTCTCTCTGAAGAGAAAGAACGATTTTTTCTCTTTTTGTCAGTCACATTTCCCATAGAAGTTGACTTACTTTTTGGGGGGGGGGGGTCGGGTTTTTGGGCCCCCTTTCCCTTTCCCTGAATCTCCTTTGCCAGCTTGCGCAGGGTGAGGAGCTGTTTAGCCGTCGGCTTGTCCGAGGCGTCAAAGGCGCCCCAGAGGTCACGGAACCGTAGGGAGCCCATGAGCCGCTTTGGGTCCGGATCTGTCCCCGTCAACTCCTTGAACTCTGCCTTTAGCTCCGGGGTCGGGAAGAGCGCAAGTATGATCTTCGCGTTCTTCTCCAGGTGGAGCTTCACCGTTTTTTCTTTCTCCCCACGATGGGAGGAGGCCACGTTCCCCCTCCGGCTGGCCGAACCAGTACCCGAGGAGGGTCCCTGCGCCATGGCGAGAGACGTGGGGGAGGACTCCCGCGCTGTGGCGAGGAGTCCCGGGTCCTTGGTCGCCGTGGCGGCCGCAGACGGGTCCTGTTCCCCTTCTCGTGCCGTGGCGGAGGAGCGGGACGGGGACCTGGCCCGGAGGCTGGTCTTCCCGGATTTTGAGCCGGGCATCAGGGTGGAGGGGAGTCCCGACTACCCGTAGGCGTCAAGACCGGTCTCCTTGGGCCCGTAGGCGCTGAACTGTGAAAAGTTGTTGAACTTCGCAACGAAGACGGGAGTGAACACGTGTGTTTACACTTCCGCTGGGGTTTGGTGAGTCCAAAAAAAAGCAATATGGTACCATATGTAGTAGATGCCAACCCCTGTTACTGGTGCAATAGATGGTAGATTGGTATGATATAGGTACAGTACATATGGGAAGAGTTGAACCATATTCATACTAGTTGCCAATTAGTATATATATAGGTATATATACCAATTTACCATGTATTGCGACAATAACGGGGCTTGGCATCTACTACATATGGTACTATATTGCTCTTTTGCTTACCCCCTCTTTTGCAGGGGTAATTTTGAACCGCAACCTCGAAATACAAATACAGTCGAAACTCGATTTTACGTATTTTTCCGTCAGCGGGGAAAAATACGTAAAAACGGGTCGTACATAAAATCGAATCTGGTGAAAAACTCAAAATATTGGAGACAGTTTAATTTTTTTAAGACGTTTCATCACATTTCTGACGCAAGCCAACGGCCGTTGTCGTGTTGGACACACCAGTTCCCGTTAGATCACTGAAGTTAAGCAACATTGAGCCTGGTTAGTACTTGGATGGGTGACCGTTC
>JAAUYM010037239.1_pt1 | contig 10905 bp, 14 predicted proteins | sample 7278001 | NCBI WGS metagenome assembly JAAUYM01 (sample SAMN14350224, study PRJNA611818) | marine sediment metagenome | isolation source: surface marine sediment (1.8m) | place: French Polynesia: Moorea | collected 2018-08
ATGGCGGTCACCCATCCAAGCACTAACCAGTCCCAACGTTGCTTAACTTCAGTGATCTCACAGGAACTGGTGTGTCAACGAGGCTACGGCGTTGCGCCCTACAGTGAAGCTACCAAAATGATAAAGTCCCTCGCTAATTCGTTCCCCCTTACTGCTCCTCCCCCTCCTCCTCCTCCTCTTTTTACTTCTCCACCTCCCACTTTTACTCCTCCTCCTGTTACTTCTCCTCCTCTTTCTCCTCTTACTCCTCCTTCTCTTTCTCCTCTTACTCTTCTTACTTCTCCACTTCTTACTCCTCTTACTGCTGCTCCTCCTCGTCCTCCTCTTCCTCCTCCTCCCTCCCTCTCCCCCCTCGCTAATTCGACAATTTGGCTGGCAACCGAATTTGTCAAATTATCGAGGGGCTACAGTACTGTAATACTGTTATGCTTGAAGGTAATGTAATAATATAAAGGACTTTTCTCCCCCCACCTGCAAGCAAGTTGGGAAGTGGTTGAAGACCACTGCACTGGTCATATTTTATGAGAAACTGTAATGAAATTGGCTGATGATTTTTTTGAACCCTCGCAGACTCTTCAGTCTTAGTGGCACAATGTAATAGCAGTGCAAAAGGGCCATAATGCTGATTGGTGTATTTCAGGTTTGTATGCTGATTTGTATGCATACTTCAGAATGACATTCTGTTTTATGGTTCAGGTTTTTGCATTATTGAACTGAATTTTGCTTTCATGACATGGCAGCAGCAGCAAACAAGTTATAATAAATAATAATAATAAAGCAATTGGAGATACAAAGCCACACTGTACAAACAGTACGTACAGTACAACCTGTTTATACATTTCAGTTTGTTTATTAAACCACATCTTTTAACCAAGCTGAGATAAGCTGAGATAAGCTGGAAAATACAGATGACTGGTTGGGTTATCGTTGTTTTTTGTCTGTCTGTCGATTCCACCTCGTCATTACGCTGGGTTACTGTTCTTTCTGGCTCATGCGTTCGGGTTGTACGCGGGCTGTTGCTGGTAGGGCGGCAACTGCACCACCGGCTGCTGCTGCTGCTGCTGCTGCGGGTAGTAAGGGACCGGCTGTTGTTGCTGTTGAGGATAGTAAGCGACAGGTTGTGGCTGCTGCTGCTGTTGCTGCTGCTGCTGCTGCTGCTGTTGAGGATAGTAGGTGGTGACGGTGGCCACTCCTGCCACAATGAGCAAACAAACGAAAAAAGGGAAAGAATGTGTCCGTTGGAAGTTGAGCAACGGTTGAACAACTGTACACAGGTTGACCCACCTCCCGCCGGCAACGCCGTCGTGGTCGTGGTCGTGGTCGTGGTCCCCGCCCCCGCCCCCGCCCCCGCCCCCGCCCCCGCGCCCGCCTCCGCGATGACCTGTCCCCTGGTGACCTTTTCCCCGCAGCATCGCCTGCAGCAGACAAACCTGCAGCAGAGGAAGACTGCGACGCCTACGACGCCCAGGATGGCCACCACGATGAGGCCGGCGCCGGTGCTGTCGCTGCCGCCGCTGCCGCTGCCACCGCCGGAGCCGCGGCCGATCGCCGAGGGCGACAGCAGCACCACCAGGAGGAGGACGGGGAGGCGGAGGTGGGGCCAGAGGACGTACTCCATGCTTAGGGAGCCCCGGACAATCCCATCTCGACCTCTTCTGCCATCAACATCTCTTTTTTTTTTTTGCAGCTACGGAGGGAAGTCGATCTGTTTTGGCAGCAGGCTTTCTTCTTGTTCTTGCTGCCCCATCCGTGCCTTCTTCTATGCAGCAGCAGCAGTCAGAGCTGAGCAACAGCTGATGGGATCCGCCCACTTGGTTGTGCCTACTAGGCACAGTAAACTCAGTGCTAACATCTCCTCTTTTAAAGGTGCAATGGAAAGAAACTTGCAGCAATCTTTACTAACATGCATTGAGGTTTTTCGCCTAGTACCTACCCGACCAGACATACTCTCTATCTCGTCGGTATATCTACTGTACACACCTCACATATAACTTCCTTGTCACTTCATAATAATAACTTTATGAGACATCGAATTAAACATGCAACTGTCATCCGCTTGTGTGGGAAAAAAATAAATAAAAAGACGAATTTGTTGAGACGGCTGTCTGGTCGGGTAGCGGAGTTCTGCTGTGCGTACGTAGTAACCTCACTCTCTCTTGCGTTGCGCCTTTGCTTTGATGCCCTACATTCAACTTTTTTGGGCCTGACAAGGAGGAAGATTTCCTCACCTCTCTCTCTTTCTCTCTCTCCTCTCTCTCTCCCTCTCTCTGTCAACGTTGCGTTAAGCAGATAAAACTTGGGATGGATGAGGAAACGTAAAAATGTGCACACACATTTCTGTATCTTCTTGACTCTGTGAAGCTCTGTGAAGCAGATGCAGTTTTTTTAAACCACTTTAAAAAGAATTGCTTGGTTCCATGTGTTAATATCATTGTTTTCATCAGTAATGTTTCATGTCACACAGCCTCCTACTGCTTAACACTAATGGGTGTATCACTACATTTTGAGCAGATGGTTAGCAACGCTAATTGGCGCCAAAATATTTCGAAATTCAGTTTCTTTAGTAAACAAAAAAAAGGTGCTTTTTCCTTCCTCTCCCAAGTGGTTTCTATTGCAAAAGGACGTACAGTGGCGCATTGGTGCAAAAAAGAGTGCCAAAATGAGGGCCCAGAGGGCCCAGGAGGTGGCCATCGGCGCGCAGTTCCCCTATCGTACGTTTGTGGTCAGGCATATGACAGAGAGGGGGTGCCAACCCAACCAACAATGGTGGCCAAAACAGCGCCAACCCAACCAACAACGGTGGCCAAATGTGGTGTGAATTGGTGCCAAAGCTGTGGCCAATATCCCTACTCAAGTACATGAGCCTGGCGCAAGCCTGGACGGCGCAGGAGCCGGCACAAGTGCGCCAGGTCTGTCGGGGCTTCCGGCGGCGCTTGGAGGTGGTGATCACGGCGGAGGGGGGCCATATTGACTTATAAGGTAGGAAATGCTCTGGCTCACATTTTATTATTTATGCGTCGGGCCCAAAAAGGCCCCTAATTAGGCCCCAGGGCCCATTTTCTAAACTGCTCAAAATGTAGTGGTACACCCGTTACAAGAAGACCTCAATGTGATCCCGGACCTGTCTCCGACAGGTTGGGCACCTGGCAGGCTCGTCCTTGGCCATGAGGATGGCCACGCAGTCGGCGCAGTAGGTGGCGTGTCCGCAGGGGACGAGGGCCACGGTGAGGCTGCGATGAGTCAGACAGACGGCGCAAAGGAGATCGCGGGGGATGGCTGAAGGAAGCAAAAAACAGTCACAATCAACACCTGATGCAACTTGTACAGGTGACCGCCATGCTCACCAGCAGCATCAGTCTGGGGAGAAGGCTGCTGTTGCAGCTGTTGCTGTTGTCCAGACCTTTGGACGTCACCCTCTTCCGGAGGAAGAATCACTCTCATTTCGTGCTGTTGACCTTGCTGCTGCTGCTGCTGCTGTGGTACTTGCACTTCCAGTGGTCCTACAAAGAGGAAGGGATACGTTGGGTACCTTGAATGTTGTCTTTTTTTTTTACCTGTGCAGGACTCACCTGCAACACCTGTCATAACTACTGTACAGTGCGTCCTTGTCGCTGTCGCTGTCGCTGTCGCCGTTGCTTCTTGTGCAATCCGTGGAGGCAGGCGCTGGTGCAAACACAGACAAAGAAGGTGCATAGTAATATGGCAACAGCGGGATGCTGGCATAACTGCGGGGGGGAGAAGGATACATTGTTGGGGCGTCACACCTGTTGACACCTGGTGACACCTCGTTTAGTTTTTATTATTCTTATTCTTATTATTTGCTCTACCAGTAGGTCACCTTCTGCTAGAAAGAAAGGTCCTTGAAAGGTGCAATTGTACCTACTATAGTAATTATTTGGGAAAAAAGACAGAGGCCAATTTTTTTTAAGTCTGTGCGTTAGGTTTAACTGCAGAACTTTTGTCTTCCCTTTAACTACCTACACTTTTCTCAGCTTGATTCAAATTCAAATGAGCGAGAATGACCATACAAAAGATACTACCTTTATTTAAAAAAAAAAAACTTTATTAAAAAGTTCACCTTGAAACTCCTTCCTCTTCTTCCTTCTGCTTGTAAGCCACCCTGTGGGGCATTCTGCCCTTCCCGCTCTCACTGGAAACAGACGACAGTGTCACTTTTTGAGAGAGCACCAAGCAACATAATTTCACCCCCCCTCCCCCCCAAAAAACCTGATGAGGTCGCAGCAGAATCCTCCGTCGCAGCAAAGTGGTTGAGCAGTCGCTCCAAGAGTCGCACCTCTTGGACACAACAACAGAAGAGAGGAGAAAGGGGAGGGAAATGTTTAGAACTCCGTGCTTAGGCAGTAGAAGGAAGGAGTCCGACCTACCCAGAGCACATAGGAAATTTTGATGAAGACAGGAAACTCACCTGATGCCACAATGTAGAACAGGACAAAAATCGACGACATAATTTTTTTGTTTTGCGAAAATTTGCACTTTCCTCTCTCCTCTCTGTCTTCCTGACTTATGTAATTTTCTGTGGCTGGCAGCTGGCGATGGTGGAGAGGCAAACAGGTGGAAGGAAGCAAGAAAGTCCACCGTCAAGTCGTGTAAAAGAAAAAAATAAACGTTTCTATCAGGATTTTGTGTACTTGGGAAATGTCTCTCAAACCTCGAGGAATACATTTTTTTTTTAAATAATAGATTTTGTTTATTTGGATGCTAGTACAGTACACCACCCCAACCACCAATGGTGGTATGCAAAATGGAAGATCAGTCGGAATATGTACCCATTGCATACACGTTGTTGCACGTTTGGCGCCAACGTGCCCAGTTGGCGCTAATGAACAAAATTTCTGCATCGGAGCTCAGTCGGAAGTTTATTAAGATTGCGTTGTTGGTTGAGACAATGTGGTATCAGGTGGAGGAAGTAACAGTCTTTGGAGAGTGTTGCTGCTCCTGCTGTTGCACTGGAATATGTTCAGATGCAGCAACACTTTCTGGAGGAAGAGTCGCCACTATTTCATGCTGTTGTTGTTGTAGCTGTTGCCATGCTGTTACCAAAACAGGGAAGAAGGTTTTTTCTGCACTTTTCTTCATAAAGATACTTTATTTATTGCAAGGACGGTAGTGGTCAACATTCAGGTTTTTTTTTAAATCTCTTTAGAAGAGGTCAGATCTCTTTTTCCTCGTAGGTAGTAGACACAATCTCAAAAAGTTCTTTTGGAAGAACAAGTAAGCGTGCAAGCGCGCGGATCAAGGCACTTCAGAGTGTCTCGCAAGTGGGCAGATCAAGTCAGATCAGCATCTTTTCTCTTCCTTCTCAGTATTGAGGATTGTAGGCTGGTTGCTGCTGCTGCTGCTGTTGCTCCTCCTCCTTCTTGTTGATGGTGGCGTCCTCATAGGTTGGAGGAGGAAGATCTGGAAGGAAGAAACAGACGTGTGGCATTGTTGAGACAAAAAAAAAAACCATGTAGACTGTAGTAGCTCTTGACCTGGCGGGGGAAGCGGCGCAGAAGGGTCGACAGCAGCAGCAAGAGAAGGAGGAGGCTGGTAGGGCTGGTTGACCGGCACGAACGGCTGCTGCTCCTGCTGACCTTGACCTTGACTCGCCGCCGCCGGAGCCACCGGGGTCATCGGGGTGCTGAACACTCTGTCCAGGTTCCTGCTCCTCCCCTGCTGCTTGCACTTGTACATGGCAAAGCAGCAGCACCCGACGAAGGCCAGAATGACGACGGCCAAGCCCAGGATGGGGAGGTGAAAGGAGGACGCGCGGATGCCGCCAGAGCCTCCTCCTCGTCCTCCTCCTCCTCCTCCACTCCAGCTGCTCCAACCGCTCCAGCTGCTCATGCCCCCCCTCTTCTCTCTGGCATTGAGATTTAGAGAAAGTGTGATCAAATCAACACGAAGGAGAGAGCAACAAATCTTCTGCGGCCACAGCGGCAACACCGACAACAGCTACGACAGCAACAGCAGTGGCGCCAACATCATCATCAACAGCAAGAGCATCAACGCCAACAACAGCAATGCCAACGTCTTAAAAATCAACAGGTGCAAGACCAACAACAGGCACGACGGCATCAAGGGCAAGAAGACCACAACGACCAGTCGATGACTGACTCGAAGGTGCAGCAGACTCCATCGCAGCAGAACTGGGGGCAGTCGAACAGGGAGTCGCACCTCTTGGCCAGGGCACACCCTGTTAAAAGAGAAGAAGGTGACATTTAGTTTCAGAGGTTTCAAACCCTTTTGTTTCACTAGAGCCACACCAACGGCTACACCACTAGTGGTAGATTAGTGATGGGGGAGTCGAGATTCGGGTTGCCCCCCTCCCCCGCACACACTGCTCTGGCGTTTGGACAACCCATCACTAAATGTACTCTAGCGATATTGGTTGGGGGTCGTGACCAAAACTGAGCAAAACCCTCACCTGCTCCATTCAGGACAACGAAAAGGAGACTGAGAAACGCTTCTTGGAAGGCTGCTGCACCCATTTCGTCAACGCTTAAAACACCCAAACTCCAAGCACAAATACTCTATTTAGTTGTATAGGCCTCAAGTGATGGTAAGCGTGCTTCCACAAACTGGCTGGGATTATCAACTCTTTTCCCCTTCTACCTACAATGTGGTACTGTATGTACTCGTACTGTAGTGTCAGCTGTTTTTTGGCACAGACAGGCTTGTGTGTTGTGTTGACGCCTCCTCCTCCTCCTCCTCCTTCCCCCCCTCTCCAAAGATCAGTGGAATCTGATGTCGTTGTTGGTCAGCAGGAAAAAAACCCAACTTTTTAAAAATTCGTCTTTGTATTGAGATGCTACTGTGACGCTGTTGAACCGAGATTTCCTGTCATGTCCTGTTCGACATTTCACTGCAATTAATTACAACACTTTTCAGTAATTCCGACAGCACCAACACAACAATTAACGTATTTTTTTTGTCGTCTTCGAGATGAGCACTAGTTTGTAATCTGCAAGAGATCTTGCATTGCAAGTGAGAAAGCAACATGAGATTTTTAAAAAGGAAATGAAAAGGTCTTTCCCCTTCTTCAGTCTTGAGGATTGAGCGATCTAGCGAAGTCACTGGGTGGCGACGGACTCGTAGGAAGGTGGAGGAGCATCTGAAATTGGGAGAGGAGGAAAAGTTGCTGCCGTCATGCCATTTCCCACAACAGGAACAGACTCTCTGCTCAGCCTGAACCTTGTCTCAACAGAGGACAAGAGGACCAGGTTGAGCAATGATCTGTTGTTGGTAGGTAAAAGACTTGGAGTCACCTCTGGGAGGAGCAGAGGGATGCTTGGGAGGCTGCTGCTGCTGAGGCTGCTGCTGAGCCACCGGAACGTTGATAGGAATGTTCAGTTCCTGCTGCTGTCGCAGCTGAGGTAGCTGCTGCTGCTGTCCTGCCAGCCCCGCCCTCCTCCTCTTGCTCCACCACCACCCGAAGGCCGCAGGCAGCAGGATGCACAGGACGAAGACGGCCACGAATATGCCCACCATGGCGCCGGCGTAGTTGCTGAATTTGCTCTGTCTGGGGGGGGGGGGGGAAGAAAGGACTTTGTCTCAACTTCATGAACAACTCGTTGCGTTCTACGAGCTAGTATGAGATGCGCACTTACTGGGACTTCTGCAACTCCCTTGGGGTTGTTGATGAGTGAGTAGAACAGAAAGGAATAAGAATTAGACAGCTGCCCGTGACATCTCTGACAACAACAGCAGCAGCAGCAGCAACAACAGCATCATCTCCCACACCAGCAGCGGAAACACCAACAAGATCTCCAGCAAATACAACAGCTCCTGCAACAGCGACAAGGGCATAATGTGATGCCCGACTCGAAAGTGCAGCAGATGCCCTCGCAGCAGAAGTCTGGGTGGCAGTCCAACAGGGAACCGCACTTCTTGGACAGGACGAACAGACCTGGAAAAAAGGGACAGGAGTCTGTATCACATTTAAAAGATTAAAAGATTTATACCATGCTGACAATACTTTTTTCATAATTGTGCTGTAATAATTATGCCTCACCTGCGTCACCATACAGGACACAGAGCAGAAATGCTCTCCAAAGTGAAGAAGCGCCCATCTTTTCTCTTTTATTGACGTTATTAAAGTGGCTGAAGATCTGGTGGTACCTGCACCAGTAGACTGATTGACTCTCTTGCTTTCCCGTCCCCTCCCCTCATCAGCTGCTCCCAGAACTCTCTTCCTCCTTCTCCGTAGGAAAATGTCGACGGGATTCCCCCCCTCCTCCAAGGCTCCATGAGGCCTTTCTTTTTTCCTCCACGTCCTTTCGCCACCAAAACGGGGACTTTTGACGTAGTGATGTAGGAGCATCCTTGCCAGAAAACTTCATCCCGACAATTCTCATTATACGCCGCCGACGCCACAAGCAGAAAAGCAACAAAAAATAGCAAAATGACAAATTTATTGCATGACTAGTACTAGAAGTGGCACAGTAACAATTATGTACTAGTACATACTGTTTGCCAGTCTTTTTTTTCTCGCACTGTCTTCGTGTAAAATGTATGGGGAAAAAAGGGGGGCAGCAGACCCGACCAGACACACATTGGGTCGAGAACGGGTAAAAAAACAGATCAAATGTTGACTAGCACAATATAACTAATTCTAAACAAGTCTTTCTAAAAAAAACCACCAAAGAAACCTTAAGCGTTTGGATAGCCTGGTTTGTACATTAATGACATTTTTTGGGGGGGATGGCCAACCAGCAATTTTTGCAGACAAAAAAAAAGTGTGACCCCACTGTTTCAGTAGTGAGGGTTTGAGGCCGGCTGCGTTTGTCCCTGGAGAGGCTTCTCCTCATTCTCTATGATGGACTGGTAGGACGGTGGAGGATCTGGAAGACAGAGAATGTACACATAGATAAAGGTAGTAGTAGATAAATATACGTAGATTATAGTAGATATAGATTAACAGATGTAGTAGATCAATAAATAAATATAGTAGAATAATTTATATACTCCTAGACAAAATAGGTTTCGTAGAAATATAGATCTATCTCTTTATCTATATATATCTATATAATATAGATTCATAGATATAGTAAATAAATATAGATTAGTTGATACAGATAGTACATCTATGTATATCGTAAATGACCTTCTGGAGGAGCTGATGGACCCTTTGGAGGAGAAGGAGGATGAGGCTGTTGCTGCTGCTGTGGGGGGACATTGACGGAGACGTGGATTCTCTGCTCTCCTTGCTGCTGTTGCTGCCAGAACTGCCGCTGTCGCTGCTGCTCGTCCCTCCTCAGCACGTGCGCGTTGCACGTGTTGCAGCAGAAGTTGCAACAGAAGAGGGCGCAGCAGCAGGAGATAAAGACGGCGGCGACGGTGCCGGAGATGGAGAAGAAGATGGTCATGCTGCAGGGAAGAGAGATGCATCTTGCCTATGGTTAAATGTTGAGATTCTACCTATAGGATGTGCTTCTGCTTGGTCTGACTTACCTTTGTTGTCTGGACTCCCTGGAGGGAGGAGGAGGGCGAGGAAGAGGAAGAGGAGGAGAGATCGTGGTTAGACGACAGTGGCGGATGCGGCAGCAATAATACCAACAAGTTCTCCAACAGCAACCATGATAACTGCAACAAGATCTCCAACAACAACAGCGGCAAACTCCAACAAGACCAACAAGAATTGTGACTGCAACAGCAATGCCAACAACAGCAACAGCAACAACACCAACGTCTGTGACAGCATCAGGTTTAAAGCCAACAACAGGTGCAACAGCCTCAAAGAAAGAAAAAAAGAGATCAAGAAGACCACGTCTCCCGATGACTGACTCGAACGTGCAGCAGACTCCGCTGCAGCAGAAGGCTGGACAGTCGAAGATGGAGCTGCACTCCTTGGCCAGGACCACACATCCTGCACAGAGGAGGATATTACTTGTACAATACTTTTCCAGATGAAAAAACAAGAAACAAAAATACATATAACTAAATATATTGTACCATGAAAAGAAGAACTAAATTATGACTGTCAGGTTTTTTTATTTAAAACATCTTCACTTCCTACTGGTACAGACCGGCGCAATCAAGGAGCAAGAAGAGAAATATCCTCCAGAGCGACGCTGCCATCATTCGTGGATCCCTTGGATGCTTGTGAGATTGTGTGAGGACTGAGGTTATTCCCACACTGTGGCTCACTGACGCACCATCAGCTGCTGCTTGCCCCTCCCCCTCCCCCTTCCTCCTCCTCCTGCTCCTCTTTCTTCTCTGCTCTGCTCTACTTTCCTGGGGCTTTCCAGCCTGTTCTTTTACGACGTTAAGATCTGGGAAAGGCCATGCTTTTTTTTAATCTTTCCATTCCATTCCTTTCTAATATGTCCAGCAAAGTGGAAGCAGCAATGTGAAGAAAAAGGAGCAACAACAAAGCTTTTTACAGGAATAACACAAAAAGGAAATTTCAGATAAGAAAAAAAGTTGTGTTTTTTTCCCGTCTGGAAAACTGCATGTTGTTTTCATGCTTTTGCATGAACTCTCTTATGTGGTACTGTACCAGCCTGGGATGGAATCTGAGTCCTTGGAATGGAAAGAAGTAGGTAGATGAGTTATTATCGCCTTACAATTTGAAAGAAAAGATTGGGTTGGGGAAGGCCCTCCCATGATAGAAAAAAAACATGAAAACGTGCTAAAAAAAGTCAAAAATGAATTTGTTTGTTTGGACGTCAAATTTGGTGCTTTTTTCGATTGGAGTTGATGCCTGTGGCTTCTCTGTGGCTTCTCTGCCTGTGCCCCTGTGCCCAAAGCGCTGAGAGAGAAAGAGAAAGGAAAGAAAACGAAATAGAGAGATCAGAGAGAAATTATAAAGAGAGGTTCCGTGTAGGGCAGTCGGTTGTTCCCCCAAGTGAGATTGAGCTGCCATCTGTAGTTGGAGGAGTCTCCTATTCTATCAATCAGAGC
>JAAUYM010137820.1_pt1 | contig 10903 bp, 10 predicted proteins | sample 7278001 | NCBI WGS metagenome assembly JAAUYM01 (sample SAMN14350224, study PRJNA611818) | marine sediment metagenome | isolation source: surface marine sediment (1.8m) | place: French Polynesia: Moorea | collected 2018-08
GGAGGAGGAGGAGGAGGAGGAGGAGGAGGGTGAAGAGGAGGAGGGTGAAGAGGAGGAGGGTGAAGAGGAGGAGGGTGAAGACGAGAGGAAAGGATGAGAAGGAGAAAAATGGCTTCGTTATGCAGGAATGTGGGTGTACGAAAATCCCACTCTTTCCCCCTTCCTCTTTTCTTCTCTTTATGATGATGATGATGAGAAGTACCACCTGGGGACAATATGAGGGTTCCCTCTTAGCCAGGCATCTTCTTCAGATTTTGCTGTGTTTTTTCTACTACACTGCTGTATTTAGACGCGGTTTTTTTTTAAGGTAGCAAAAGTATGTATGTATGTAGTGTAGGTATAAATATAGCGTGATTACGTATGAGGAGAAGAGGAGAGCTGTGCTAAGAAGGTCGAATTTCGTGTCTCATCAATACACAAACAGGCGCCAACGTAGCCGACCTTAATGCCACACACACAACGTGCATATATATATATATATACGTACGTACAATAAGCGTCATTCTTTGGCATTGCGTCAGCAGCGCTCGAAGCCAAACTGGAAAGGGAAGATTTGAGGAGGAGGAGGAGGAAAAAAGAAGCGCAAATGGCTCTCCTAGAATCTTCCACGTTGGTCTAAGAGCCCCCCCCCTCCTCTCCTCTTCTCCGGAAAGGTAGAAAGCCTTCCTTCTTTTCTTCCTCTTCCTCTCAACTGTTGCTGCTGCACAACGAACGCACGCTAAGTGAACTGACGTCAACGTATGAAGGGGAAAGAGGAGAAGGAGGAGGAGGAGGCGGAGGCGCCTTCGTTCTCCCGGCAATGAAGGCTCCCATACTCGCCTCCACCTCCTTCTACCCCCTCTTCTCATTGGAGCACCAAATTTCTACTTCTGAAGCGTAGGTGGTTTCGTACGAGAACGAAGGGAAAGAGAGAGAGGTCTTCCACGCAACATCCATCGCTTGAGTGGATAGTGCAAAGTCAACAATTTAGAGACGGCAAACAAAAGGACGTAGTAAAAAAACTTCTGCTAATGTGTGGAGAGGGGAAGCAGCAAGCAGATTGTAGTAGGTACTACCGTCCATGTACACCGTCCACTGATGCATCCAGGGCATCAGGCTAATCACGCAAGCAAAGAAAGGTTTTGACACGTACTCGTGCACGTGTAGGTGGTAGGAAGTACGTACAGTGAAGTCTCATTTTTGAGGAATCTCGATATAACGATGTCTCCTTGCCAAAATGCTATCTGTGTACACGTACAGTAGTATCTTGATGTACATCTTACTGTGTAAGAATAAGTCTCAAATGTCTTTAGCCATACATTTTTCTACTGACAAGCAACTTTAATACATATATCGAGATTCCATTGCGTGTACCTCCTGTCCTACCTATCCTAAGTTGGAGTACAATATTACGTGGAAGAGGAGGAGAAAGAAGAGGGAGAGGGCCGTTTAGGGCCTTTTATCGCAATTTTGCACTGTCATCACTACCAAACTTTTTGACGTAGGTAGGGTATGTGTGAAAAGTTTTGAGACAGTTCAAACCGTAGCAGGCTTGAGGGTTAGAGGGGGGGAAATATTTCTTGTTCCCTCAACTTTGCTTAGCTATAGAAAATCTAATAAACCACTCGCCCTAGGTTGCCGTAACAAGTTAAAAAAGGGGCCTTACGTGTCTCAAACTGCCCTCCCCTCCCCCCTCTACTCTGTTTGTCGCTCTTTGCAAATCTGTTTGCACGTCCCTAAGGGAGCTGAAGGTGGGAACGGGGGGGTGAGTGTCAGTCTCTGCTCTCTCCATCTCCCTTCCCCTTTATACGTGACAAAAATAGCCTTCCACAAATAAGTGGAAAGACTCCTGATAAAAGAGTAAAGCAGGGCAAGAGAGAGAGGAGAAAAGACAGCCGCCGCGCAATAACAGGAAGAAAGAGGAGGACGATAGGCAAAGAAGCAAGTTCCTTTTTCTCTTCAGATGAAAGAAAGCAGAGAGAAAAAGAGAGAAGAACTATTTGGGGAAGGAGAAAGAGGACACAAAGTGGGAGGAAGAGAGGAGGAGGAGGATTCATTCTGATCACGTCATCGTGAATGAAGGATCCTCCTTCCATTCCTCCTCCTCCTCTTGTATTCTTTTGCTGCTTTGAGGGACTGACGAGGGACTGAAGGCTGGCATGTCTGAGGGAGGGGGATGCTGTGTGACTTCAGACGGGCGACAATGGGTTACTTTTGCCCTTTTCCCTTCCGTCTGTCCCGACAAGTTCATAATGAAAGAGTATGAGGGCACTTCATCTTGCACATTGTCAAAGTTTAAAGCAAAACTTCTTGGTGCATTTCTCTTTTAGTAGAGGTCCAATCTACATGCATCTTACCTGCCCTCCGCTTGAAGAAAGAGAAATAGTTTTAAAACAGTAGTTTTTTCTCACAATCTAAGTATTTTTGTATGTAACTTTAAAAACCCATCTGCTTCATTGTACGTAGGCTCGGGGAGTGGGCCACATAAGACCTATGGACTTGCACTGCTGGTACGAGTAGAAAAGACAGAGGGTTCCTCCCTCTCATAATCCTTTTGATCCTGCATGAATGGCAATGAGAAAGGGCTCTCCCAAAAAGGAGAAGCGTGCTTAACTGTGAATGGATGGAGGGAAGAAGAAGAGGATGCGGAGAGAGAAAGATGGCATCAACCACCTATGTAACTACATAGTACGTAGGCAGTGTGGAAAATTGTGTCCGGACTTTTTAGAAATTAATGTAATTTCGACTCTATCCATCATCATTCGAGAGAATTTGCTCTGATGTGCGGCAGTGCTGTCCGGCAGACATGCGACCAGGAGATTCAAGAGATTTAGCAATGACTGAGAAACGAATAAATCCTCTTACGCAGTCGTTCTGTGGCCTTCCAAAAAAAACTGTGAAGGAGAATGTTATACTGTACGAGTACGTACCTACGAGGACACTTTCCATATTTCCTGCCGTGTTTTGCCTCTGCGTGTTTGTGGGTTGTGTCAGCCTACACAGCTGAAATTCTTTCTCAAACACCGTTTGTGTTAAAGGACACCAAAAATGTGCAGAGGAAGAAAAAGATGTTGCTTTGCTTGACAAGGCGGACCCAAATAGGAATCCAGGTCGGCGGCGTGAAAAGGCAACACCGTTACTGTGCTCTCAAATATTATTTTTGCCGTTCTGTCAACATTGAACAAGATATACTACTACACCACGTATTTTGATTTTTTAAAAATCGCAGTTTTTTCACCTAGAAATCCCTTGTCTAGCGACCGGTGCTGGCCCGAGATGACCGGCGGCTGGTCGCCCAGCTGGCTGAAGGAGCTGCTCCACTCCTCCACCTTCCTGAAGCCGCCCGGAGCCGAGCTCGCCTCCGCGGGAGACGGCGACAACAGCAGCGGAAACAGCAGCAGCAGTAGGGGCGCCGCCGCCGCCGTGGCCGCCGCCGTTGCCGTTGCCGTCGCCGCCGTCGCCCTGTTGGCTGGAAGCACACATCCTCTTCTTCTCCTTGCACTGCCACTGCCACTTAGAGACCCGCTTCCCTTCTCCTCCGCCTCCTCCTCCTCCTCCATCCCTTCGTCATGCTCTGCCGCCGCCGCCGCCGGTGCCGAGGCCGCCGCCGTAGCCGCCGTGGCCGCCGTGGCGGTCGTCCTGCTCCTCGTACCTCGTCCCCCTCCGCGCAGGAGGCAGATGAGGCCTTACCGGTAAAGGGGCATAGCGCCGCCGACCTGGAGAAAAATGATAAGACATTCATTATCTCGTATTGCTGCGTGTGTTATACTGCTGCACGTACTGTACTACCATAATAGTAATACTGGTAAGGTAAGTACATCTGATAAGTTGGCCTTAGTTGGTACGCGAGCAGAGGTGAGGCTAAGTACCCCCACACTACTAGTAGTGCAATCTAATAACAAGAACTGACTCTAATAACAAGAACAAGAACTGACAATTCAGTTTTTTTAGCAGCAAAGAAAGCACTCAAATTGGTTCTTCATTTGCGCACCTGTACCTACTAACAACAAACACCTGCTGACACCCACCCGCACCTTCCGTGGTATTCACTGCCAAACTGCCTAAATCACCAACAAGAAAATATCTGCCCTTTAACCGCGATAGTCGCGTTGTACGTGTGTACAGCGTTCTCTTGATGCCCGGCAACGACCGCATTTCCTGGAGACTCTTGCCTTTCTCTCGCGTCTTTGTGCAAAGCAAGTTCCTGCGGAACCCGATCGCATCTTGTGGGAGAGAGGATGTCAGTGCGCCGGGAGGGGACTACTAATGGGATTTCCTCTTAGGGATGCTTGTCGAGAGAGGTAGAGAGGAAAAAGTGGGAGGGAAAGAAGGTGCCAACTAACTGCCAATCTATCTCCCTTCGAACGCAGAGGAAAGCCGTTTAAAGGCTTGTCAGCTCATTTGCATGCTACACACCGCGTGTTTCAGTTGCTATGTGCAAGGGCAAAGGCAAAACATAGCACGGATGCGTTACTTTGGTGTACCTATAATAGCGACATGTGATCGATCACTGCGAAAAGAAATTTAAGAACCTGTGTCTCGTTGTTTTCTCGCTGTCTCCACACCTAGCTTGAAACACCTTGTATGCAATGTACAATCTCTGGCTACACGAATCTTTCCGTGCCTGAGTTTCCTCGTTATTAATGCAGCATCAGGGCACGCCCAGGCTAAAGGTAATTTTTCAGAAAGGTATTTTATTTTTTTTACACATCGTACGACTATGCTAGGCGACATTTAGTTCGCAAAAAATGTAATAAAGCTTCCCTTCAATTGGACTAGGAGGCATTTTCTGCAAGCAAGCAAATATGATCTTGACGTAGGCAGATTTTTTGCTGTCGCACAAGCTGCTTCAGTTTTCAAAATTTAACTTTGTCACACACACCCAAACACACACTCACACACATGGGAGAGAGTCTACTTGCGTGACAAAGAAGCATACAAAGACAGCTTTTCTGCTTTCGACGAAATGGGGCCGGGACAGTTCAGCCACATGCCCTCTACCTCCGTGTAAATAGTAGATACGTATTAGATAGCACTTTGCAAGTGGTTCTTCTGAATGGCGCCTCTCTTCCAAACTTCTGTGACAACTGTGACAGGCTTTTCGATCGCTGTATAGCTGTTCCAATGCATATGAAGTGCTTTGCCAAATATATGCGAAATGGCTTTCGTGCCCGACATCCGTAGTAAAAAAAAGAAGTGAGGTTTCTACCTGTACAGAATGTCTTAATAAATAAACTAGCAAATCACTTTTCGTTTGCCTTACGGTATGTAGTGTACCTATACCTACTACTGTACATGTTTGCAGTGCAACTTAAAGGATTGGAAAGTCACACTTGTTGGTTTCGTGTTGCTGTGATGAGTGCACACAGGCCAAGTTTGCGCGCGAATATCTGTATCTGTCTCGCCCTTTACGTGAACACCCACCCACCCGACTTTCCCTGGTTTCCCACGAAACTCGCCACGAGAAAGACCCAACAGAGAACTTTGCTTCAAAATAAAGAGGAAGAGGAAGAAATTCTTAATTTGCGCACTGTTCATATTTTTTCTCCCCTGTTCTGATTGAAAAAAAAAAGAAAGATTGAAGAGAGATTTTGGTGGAGCTCGATGTGGATCAACTTGATTTGTGGCTCCCCCGTTATTTATTTTTCCCCCCTCTTTCTTCTTCGTAAAAAAGTTCAGCCGGATTCTCCGCAGGTTTAATTTATAAGGGTTTTCTCCGCAAAAATGCATCTTCTACCGGCACACGCTGTCTTTCACTCGTAGGAGGAACTGCACAAGTGCATCCATTCACTCAACATACTTTTTCGAGAAAGTTGGTTGCACATTATATATTTTTTCCTTTTATCTACGTCCGATGTAAAAGAAACGCCACGCAAAGTCTTACTTTTTTCCAATAGTTCCCTCTCTCTTAAATGCAACGCTTTGTTGGTAATTACTCCACAATGTGAATGCAAATAAAACGCTTTGTTCCTAATGAGAGAATGAGTTGAAGGGTTTTCCAAAAGGTCCTTCCTACTTGCAGAATTCTACCTACGTACAAAATGTACGTACTACACTAAACTGTATTATCGTTTTGTTTTTTCTGCTTTTTTGTACAGCATTATCTATGTATCCGTATGCACGAAACCATGTTAATGTTTGCCCTCCACCTCACACCCTAACCACATTTCTGGGGCTATTACTCAAAATTAATGGTCCCGATGCAAGGCCATATTGTTAACCACATGCAGTGGATGGCAGAGGGGGGAGAGGAAGATCAGTGGACGAAAAAGATGCAGCAAGAGTAAAAGCATTTTGCGAAATAGACCTTCTACCTACTACTGCACATTACTGATACTTAGGGAGCAGCCGTGCGTGAAATTGAGGTAAAGTTGGATGGTGGTGTTGGTAGAAAGTTGCCTCTTGTGCCACAAGGCTATGCCATGAATTTCAAATATTGGCAGTTTCTATGTGTAGTAATACCTATATGGAGATATGCGTTGCAACCCACTCTTTGTCGCAGGATTTGCTAGTAAACGGGTGTGGTGAACCTTGGGGTCTTTGGTAGAAAAATGAGATAAGTGTTCTCAGCGCTCTCAGTTAAATTCTGTGGTTAAAAACAAGGGCAGACATCTACTTTGGGTACTTAGGGTAGAGAGAGAGGCCTGATCATGGGTCAGGAAGGGAGTATCGAAGCGTTGAAAAAGGAGACAAGTGGGTTGATCTTACTGGTACAAGGAAAAAGTGAAATTTTCTTTGGCGCAGAGGGCGACCTCAACATTATACACTTTCTTGCCACCTCCTTTAAGGCCTTCAAAGTGCACTTTGTGATTCTTTTGTAACCGGCATTTAAATAATGTTTAACAGAATGGCCCTTACTTTGGTCCATTTTCTTCCAAAATTTATGTCGTTAGAGCTAAAAAACTCTTGGTGGTTTCGTTGCCTGATTGGAGGACTCATGTACGAGTACTACCAGGTATGTTTTCCACCTTTGTGGGGTGATTTTCTAATGCAGACCCCTCAAGCTGCCCACCTATGGGATAAAGGTGTTGGAGGGAGATCCTCAACACCAAAGGAAGCAACAGCAGATTTCATAAGGGTTCGTAAATTTAAAAAAAAAATTGCTTCAGTCCAGTGCAGCACCAAAACAATCTTTAAATTTTCCACTTGTATATGTACATATGTATATACTAGTGCATGTACTAAAGCACTAAGTCTTCCTAATCAATACGCGGTGTTGTTGTCTTACCTGCCTCCCGCCGCCGAGTGAGAGCGGGGAGAAGAGGGGCGAGGAAGAGGAAAAGGAGAGAGATAGAGAGAGAGAAAGAGAGAGTGGTACTAGTACGTGACAGACGGAGAGAAACGGGGAGAGGAGAAACAGACAACGATCGGAGGGGGAAATAGAGAGAATAAGAGAGAGAGTCGTTTCTTATGCCCCTGGAACCTCTCTTGGGAAGCAAAAGAAGGAGGAGGAGGAAGAGACAAGCACTTTCTGCGGCAACAGGTGTCCGTTCCTTCCCCCCCCCCTCCCCTGCTGCTCAGCCACCCAACCATCCACGTAAGGCGTAGTAGTATACCACTGGCTGTGGGCTAGCTGCTGGTTGCCAAGCATGTAGCAACTTTCTTCGCTTTCGAGCCGTGAGAAGGCGGGCAAAGTTGGTGATTGACATGGGGGTAGATGTGTGAGTACTACCATCAAGATTGATGATGCCGTCGAAGGACGGAAGGGACGACGAGGATGATGACACGGACGCGCGTGTTTGCCAGCAATTTTTTTTTATCCTCTCGAGTGCTTAACAGCAACCGCAACTTTCTGGGGAGGGAAAAAGCCAGCTTAGCATATGGGGATTTTACCCTCTCGCTCACTCTGGATGTACGTAATTGCGAACGACACGTTACACGCACCTATCACCGCGGGAGGTGGAGGAGAAGGAGGAAAGAGGAAACACTCAGGCGTCCTTGTACCCACGAGTTTTTTTTTATTTGGTGCTGTACTACTACGTAGGCAATGGAAGTAGAAAGAAAGTGCATGAGCTGACGTTTGTCAGTGATGCACAGATTGTTAAAGGAGAGAGGGGAGTTTCCTTGTTGTGCAGTTATCTTGCACATTTTTTCTCGCTGTTATTGGCATCGATCCCATAAATCCGTGTTAGGAGGGATGTTGGACGGAGGGCAGGGTGGTGGAAGGCCACGGGGAAGTGGGTGCCAAGAAGAAGAGAAAGCTGCATCTCTCCCAGTCAGAAGCCTACAACGTCTTCTTCACTTGGCAGTACTGTACAGTAGATCGACTTCAAAGGAGTTGGAAAGGTCCCCTCCCTGGTTTGGCGGCATCCTGCTGGGAGCGGTTAAGTTCACTGACAAATCCTCCCTTTTCCTGCCACCGACAAAACCGCAGGCGTTCTCTCCCATTGGTGTGGTACCTACCTACTACGGTACGTGAATACACCTTCTTGGCAGAGGGGAAAAGTCGTTTGCTTAAAAAGTGTGCACGGATGCATTTTTAATTTGCCAGAAGTGCGCCCACGTCTTCTCTCACAATCTACTACTACGTAGTGCCAGTAACTACGTACAGTCGAATTCGGACAATCAAGACGGGTCAAGAAATAGCCCGATTTCCCAATTATCCGATGGGTTTGTTTTTAACTGATGGGTGGCTCTACAGTATGTCAACATTTAAGTCACTAGAAAACTATTTCCAGGTAACCGAGATTCCCTATTGACTGGGTCACAGTTCACTGTTCGACTGTACGGTAGTGTATACACACACGGTATATGCTCCTACTTTCCAGCTCCTAAGCAACCACCACCAGTCGAAAACTACGAGTAGTATGTACTAATACATTAGGCGCTTCTCTGTGTAAGTAAAATTTCTTTCATGTCCTTCCTTTCTCCTCCTTCTTCAAGTGGGGGCATCTGCATTGTTTTGTATCCTGTTTTGTGCGAGAGAGAGAGAGCAAGAGAGCGACTTGTTGTTTCCTTTGATCACTTAGTAGAACGCATTACGTTGCTCGCGTTGAGAGACCTCCCCCCTCCCTCCTCGACTTGGCACAGAGGAGGCTCGCGCACTCATTCCAAATGAGACCAAGGGGGAAGCCAGAAGACCCAAGACAGAGGTTTTCAACCTACGGGTGGAGACCCAAAAGTGGGTCACGAGAAGTTTACATCAGGAAACAACGTGTGTACCGTACTTCCCCCTTTCACAATATTAGTGGGTCTGGGAGTCTGGAAGTGGGTCGCGGCTCAAAAGAGTGGGAGAACCTCTGTTTTCAGCTCTCTTCTCTGCATCATCATGTAGCACTACTGTACTGTACCGAGGTATGGCTTCTCTCGTAATTTTCCCTAAAATGTGAGAAAACTACGAGTACTTATAAGGCTTGCATCATTGATTGCATCGGTTTCTCCAGCGACTATTACACTTGACAGCGGCGCTCGCCGTAATCGTTACCGTGGAAGACTAAAAAAAGTGCGCGACAGAGTTGCCAACTTTTTCGAAAGGCAAAATATCAAGGAGAAGACATTCCAGTTGACTATTATAGCCAAACCTCAACAAAAAAAGAGGGTGTAAATAAACTAGGAGCAAACTTTCTTAAAATGTGGCAGATGTGGGTTTTTCAAATACGTGAAACATGTTAATTGGCAACACTGGTGGGCGACAACAATTTTTTTCTCGTGCACGGTTGGATCCACTTCCGGTTATGAATATCGGAATTGATGTAACCCACCCACCCCCTCGTTGCCGTGCCTACCCAGAATGGGACTTTATTCATAGTACGTACATATCACTAATATAAAAAAATGTACGATAATGCAGAGTTCCTTTGGGCACAATAAACATTCCGGCACGTAAGCTGAGTGGATCCTTTCCTGTTGTCCTAGAAAACAGTCTTTTATCGCGATCTAGTAGCACATGAAAGCTGTTGATATGCCTTGTCGCATTAGAAAGAGTAACGTTCTGTTGTTACGACTGTTGTTACGACTCACCTGATGTGCAAACAACTTTATCCATTTTAAATCTTATCCATTTTAATCAAACCGTTTCAACACATTAACTTTCACGCGAGAACAGCAACTACCAGTTTTGCATACCACATGTTTCATAAGAAAACAACGAATGAGAAATGAACGAACATATAATAGTCAACGAGTTTCTTGTTAAAAAAAAAAGAGAAATGAAGAATTTTTTTCCCTTCTTCAAATTATCTCACCCTTGGGAAATCACGGAAAAAAGTCTGAAAGGAAGCACTTCGTAACATTGAGGCACGCTGCGATGGTGCACGAATATTACGAGATGACTCTACGACCCTACGACACGAGCCTTCTTTATATCCTACCTCTGAAATAGTAAACTCCCAGATGCTGACCACCGACTCAATGTATCTTCGCCATGCCTAGTTGCCTACCTACATGACGTCGCCACTACAAACAGATTGATATGAGCTAGTCACCCTACTATGCTACGTATGCAGTAATAGCACTCTAGCAGGTATATTTTCTAAACAATGCTGGTGGTGTTTTGAAGAAAGAAAAAATCATTTTGAACGGGGAGAGAACAAATGCCACCAGAGACTTCACAACAAAATAGCGTACTGGTTCCACTTGTAGTACACCAAGCACGTCAAAGAACCTATTGGTAAGCACAGATCTTTGAGACAGGCACTATTTTTTTCCTTCTTCTTATTTTGAGACAGAATATCTTCCTTGTCTGTGTCCTCTTCCTGTCCTGTTCACGTTTGCTGCTCATACTTTGAGCACCACGTACTCCTTGCTGGCGAAGACCTTCCTGAAGGGCTCCGGGCGGTGCGAGTCCCATAGCCTCGGGCAGACCTCCGCCGCTCCCGACGACGCTAGCTCGGGCTCCTCCACGTCCCAGATGTCGGCCATGCCGCAACCGCCACTACAATGTAGGTACGCACGCTGTGCAAACAGTAATAAGCAGTAGAACTCA
>JAAUYM010080989.1_pt1 | contig 10897 bp, 13 predicted proteins | sample 7278001 | NCBI WGS metagenome assembly JAAUYM01 (sample SAMN14350224, study PRJNA611818) | marine sediment metagenome | isolation source: surface marine sediment (1.8m) | place: French Polynesia: Moorea | collected 2018-08
AAAATTTTGGAATCTTGGAAGTTCCGAAATTTTGTTAATAAGTAATTAAAAAAAGTGAAAAATCGGTGGGAAATGAAGCTTTTCTTGTATACTTTTCGGAGCATTAGAAATTGGACATTTATTGGAGCGAAAATGGAAGCTTTATTAACAGTGACTTGGTGGTTGGGAGCGCGTCAGCCCTCCTTCACGCAGCACTACGTACTATGAAGTGTGGCTACTGTGCTCTCCAGGCAGGTGTACGAGGATCTCCTGGCCGTGCCCGTGGTTCCCGGTCGGAAGACGGAGGCGGAGAAGTTTGCGGGCAGCGAGTTCAGCATCACCTGCGAGGCTTACGTCGAGGCCAGCGGGAGGGCCATACAGGTGACAGAAGTCACCCTGACACGATTCTGTTCTATCTTTCAGGTCTAAGTGTAAAGGGTTGCCATTTTTGTTGCATGCTCAGGGCGCCACGTCGCACCACCTGGGCCAGAACTTCTCCAGGATGTTCGAGGTGACCTTCGAGGACCCGGAAAGCGGGGAGAAGAGGTACGTCTACCAGAACTCCTGGGGCCTCTCCACCCGGTCCGTCGGGGTCATGGTCATGGTGCACGGGGACGACAAGGGGCTCGTGCTCCCGCCAAGGGTCGCCTGCTATCAGGTCAGGGGGGGGGTGTTAAAAAAATGCTGATAAAATTTTTCACATTCAAGTTTGCAATTACTAAATATGAAAAAAATTACTGCACAGTGCGTGATTATCCCTTGCGGGATCACCGCCAAACTGGGGGAGGAGGATCGGAAGTCTCTGTACGCCTTCTGCGAGGCTAAGGAGGCCGAGCTGAGGTCGAAGGGGGTGAGGGTCATGTCGGACCTGAGGGATAACTACAGCCCAGGATGGAAGTTCAACCACTGGGAGCTCAAGGTGAAGTTATGCTTATATTGGTGAAAAACTCGTTGCCCCCAAAACAACTAAAATGTCTAACTTTTCAGGGCGTCCCAGTGCGCATCGAGATCGGCCCCCGCGACGTGAGGGAGTCCCAGGTGACGCTGGTGCGGAGGCACAGCGGGGCCAAGGAGGTGGTGGCGGCGGCGGACTTCGCGCGGAAAGTGGTGGACCTGCTGGACGAGATCCACGAAGCCATGCTGGAGGGTGCGCGCCGCCAGCTGGAGGGCGGGATCCGCCGCACCTCAGACTGGGGCGACTTCGTGGAGGCCCTGGACCGGAGGAAGCTCCTCCTCTCCCCGTTCTGCGGGGGCGTCGAGTGCGAGGAGGCCATCAAGAGAGACAGCAGGAAGGAGGAGGGCTCGGCCGACCCGGGGGCCCCGAGCATGGGCGCCAAGACCCTGTGCGTGCCGGCCAGGCAGCCGGAGGGGGAGGACGCGGGCTCGCTCCGGTGCATCAGGCCGGACTGCCGGGAGAAGCCAAAGTTCTTCACGCTCTTCGGCAGGAGCTACTGATGTCGTACTTTTCTTGTGCGTCATGATTTGGAGATATTGTTTGAACCATACCTATAAACGATATAATCGTTCTCGTTTCTTGAACAATCGCAACATTTCGATATTCAACATCAGGAGGGCAATTTGGCGGAACTCTTTTTTCTCGTATCTCGTTAAGAAGAAAGAACATCAAGGTTAAGCATGCCCTGATAAAAATTCATTTTCCACCTTATGGCAAGGTCAGGACAGGAAGGGCAGGAGAGGAAAAGGGTGTGCATTAAAGGATTAGCAAAGTGCATCACTCGAAAGTGCTTCTTCCTATAAGTGTGCCACAAAAAAAAACCTTGTGCGATCACCGAAACCTCCCAACTCTCACTTTTGACAAACCCTTTCCCTCTCCCCTCTCTCCCCTCTCTCCCTTCTCTCTCACATCATAATGTCGTGACTCATAAAAGAAACGAGATCATAGATTTTTTTTCTTTTTACTACCTTCTTCCGGGTCCACACGTCATAGGAAAGGCACGATTCCCCAAAAATCAGGCCTTCCCATAGTTGTTTTTTCGTACTTGCACCTCTTTCCCTCCCCTTCCTTCCCTTCTTACCTGACGCATGCGTTCTCGTACGCATTTCTCTTGCTGCGCGTGACGCAGACGACGCTCTGACGCATTAAACGTGACGCATCAATCTACCTATCTGCCCTGGGACGTGGTGCAGACACTTAAAAAAACTCTCTGTTGAGTTGTTGCCATTGCCATACGGATCTGACCTCCAACCAACAAGTACGTACTACTATTACGTAGTAGAGTATATACAAAGAAATGTTGAAAACCTAGGCTGCTAATGGAAACCAGAATGTTATCTCTTCCCTCCCCCATTTCTTACCACTTCTATTTCTTCCTCCCTTCCGTTGTCGGTCCCACCAACTCCATCCACCCTCCACCTCCATATATCGATGTCCTTGTTGCCCACTTCCACTTTCGGGAAGCGGCAAGGGGGGGGGGCCAAGGACGGAATTTTCAAAATATCTTATCTGCTTCTCCCCCTCCTCCCCCCCCTTTTTCTGTTTCTTCCGCTGACCATGGAACACAAGTGAACTTCCTCCCGGCTTTTAGCCCAAAGTCAGACCTAGTACATCGTTAGTTCTATTGTCCTTTTATTACAGAGGGGAATAACGTCTTAAAACAGCAGTACAGTGGAGGAACATTCGTATAACACACAAAGGAATCCAGCTCCTTGCATCATAAACCTTGCTTGGTGGGGCACCTCTACTTCTTCTTCTTGGCCGACGCGGTGAGGGCCGCGATGTCGGCCTGGCTGAGGCAGGTGCAGTCGGGCGCGCACTCGCCGGTGTCGCAGTGCTTCGGGCAGTCGTACCAGCACGCGCACTCGGGCACCTCCTCAGCCGGCTTGCACACCTGCGTGGCCTCGTCGAACACCTGCTGGTCGGAGCACCCGAACTTGTTCGGGTCCGTGCCGAAGAAGCAGGTAAAGAAGTAGCGGCAGTCGGACGGGTGCGGGTAGACCGGGTGGGCCTGCAGGAGGCCCTGCGGGCCGGTCTCTGGCCTGCCCGGGCAGGTGAAGCCCTCCACGGTCTTGAGCTTGGGCACGCCCTCCTCCTCGCCGCAGCGCTTGGCCGTCGGGGACAGCTCCCCGACCCTCACGCAGCCGCCGACCTCGCTGTCAAAGACCAGCGGGGCCGCGCAAGAGTACTCGTAGACCTCTCCCTTGTCGCAGGTGTAGAACTTGGAGCACTCGGCCGGGTCCAGGTGGTCGAAGATGCCGTTGGCCCTCGGGCAGCGCTCGTCCAACCCCGGGGTGGGCTCCTGCACGAACTCGCGGGCGCCGCAGTCGACGCCGTGGGGCAGGCGGCAGCCCTCGTGGTTGCGCCGGCTGTAGTCGAAGAGGTGCCCGTCGGGGCAGAGCAGGGGCTCGGCCACGCCGTCCTCGCACAGGTAGTAGAGGTCGCACTGCTCCGAGTCCGGGAAGCGACCGTTGCGCTCCGGGCAGTCGAAGTCGAAGTTGATGGCGCCGAGGTCGTCCTGCGCGTGCGCGGAGGAGCCGAGGAGCAGGAGGAAGGGGAGCAACATGGTGGTGATGGTGGTGGTGGTGGTGGTGGGGAACCCCTAAGGAAACTGTGGAAGTGTGTGCGACCAGAGAAAAAGGGGGGACGTGTTGACCATCGAAAAGGAGGATCCAAGGGAAGGAAGGGAAAGGGAGGGACGGAGGGAGGAAGTAAGAAAGGAAGGAGTGAGCGTCGTTGCGTCCAGGCCACTGTCTTTTTTTTTCCCTCCTGCCCCCCTTCCCTTCCCCCTCCCTCCGTCCAGCATTTTTTCTTTTCTTTTTCCTTCGCGGCCGTGAATCCGACCTGAACCCACACGCACCCACCCACCTACCCACCCAAACCACACCAACCATGCTGCAGTGTGAAGGCAACGCGCGCCGCAACGAAAGGGAGGGGGGGGAGGAAGCTTGTATCTAGTACGTAGGACTAGGATTCCCTCCCTTTCCCCCGACGAGACACTTGGTCTTTTTATAGGACAAATATATGTGATTTAAGAGGGGTGGACATGGGCAAAGGATAGGAGATTTTTTTTAACGTTGCGTCCAGATGCCACCAAGTTCATTTTATGGAACATTTTACGTGTAGGTAGTTGTAGTGACAAATTCTGCTGACTACAAGTGTCAAGACCGGCTCCAGTATATCAGCTGTTAAAATTCTGATTCTGAAATGTTGATGAACGTTTTACTCTAGACTATGTACCACACACGAAAGATATGCTTCAACGTTAAGGACCATCTAGTATAATTTCTTCAAGATATGTTACTTAATTCTGAAAAGTCCCGTCGGGGATGTCGCCCCAACCCCTGCCCCGGTACCTTGCAGACAGGAAGGAAAGGGAGGGACGGATGGGCGGACGGACGGCGGAGGAAGGAAGGAAGGAAGGTGCGGTTTCACCTTCACTCCACACCCTGATTCACTTTTTCACTTTTTCTTGTTGGTTTTATTTCTTTGAAGAGTTGCACAAGAAAAATTGACAGAATCACATATCTTTCTAAAAGCATGACTTCCATGGTATTTTTTTCTTAATGTCCGCTAAAAAAGTTCAAAAAACAAAAACAAAATCAAAAATCGACTGTACCTTACTACACAGTCGAGGTTTGCCTTTAGGCAATTTGCAGTTATGGCTAGATATGCATGCAAGTTGGGCAATTTTTTTGCGACAATTTTAACTGGGGGAGGGAGGGTCGGGCATACCCTGTAAGTGGGTCGCAAGTGGGTCAATGCAAAGTGTGGCAAAGTGTAGTGGCACGTATACTACAACGTGGTCCTAAAAGATTGAGGACCTCTCTGACCTATGCCGTCAGAAATCGGATATTTTCTTCTCAGACACGAGACATCAAAGAGACATTCAACTGTCATCCATTCCTATGGAAACAAAAACAGAGTTGACACGTGTGGCAGTCACAATGGGCACAGAAGTTTATGTTCTAGTAGCTTAGCTAGGACAAAAAAACGTCGCAAGTTTAGCGTGACGGCTGTCTGGTGGGGTTTCTAACCTTTCCCAATTAAGCGGATTCTACTGTTGTACCAGCTTCTTGTCGTGCTGTCGTTGACATCACCAACCAATTTCTTATTTTTTTTTTTATTTATCGTAAACATGCTACACTTCTCAGCACGCTTCAGTGCATAGCCCGTAGAAAAAAAGTTTGGTCTACAGTGTACCACATTAAACATTTTTTTCCAGTGCCCGCTGCACAAGCTCTAATCTGGTTTTGTGTATTCGAAAAGACCTCGAGAGTGCTGAAAGCAAAATTTTTGAATGTCGTCTTTTTTTTTTTTTTTTTTTTTTTTTTGTGGGGGGGGTTTTTTTCACCTCCCCCCTTCCCGTCCTCCTTTTACCAAGGCTCACATCTCTATCCATCCTTCCATCCATTTTCCTTCCCTTTAAAAAAGTGGGTTGGGACGCGACCTTTGCGTGTCTCCTCCCTGCTTCCACCTCGCAGCATCCACCGGCAGGATTGTCTACAAAACAGTGGTTTTTTTTGTAGGAGAGAGGATGAGAGGTGAGGAGGAAGAAGATGAAGGTGGGGGAAACGCTAATGATGCTCTTGGGTGTGAGTGAGACAGGAGGAGGATGCTGTACCTAATAAATGTTACTCACGTGAATGAGGACAATTGTACTACGTACTAAGTACCAACTTTTCAAAAAAAAAAATTCACAGCAAAACATTCTGTGGAAATTAACTTTTTTTTTTAAGTGTACGTTTTGAAGGTGACCCTCCTCTTCCTCTTTCCTTCCTTCCTCTGCTTCGAGGTCAGATCTTTATTTCCTCCTCCTCTTCTTCTTCTTCTCGTGTGATGATGCTTTGGCACCAGAGCGAAGTGAATTTGGCCAACAGCAAAAAAAATCTTCTTCCTCCTCTTCCATTCAGGACACCGTGAAGAGGCTTCCTCCTCCTCCTCCTCCTCCTCCTCCCAAAAAAATCTCTTCTTTATCGTTGTCGTGTCTGCATCGCATGCAACGATTCGAAAAGGTCAAGAGATCCTTTCCTAAAAAAACCCAACACCTTTCCTTATACTATCTCTTTCATGGCAACTTAAATAAAACCTGAATAGATTATCATCAGGGTTGCCAGGACCGGAAAGTAAAGAAAATGGACCAAAATAAGCCAAAGCCCGATTTTTGCAGTGCTTTCATTAACAATTTTTCAAAACTAAATCTGGCCAGTTTTTTGGGAGAAAGGGGGTTGTTAAGACTTAAAATCTGCCAAATTGACAATTCCGCATAGAGTTTGTTTTAGGCTGTTGCACTACTTTCAAATGCGATCGTTATTTTTTACCATCACTCGATGCAGCAGCAGATAACAAGGGGCCTCGTTGCATGAAGAGTGGGAGGGGAGGGGGGAAGGCCGTAATGAAGCAAATTTTATATCCACTTGTTTGTTTCGACATGCAAGAAATGCGGAGTTCGTTAGAGGAACACGTGACACCCTCTCCCCTCTCAATACCTAACAAGAACAAAAACTACCTGTTCAAACACGTGAAGACAGGGTCTCAAATAGTACTGTAGAATTGGTGGGATGACCATAAGGGAGAATACCTGCTTCAAAAAGGGTCTAAAGGGAGGGGAAGTGTACCCACCACGAACAGAGTTTAGGGGTGAATGGGTTGCTGACCTAAGCTGAACTTTGTTCCCCAAATGTCCACTTGGTGCAGTACGTAGAACTTTGTCTCAACAGCAAGTAGGAGAACAGCAACAACGACCCTCGTTGTATTCCAAGACCTGCCGGCTTTGCCGCAGGTAAAAGCGTCTCTAAACTTTTGGGGCGTCACCCCCACACAACCGCAACTCAGAAACAGGGCTTCTTCTCCCCTAAAAATGTGCTTTGAAAACACGCGGAAACTGATGCTCACGGGAAAAAAAGGGGAGGGAGGAACAGACGGAGGGAGGAGAAGGCCTCAGCTCAGATATGGGAAGTGACACGGGAAGGAAGCAAGGGAAGGGGGAGTGGGGGAGAGGTATTTGCGGGGCTGCCGGAACGATTTTCAAGTCTTCCACACGCAAAAAGGAGGAGGAAGAGGAGGAGGAGGAGGAGGAGGAGGAGGAGGAGGAGGAGGAGAAGGAGGAGAAGCTCCCTGGCGTGTGTGTGTGATACCAAAAAAACTGTCAAAAGATCTCTCTTTCTCTTCCTGCAAACAAAATTCAAAGGAAATGTTTCCACCTACGTAGGTACACCTCTGGAAAGGAAGAGACAAGAGATAAGATCTGCTGTAGGTATAATCAGAGATTCTTCTTCATGCAGGTGGCAAAGTCTGCTCTTTTTTTAAGGTCTGAAGAAAAAAAAAAACCAAGCGCATGCAGTTAGAAGTACCAACAACCACAACCACAGCATTTGTGTCTGAAGGTCTTATTTAGACAACCTGGCTCGAGGAGGAGGAGGAAGGAGGAAGGGAGGAATTCAATTACCCTGGCAGCCGATGCAGGAAGAGGGAGGAGGCAGAAGAGGCAATTTTGGATGGTGTAGGGTACCATGTACAGTGAGGGAGCGAGCAATCCGTTTCCAAATGCAACAGCATGCCTGAAATTGTGAATATTTGGGTTCTTCTTGTACCGGTTTAATTTTATTGTTTTTTTCTTCTCCTCAAGCTCCTCCTCCTCGTCCCCTCTCTTCATCGTGAGACTTCATGATTGCAGTAGGCCGAGGTGGAAGTCACGAGAGAGAAGATGAGGACGGCTCCTCCTCCTCTATCTCCTCCTTTTTTTTCGCAACACCTTTCCAGAAAATGCACTCTGTGCCAAAAAAAAAAAAAAAAAGAACAATTAGTGTGGTTCTGGTATCACTACTAGGTGGGATAATTTACCACTAAACAAATCTCGTGTGAGTTCTTTTTGGTGTGTCGCTTGGGATGAAGACGCATTAATCACTTTCCGGAAGTCTCAGAGAGAGAGAGAAGTGGGGGGTGGGGATGGAATTGGCTTGGATGCCTCTGATGCGACGGCGGTGGCTCCCGCTGGGAAATTGTAATTTGAAGGACCCGACCAATATTGCCGGGGTGTTGACGAGATACGTAGCATCCAGGTGTCTATCCACCCCACCCCCATTGTTTGCTAAGGTATGGATCAGACATAATTGAGACTAGAGTGACAATTTTACCTCGAAGTACCTCAGCAATATCTCAGAGGTATCGCTGAGGTCAACCAAATTGGTCGGGAATTCACTTTGCCATATAAAAAGTGGGGGGAGGGGGCAGGAGTCTCCCATTTTGGGAGGTGGAGTGACTTTGTCGCTTTGCTTTGCTTTGGTACCTTGCAATTCCTCCGTCTCAGTCACGATTTTGCCTGTAGCGAAGGGTGGGGGGGAGGAAGGAGGGACTTTTTCTTATCACTTTAATTCTTCACCTTTTTTCCCACGCCTAATTCCCCAAAAATATTGTGAAAAAAAACAAGAAAAAGGTGACTTTGGACGACAACGACCCTGAGAGACAGTGCGCTCGCTGCTTCCTTTGGCTGCCTCCCACGAAAGGGCAAAAGCGTGACGACTGATGAGCTGCTGCTGCTGAAAGAACAGCTTTTTTTGTGGCACATTCGATTCGCAAAAAAACCCTACCTCACCCAACCCTCAGTTCCGTACATTAAATAAACATTTATTGCTGGCAGGGCTGGTTGGTTGGTTAGTGGTGGGCGGGTGGAAAAAGAGCAGTTGGAAATCTCCGAACGTTTTTCTTCTTCGCATTCACGGTTGTGCGTTTCTTCTTCTTCTTCTTTTTTTTGATAAATATTGGCAGTCGTGGCTGCGATTGGCAAGTCATATTATGCGCGGGTTGCTTTCAACCATCTCACTTTTGCTTGTTGGCTTTGCTTGACAGGCATCACGTGCAGTCGATGTCGCGGCCTCGACCTCCTCCTCCTCCTCTTCCTCCTCCTCCTCCTCCTCCTCCTCCTCCTGAGGATCTATTTTCTTGGCGGGTTTGCACGAAGGGGAAAAATTGTGTGGTAAAGCACTCGAGGCAAAACAGAAGGGAGGGCATATATTTTTTTCCCTCTTCCCCGTGAGTGCAAGAATGACATCTTTTCTTTCCCAGCCGCCTGCCCGCCGTCGGAATAATATGATGGTTTACGCGGCGATATTGCGCAACTTTTTTTTTTTTTTTTAAAAAATAATTTTCCTTCTTTTTCCTTCCCTCGCCTCCAACCTTCTCAGGTTTCACAGTCATGTCTGAAGCACGCTATTGGCCTGTCTTTCTCGCGAGATGAAGCGCTGCGTGTGTGTCAATCACTAAACACTGCTACAACAGGACCCTCGTGGCGAGCACTAGCACCAACGTGGCCGTCAGGGTTGCCAGAGAGGGCGACCTGTCGGCGCCGCTCCCGCCGCCGCTCTCGCGCTCGTGCAGCACCCTGTTGATGGTCTTGAGCAGGGGAAACCTCCCCTCCGGCAGGCGGCAGTCGCCGTGGAAGTCGTCGGTGTCGATGGACCAGACCATGACGCCGGCGGCGCCGCGGTCGGCCGCGAAGCGCGACTTGGCCGCCACGCTGGCCGCGTCGTCGTAGGAGACCCACTTGAGCCCCTTGTGCATGAAGGGGACCGTGTGGCGATCGTCCCGCTCCTCCGCCCAGCCGTCCTCCTCCCCCTCTTCGTCGTCGTCGTCGTCGTCGACGATGCTGTTCCGGTGCTTTCCCTGCTCCTCGCAGATCTCGTTGTAGCCCAGGAAGCCGTCCTCCCTGGTATACGGACCCTGGAACGAGGTTGACCTTGCCTTGGCACCAAGTCTGGAAAAAAAAAGGAATTCTGAATGTTTTTAAGAGAGTTATGACGTGGTTTAGTAAGGACTACTCCGGTTATCTCTTACTCTAACCTTGCATCGTGCGGGTTTGCCAGCAGGAATGCCCTCCCATAGAGCGGCACCCCGAGGACGGTCTTGGCCGGGTCGGCTCCCTTCTCCATCAGGTGGGTCCACGTGTGGTTCACGCTAAGCTCGTCCGGGCGGGCGGACAGCGGGGCGTTGTGGCCTGTGCGGAGGTGGTTGGTTGGGTGGGATGGAAGGAATAATTTAAGGGGAGGAAGGGATGAAAACCCTATTATGACTTCAGGGCTGGGCGGAGCCTAATTATCTAAGCGTGAGAAGAAGTTGAGCTGCTGCTTCGGCAGCTAAACCCCCTCTCTCCTAGTACATAGTGACAGGCTCATTTCCCGTCTTTTGACAGCAAAAAAAAAGTAATCCATAAAAAAAATCTGGTTCTTCGCGCCAATGCAAATCAGGATCATTCATTACCCGTCTTCCTGTCCCACTTCCCGTGGTAGTCGTAGCACATGACGTGGACAAAGTCGAGGTGTCGGTACATGGCCGGCACGTTGTAGGCCACGTCGATGGTGCCGGCGGCGGCGCCGATGGCCGCCGTCAGGAGGAGGCCGGTGCCGCGGGAGTCGAAGGCGCGGCGGAGGTCGCGGAGGAGGAGGACGAAGTTGCGCCTGTCCTCCGGGACGCCGCCGCGCTTGGCTGGTGGAAGAAGAGGAGCTACAGTTTGTGATATATGATGGCGCACCTGCAGCGATAGCGATCTCTGCTCATCTTGATCTGTCTGTCCGGAAGGGGGGGGGCGGGACTCTAATTGAAAATCTGTGCAGGAACACAATCAGTGGAAATGGTTTTTGAGAAGGGGCTTCCTCATCCTTTTTCCTCCCATCGTCTTCCCTTAATGTGGGCCCTCCACCCCCTCAAGACGAGCACCCGTGGAGTGACAGACGAAGACGCTTCCTGATCTCTTTGAAAAGTCGTAATTTGTGCGTCGGGTAAATGACGAGATTTTAATTCCGGGTTTTAGGAAGGAATTTAGGGGAGGCGGGAAAAGAGATTCAGGGGTTTGCAATGCCCACCAGGGGGGTACTAAATAACCGAGGTAGGCACTACTAGTATGTATGTACGTAGAATCTTTTTGCCTAAAATCTCGGGAGATAAACTGTTGTCGTCGTCTCTGTTGTT
>JAAUYM010045218.1_pt1 | contig 10896 bp, 9 predicted proteins | sample 7278001 | NCBI WGS metagenome assembly JAAUYM01 (sample SAMN14350224, study PRJNA611818) | marine sediment metagenome | isolation source: surface marine sediment (1.8m) | place: French Polynesia: Moorea | collected 2018-08
CAATTTGGGTCTCAAGAAGCAGTAGTTTTAGTCGATATTGAATTCGATAGTACGGAAATTGCCATTATTGTCGAAGGTGTTCCTCAGTTTTCTCGAACCGTTCCCCTCGGTACATCTCAACTGCACCAAGCTTATTCTCAAGCTATGGGTTTAACAATGTGTGATGATATGGAATTACTACAAGGTATTAGTCTAATGCCTGGTTCCCAAGATGACGATGATACAGGAGAAACTCAAATGAATCCTGGGATATCGGCTCTCCTCAAAATTATTGGGGAACTAATTGAAGAACTAGGTCGCTCAATTAATTTCTATCTCAATCAAAGTGAGGATCTAGAAATTGCCCAACTGCTCTTAGCAGGGCCAGGAGCGGGGATTGAACAGATTGATGAATTTTTTACCCAAAGATTAAATTTACCTGCTATGCCGGTCGATCCTGTAGCTACTTTGGCTTTAGAAGTTAGTAATGAGCTGTCTTCAAGCGATCGCTCTGGCTTGGGAATTGCCTTGGGTTTAGGACTTCGAGAAATCGTTTAACAAGATACTAGGAGACAGCAAATCGTATGTTTAGTTTAGACATTAACTTTCTCAAGGATCGTGGCTTAGATGCTGCGGTGGCAAAAGAGACGCTAATAGAGCAAAAATCAGCTTCGATAGCTGATAAAGTCCCAATTATAGCTGGTGCAATTATTGCGATAGTCTTACCTGCGATGACATTTGGCTACTCAAAGACTTTTGAGGCTCGCCAAACAAAACTCAAGAAAGAAATTCAACAAATCGAAGCCGACATAAGCAAGGCACAAGGTCAAGGAAAAAGCTTAGAAGACATGGAAGCTCAAGTTAAAAAAGCTCGTAGTGAAACCCAGGCTTTAGTTAGTGTTTTTGATAAAATCCGACCCTGGTCGGCAATTTTAAGAGAAGTAGGAGATCGTACTCCTCCAGGAATTCAAATCGATTCTTTAGCACAAAATGGTTCTGGTATAAGAATTAATGGTGTAGCTCGTTCTTATAGCGATGTCAATGACTTTGTTCTATTTTTGCAACGTTCACCTTTTTTTGATGCTAACAAAATTGTCTTAGGCACTGTCCAAAGCTCTAGTTGGAAGGTTAACTTGGAAAATAAAGATGAATTACCAGACAAGGTTAACCTAACTATTCCTAAAGGTGTCAAATATAGTATTGATGCCCAACTAGCTAACAAACCAAATTCTCAATTAATTAAGGAACTTAATAACAAAGGTTCCCTTGGATTGTTAACTCGTCTTAAAACTCTTGAAAATAAAGGAGTAACTATTAAATGACTTTTACTAAGGATTTTACAGATATCGATCAAAGTTTAGATGATGACTATCCTACGGCTTTTGGTATTACTTTTACTCCCATAGTGACTTTTATTGCTTTAAGTATTGTGGGCATTGTTGGGGCTGGCTATATTTACATGAATATGGTTACTCCAGCCCAAAAAGCTACCAATAAACTTAACACTCAAAAAAATGAAAAACAGGCTGAACTAAACCGAGTCAAACAAGATGGGTATGACCAAGAAGTAGCAAAGCTTAAGGCCCAAATTCAAGAACAGAAAGCTCTTAAATCTAGAGTCATTGCCATGTTTACCAATCAAGATGATTTGGAAACATTACTTATAGATATTAATAGTTTCATTGCTGCTAATCAAGGAGAACTCATTAAATATACTCCCGATCGCAACATTTCCACTATTAATGATAATTCCTTAGGAGCAGGGGTTAAGGGTAAATTGAAAAAAAAAGGTCTTGATTTAGAAATCAAGGGTACTTTCTCGCAAACTCAAGCTATTTTACAAGATCTTGAAAGACTAGAACCCCTATTAATGATCAAGAGTTATCAATCTAAAGTAACTGAAAAACCAACGGCAGTTCTTGTCAGTAACCCAGGTCAAATAGTAGCCAACAAAACAGCAATCTTAACTACAAAATTAAAAATAGATGCTATCTTGCCCTTAAACCAAAGGGAACTAGAACAAGCAAGAAAATCTGAAGCCCAAAAAAATCGCTAACCAAAACTAGAGAAAGAGCGAGGAAGCAAAGTAACAACTAATATCGGACTAGAACAATCCTGAAACAAACAATAATCAGTATATACTATTAATAGTCATAATTTGAGGTGTGAGTAGTGAAAAGTTATTCTTATTCCCTAGTATTTTTAACAGGAACAGCAGCAATTTTATTAGCAAATCCATTGTGCTTAGCTGAAACAAATAAGATTAAAGATGTAGTATTATCTCCAAAAAAACAAGGTTTACAACTAAGACTAACAACAAATAATAATGATCGTGAAAGTCCTTCATTTGTAACTATTGTTGATGATAATCTTGTCAAGACAACCATTCTCAATACAAAATTACAACTTTCTCATACAGGAGATTTCCTGCAAAAAAATCCTACTAAGGGCATTGAAGCAATTAGTATCAATCAAGTTGATGAAGATAATACCCAAATTACCTTCACCGCAGCATCAGATATTACATTAGAGCCGAATATTCAGCAGCAAGGAAAAGATTTGATTGTTGATCTCAATCCAACTCCTAAGTCAAGATCCCTAATCAGTCGGATTCCTTTTCTCCATGATCTTAAGAATTTTAAACCTCAGCTCCCATCATTTCTCACTTCTCAAGCTGTAAAAGATAGCAAAAAATCAGACAGCATCGACAGTAAACCTTCCTATAATAGTAATAACAATAATACCAATGATGTCTTAGTTCCTAACCCTAAAATTATTATTGGAGAATCCACCGACGGCTTTGACAAAGATTTACCGATAGATCAAAATGGCTTACCGATAGAGCAAAATTTTGAACAACCTTATTTGCCCAGAGCAGTGGCTCCTCCAGTAGGAGATATGGCAGTATCGAATATTTCCACTGTCTCTGATAATGTCGATCTTGGTTCCACTGCCATGATTCCCCGCCTAGTTTTGCGAGATGCACCAGTCAGAGAAGTTTTATCTTTACTATCTCGACAAGCTGGCTTAAATGTCGTTTTTTCCGTTAAGCAAGAAGGAGAAAGGGATGATGAGGAAGCGGTTGAAGGACCAACAGTTTCCTTAGACTTGGAAAATCAGTCGGTACAAGAAGTATTTGATTCGATAATGTTGATTTCTGGCTTAAATGCTAGTCGTCGGGGAAATATTATTTATATTGGCGAAAAATTACCAGCTCAAGCCCGCAATCTGATTAGTCGGACTCTCAGACTAAATCAAGTTAGAGCAGAAAATGCTGCTTTATTCCTAGCGAGTCAAGGAGCACAAGGTCAAAGACTAACCACAGAAGTCGAAGAGATTGTCGATCCTGAAACTGGCAGAGTCGTACAAAGAAGAGAGCTTCCCGCATCCTTAGAAGATTTGGGAGGACCAGCTCAAGATGAAGAAGATAGTACCAGTGCTTTATTATTAAGAGGGTTACAAATCTCCACTGATGACCGATTGAATTCGATTACTCTAATCGGCGAGCCTCGTAAAGTAGAAACAGCGACAGCATTTTTAACTCAATTAGATGCTCGTCGTCGTCAAGTAGCGGTCAACGTCAAGGTCATTGATGTGAATCTCAAGAATCAAGATTTCTATAACAGTAGTTTCTCTTTTGGTGTTGACGAAACTTTCTTTATTCAAGATTCTGGTGCTGCAACCTTGAGATTTGGGGAATCTAGTCCGGCAAGAGAAATTGATATTACTAGTGAGCAAGGTAGAGTAACTAACCCTCCCACAGTTATTAACCCTTTAGAAGCAGCTAACACTTTTATCGATCTCGGGAGTATCGTTGGAATACCTCAGACCCAACCAGGCTTGATTAATGGAAACACAGGACAAGTTATTATTCCCAGAGGTACGGGTGCCTTTTTTGAGCGAGAAGCTTCCGCTAGAGAGGATGTTCTTGGAGCAGGTTTAGTTGATTTTACTACAGCTACAGATGGAACAATTACTTTCAATGCTGATGGAACTACCACATTTACACAAGGAGAAGAGGGTACTGCTACCTTTGGTTTACCCAGTCTGTTTCAATATCCCAAAAAATTCCAAGCCCTTCTACAAGCTCAAATTAAAAGTGGTAATGCGAAAATTCTTACCGATCCAACCTTGGTCGTTCAAGAAGGACAACAAGCAACGGTGAAATTGGCACAAAATGTCATCGAAAGTATCAAAACTGAGATTGATGGCGATAGTGGCACCAGAACTACTACCCCAGTGATTGTTGAAGCTGGATTAGTTTTAACTGTTAATGTCGAAAGAATTGATGATAATGGCTTTATTGGTCTTACGGTAAGTCCTACAGTAAGTGCTATTGGTGCAACTCAAGAATTTGATAGTGGAAATGGTGCTACTAATCTACTGAATCTTTTGAGTAAGCGAGAACTAAGTTCAGGATTGATTCGCCTACGGGATAGTCAGACTTTGATTCTCTCTGGTATTATTCAAGACCAAGAGCGTACTACAATATCGAAAGTTCCTATTTTAGGCGATATTCCTTTGCTAGGTTCTATGTTTAGAAGCTCTACTAAAGACAATGAAAGAGCAGAGGTGATTGTATTACTCACTCCTGAAATAATTGATGAACAAGCAGGATTTGGCTACAACTACACTCCTGGTAAAGAAACTCGGGAAATGCTCCGCAAAGGTGGTTTAGATCTTCCTAATAAACCTAATCAGTAGTTAGTAATCAGTCATCAGTCATCAGTAATCAGTTAATGCTTCATTGTCTCTAGCCCCTTTCTCTAAATAGGAGAGGGGTTTTATCTTGTCTAGAGATAGAAGGAAAACGTTATAATAATCCAGCATTAAGAAATATTACGAAAACTATTATGGGTAATTCTACAGAGAATTTAGCAACCAATGATGTCAAATATGGAGAAAGAGCGATCGCTGAAGGAGAGTTAATTACTTTTTCCAATCCGAGAGTGGGAAGACGCTATAAGGTAGATGTTACTTTACCCGAATTTACTTGCAAATGTCCTTTCTCTGGTTATCCTGATTTTGCAACGATTCAGATTACCTATTATCCAGATGAGAAAGTAGTAGAACTAAAGGCATTAAAACTCTACATCAATAGTTATCGCGATCGCTATATTTCCCATGAAGAGGCGATTAATCAGATTTTAGATGATTTTATAGCTGCTTGCGACCCCCTAGAAGCTAAGATCATAGGAGATTTTAGCCCCAGAGGAAATGTTCATACGGTAATAGAAGTCAATCATGTTAAAGGCAATTAGCTAATGGCAAACACTGCCTCGTTCTGAGATATGTATGTGTAATAAGAAAAGTAAAAAAAAGTAAAAAAAAGTAAATTTATTGATGACCACCTGGAATTGGAATCAATTAATCTGCTATCACAGACTTTTCTAAGGCAATTTCCCATTGAGAATTGCTACTATGCCTTCGGTAATTTTGACAAATATCAACTGATTTGAGAAGATTAAAAGTTAAACGAAACTTCAAACACTACTAAACTAAATATCGATTATTCCGTGATAGTAAGCCAAACTATGCCTAAGATTGAAAACCAAATTGAAACTATAGATCCCCACCAGGCAACTAAAACCGCTATTCTAGTTATTGGCGGTGCTGAAGACAAAGTACACGGAAAAGAAATCCTCCAAACATTTTTTGACCGTTCAGGTGGTCTTGATGCCAAGATTGGTATTGTTCCTTCGGCGTCTCGCGAACCAGCTATTATCGGTGAACGGTATGTTCAGATCTTTGAGGAGATGGGTGCAAAAGAGATCCAAGTGCTGGATGTCCGCGATCGCGATCGCGGTAACGATAGCAGATATCTCCAATTTGTCGAAGAATGTACAGGAATTTTTCTCACTGGGGGCGATCAACTAAGACTCTGTGGTTTATTGGCAGAAACTCCCCTGATGAATCGTATTATCGAGCGGGTCAAAAAGCATGAAATTGCCTTGGCTGGAACTAGTGCCGGAGCTGCGGTTATGGGTTATCAGATGATTTCTGGTGGCAGTAGTGGCGAATGTCCCAATCGAACTTTAGTAGATATGGCAATGGGTTTCGGCATCATTCCTGAAGTTTTAGTCGATCAGCATTTTTATAATCGGAATCGTTTAGCAAGGCTGTTAAGTGCGATTTCCTCTCATCCTAATCTTTTAGGAGTAGGAATTGATGAAGACACTTGCGCCATGTTTGAAAGTAACGGCACCATTAAGGTTTTAGGTTGCGGTACAGTTACCATTGTTGATGCTAGCAAGGTTTCTTACAACAATCGCCAACAGGTTCAGGGTCATGAGCCCATTGGCATGCATAATATCAGATTGCATCTACTTAATTATGGCGATCGCTACGACCTACAAAAAAACCAACCTCTGAAACAGTAAACACTTAATAGTAAACAGTTAACAGTAACTAATGAGCCTTGAATTAGGGGCAAAATGTTCTTGGTGAACAGTTTACCTTCTCTAAGCAACGAGAGACTGGTATATTAAATAATTGCCTTTTTGCTCCTGTTATCACCTGTAGAAATCAATATAAGATGAAAATACTCAAAACCCAAACATTAAGAGGGCCCAATTATTGGAGTATTAAACGGAATAAACTAATTTTAATGAGACTGGATCTCGAAGAGTTAAGGGAAAAACCTTCCAATGAGATTCCTGGTTTTTACGAGGCTTTGGTCAAAACCTTACCAAGTTTGATCGAACATTATTGTTCTCGTGGTCATAGAGGAGGCTTTCTCGAAAGAGTTCAAGAAGGAACTCTCATGGGACATATTGTCGAGCATATCGCTTTAGAATTACAGGAACTGGCAGGGATGTTGGTGGGTTTTGGTCGTACCAGACAAACCTCAGATAAAGGGGTATATAATGTCGTCTATGAATATGTAGACGAACAAGCTGGTCGTTATGCTGGTCGCGCTGCCGTAAGACTATGTAACTCTATTATCAAAACTGGCAGCTATCCCCCAGAAGAATTAGAACAAGATCTAGCCGATCTCGAAGATTTATATGCCAATACTGCTTTAGGACCTTCAACAGAAACTCTTATCAAAGAAGTAGAAACTCGCAAAATTCCCTGGATGTGGCTCAGTACCCGTGCGATGTTGCAATTAGGCTATGGGGTGAGGCAGAAGCGTATACAAGCTACTTTAACAGGTAATACAAGTATTTTAGGGGTGGAATTAGCCTGTGATAAAGAAGGAACAAAAAATATCTTGAGAGATGCGGGAATTCCTGTACCTCAAGGGGAAGTGATTCAATATCTCGATGAATTAGAAGAAGCGATCGCTCGTTTAGGGGGTTATCCTATTGTCATTAAACCTCTAGATGGCAATCATGGACGAGGTATTACTATTGATATTCACAATTGGGCAGAAGCAGAAACCGCTTATGATTTGGCGAGTGAAGCTTCAAAAACCCGCTCAGTGATTGTGGAATGTTACTATCGTGGTAGCGATCATCGGATCTTAGTCGTCAACGGGAAAGTCATCGCTGTAGCAGAAAGAATTCCCGCCCATGTAATCGGGGATGGCAAATCGACCATTAAAGAACTGATTGCGATTACCAACCAAGATCCCAGAAGAGGAGAAGGGCATGATAATATTCTGACCGAAATTATTGTCGATCAAACCTCCTTAGGAGTTTTAGCCAAGCAAGGTTACCAACTGACAACTGTCCTCTCTCAAGGAGAAATTGCTTATTTAAGAGCGACAGCTAATCTCAGTACCGGAGGGATTGCCATCGATCGGACTGATCAAATCCATCCGGAAAATATTTGGTTAGCCCAAAGAGTTGTCAAAATCATTGGTTTAGATATTGCTGGGATTGATGTGGTGACTCCCGATATCAGCAAACCTTTGAGGGAAGTCAATGGTGTAATTGTCGAAGTTAATGCCGCCCCAGGCTTTCGGATGCATGCTGCCCCCAGTCAGGGATTACCCCGAAATGTCGCCGCCCCAGTACTGGATATGTTATTTCCCCCTGGTACTTCCCCTCGGATACCGATTATTGCGATCACCGGAACCAATGGCAAAACTACCACTACTCGCTTGACTGCCCATATTTACCGTCAAACAGGGAAAACGGTTGGTTTTACCAGCACAGATGGGGTTTATATTGGAGATTATTTAGCGGAAAAAGGTGACAATACCGGACCTTACAGTGCTAGCATGATTCTTAAAGATCCCACGGTAGAAGTAGCTGTTTTAGAAACTGCTAGAGGTGGTATTCTGCGCTCGGGATTAGCTTTTGATTGCTGTGATATTGGAGTGGTTTTAAATGTCGCAGCGGATCATTTGGGACTCGGAGATATTAATACCATTGAACAAATGGCAAAGGTTAAAGCTGTGGTAGCAGAAACTGTTAAACCCGATGGTTATGCCATTTTAAATGCTGATGATCCTTTAGTTTCAGCTATGGCAGCAAAACTTAACTGTAAAATCGGCTATTTCTCCATGTATCCTGATAATCCTGTAATTGTAGATCATACTCGTCGTAAAGGATTAGCTGCGGTTTATGAAAATGGTTATATCTCTATTTTAGAGGGCGATTGGATATTAAGAATCGAAAAAGCCGTAAACTGTCCCGTAACAATGGCTGGTATGGCTCCGTTTATGATTGCCAATGCTTTAGCTGCTTGTTTGGCTTGTTTTGCCCAAGGAGTTGATATTGAAACAATTCGCCTCGGTGTGAGAACTTTTAATCCTTCAGCGGAACAAACTCCGGGACGGATGAATCTCTTTGATATGGGAAATTATAAAGTATTACTCGATTATGCCCATAATCCTCATGGTTACGAAGCTGTAGGTAGTTTTGTCCGCAATTGGCAAGGCAAAAGAATTGGTGTTATTGGAGGACCTGGCGATCGCAGAGATGAGGATTTAATCTTACTCGGAAAAATCTCCGCCCAAGTATTTGACCAGATCATTATCAAAGAGGATCGAGATAAACGAGATAGAGAACCGGGAGAAGTTGCCGATCTTATTGCCAAAGGCATTATTCAGGAAGAGCCCACTATTTCCTATCAAACTATTCTCGATGAAGCAGAAGCGATGAAGACAGGATTTAGGAGTGCAAAAACAGGAAATTTAGTCGTAATTTTCCCTGAAAATGTCACAAAATCGATCTCAATTATTGAGAGAGAAAAGAATAAATAGCGATCGCAAATATAACCAGTGCCATTAGTAGTTCTCTCTAAACAGCGATCGTGGAAGACTATTAAGTTATTCTCTACGTTATGGACATCGATTTCTATCCAATCTACACCCAAACTTAGAGCTTTCGCGATCGCTAATAAAGTATTTTCTGGTTCGTATCCCATTGCGCCTCGATGTCCGATGCAAAGCATATTATTTAAGTAAGAGGTAAGAGGTAAAAAATATCAAGTTTGATGTCTAATTTATTTTTGCAGGAGGCTCATTTGATGACAATATGAAATATGGCGATAGATTTTATTTTAGGATTATGGATAAAATTGTTGACATACTCCTCAGCCCCTTATTTATAGCATATTTATATTAATTATTTAATACAAGCGATTTTTTGCGCGCGCAAAGTGCCAAAGGGCAAAAGAGTGCAGAGTGCTATGTAGTACTAAAAGCGACGCAGACAACACGCAGACCGACAGAGTCGCTACGGAGGTCGCGCGAAAGGCTGTTGCGGTACGCAGAGCGGAAGAGATCAGGAAAGTAGTTCCATGAACTATTACATATTACTTTTTTACTACTAGCTCCTAAAACCCATGCACTACCATTAGTTGGCGTATTTTCATAGTTATCATGCCAGTTATCTTCACACCATTCCCAAACATTACCGTGCATATCATATAAACCAAAAGCATTAGGCGGAAATTTGCCAACAGAAGTGGTTTTTCCTCGATACTCTCCTTTGGGTTCACTGGCATAGGTATGGTTACCGTTGTAATTCGCTAAATCAGTAGTAATTGTTTCTCCAAAGTGAAATGCGGTAGTTGTTCCAGCACGACAGGCATATTCCCATTCCGCTTCCGAAGGCAATCTGTATTTTTTTCCTGTCTTTTCTGATAATCTTTGGCAAAATTCTTCTGCTTCATCCCAAGTAACTTGCTCTACGGGTCGCTCATCACCTTTGAAGTAGGATGGATTTTTACTCATCACTTCTTGATACTGTTTCTGAGTAACTGGATATTTGCCCATGAAGAAGGATTGAACAGTCACCTCTTGTTGTGGTTTTTCTCTTCTAAAATATTCCCGATCAAATTTTTTAACAAGTCTTTCTATTTCCTCGTCTTCTGTTCCCATTAAGAATTTACCGCCAGGAATATCGACCATTTCTAGGTTTACACTATTGCCCAAATCTTCCTCAAAGAACTTGGCTTGTTTGTTAGAATCGCGTTCAACTATCTCTCCCTTTTGATCTACCGTTACAGTTTCAAACTTAAAAGAATCAAGTTCAGCTTCAGAAATAGAATACGTTGTCGCTGTAGTCTCTCCGCTTCCTTTTCCTGCCTGATTCTCTCTGCTTCCCGTCGCTGCCGCTCTTCTACTTCCTTCTGGGCAATAATTGGTTGTTCTATTTGCGAAATTTCTTCGTCAGTCAGTTGCAGAGATTGTTGTAAATTTCTTAACTGTCTTCGACTCGATTCACTTAGGGGAAATTTTTGCTCAACTGCTTGAGAGAAACTCTGCCGATACTGTATTAAATTCTGCTGATGCACCTCTGCTTGCTGCCTAAACTGATCGGTAACATCCTCCTCAATGGGCTGAATATCTTCATCCCTAAGTCCCAACATTCCCTGAAAATGCTTTAAATCATCCTTAGTTGCTTCACCCAAAGGGCTACAATAAACTACGACAAAGTAGGACAGGCTTGGACAAATCACCCCCTTAATAAGGTATCAAATCACTACTTGGGGGCTAAAAATTTGGGGTGATTTGTCCTC
>JAAUYM010083150.1_pt1 | contig 10892 bp, 10 predicted proteins | sample 7278001 | NCBI WGS metagenome assembly JAAUYM01 (sample SAMN14350224, study PRJNA611818) | marine sediment metagenome | isolation source: surface marine sediment (1.8m) | place: French Polynesia: Moorea | collected 2018-08
ACTCACTCGGTCCCAAGATACTGTCACAAAGATGGTTGGGGCTCGCGACCCTGGAAGGTAAAATCCCCAGTTGGTCAGATAAAACGAGTGATGCTCATAACAAGAGCCGTTACTGAATGAACGCAGAACGCAGAACGCTTCATTATGGACGCCAAGTTAGTAAAATGTGGTCTTTTTTTAAGTTATGTCCCAACCACCAAGTGACGCTTAATAAAGCACCGTCTGAGCACTGTCTGAGCAGGAGGAGGAGGTTCCAAACTGCGCAGGGAGAGCTCTAGTAGGACCTTCCTTCCTTTTTCCAAGAAAGTCATTTTTGGAAAGGATGAAATCCTCCAGTCACAACCCTCCTAAGAGTGAAGGCCCACCAGCAGTGCCATAGGGATGAGAAACTTTCAGGACTGTCTTCGCTTTGCACTTTTTTCAGTGCCTGCAATGCCCCCACAGCAACATATTTAGATATTTCCTGAACACCTGCAAAGCATTCATTCATAGCAGAGAGGAGTGGACCCTACAGTGGCTCTGCTTATCCTTGTGACCTTGTCCTGAAAACGGACGGCATGTGGGGGTGGCATCTTGGCACGGCATCCTATAAGGTGTACTGAGCATGCGCAGAAGAGGGAGAGTGAGAGAGGGGAGGGGAGGGGAGAGAGGGAGGCACTTTACGCCTGAAGGCACAAACGCGTCTGGTCGAATCGCAGAGGAAGAATTGCGCGCGCTGCCTCATCTGGCGACCCTGGCGGTCATGCTCATTGCTTTGGACTAGGTACAGCAGTTGTGCAAGAGTTACCAAGTACCTGGTACTTTTTTCACGCTTTTCAGAGTAGCCAGAATGTACTAGTACGTACAAATAAATAGTCAAAAGTGACAGTAAGGATAAAATCAACATATTTGCGTATGAAAAATGACTTTTCTGTGGAATGCAAACAAATGATTCAATAAAAGATTAGACATTTTTTGGTCTTTGCGTCTTTGAGCAATTTTTTGGGGCAAGGGTTTGCGATTTTCCTCCAAAAGTTTTGGTCACCCTTGTTGCGTCAGGAAGGCAGGTAGGTTGGTTTGGGACTTCCTAGTTCCTTGCTTGCCTGAAGACTGAAGAGGAAAAGAACAACAAAACCTGACGGTCAGTCGGCAAGGATGTCTCCCAACCCCGCCTCCGCCCCCGCCTCCTCCAAGTCCGCCCGGGACGACGACCAGGAGGCCAAGAGGGAGTTCAGCATCTGGAAGGTGAGGTTTTTGTTGTGTCCCCTGCTGGGCCCCGTACTCCTTCCAAGGTTGCCCGTTTGTGCCCTGCAGGAGGGCACCTGCGAGTTCCGCTGCGCCGTCTGCTCCTCCACCTTCAGCAGCACCCCAAAGTTCAACAAGCACCTCCACCTGAGGCACAAGATGGGACCGCTCAAATACGACCAAATGTGAGATAAAAATACTTTGCTTAAAGCACTTCATGCATAAAAAAAACCAAGAACATAAAAATTAGCTGGTGTTTTCACAATGAATGGATAATTTGAATGTTTTTTTTTTACTGGTCATGCTTGAAAATATTTGGTCTTTAGGTAGTGACCACGGTAGAAAAGAATTAACAGAACTCACAAAGTTTGATGGCATAAAAACAAACACAAAAAACGACAACAACAACAACAACAACAGCAATAACAGCAACAACAATAACAATAACAACACAACAACAGCAACAGCAACAACAACTCTTACGGATGTATGACCTGTCTGCCACCGGTAAAAAAAAAAACCACACCTTAAGATGTTTGTTTTTTTTGCACTGTTCCAAGGCACGGGTTGGAGTCCTCCCGGGTGAGGACCGGCTACCTGGACTGCGTCCTGTGTGGCAAGAGGGTCGTGTGCGAGTACGGGAGGATGAGGCTGCACTTCAGGTCTGCTTGGAAGAAGGGACGAGGGGGGAGGGGGGAAGCTGAAAATCGCTGGTGGTTTTTTTTTTTTAAATAAAAAAACTCACTTTCAACCATTCCATTTGGCAAAAATCGGCCATTGAAAGTACCACCTTGCAATCACTGACACATTTTACAGTCACTGTTTTCGCTTTACAGTCACTTTTCACTTTACAGTTCCTGTTTTTTACTTTACTGTACAGTCACTGTTTTTCTTAAGATGAAATAAGGTCCATCACAGAAAGCCTTTGGCATTTCAGGGACTGCCACGACAACCTGGAGCTAGCAGACTACTTCTTCCTCCACGTTTACAAGAAGACGCCTCCTGACGCTGTTCAAGGTGGGGCAAGCCAACAGGTCTTGAAGGAGGAGCGGCCTCCTTCAGCCAAGAGGGACAGGATCGGCGGTCGGGAAGCCGAAGACGACGGCGGCCGGAGCCTTGAGGTGGCTAGGCAGCGTCTCCAGCCAGAACTGGAGAACTTGTGGCAAGTGGAGAGTGGCCGGGCAGCAGCAGCAGCAGCTGGGCGCCAGTGTGGTGACGCCAGGCCTACTGCCGCCAGACCTACTGCAGATGAGGTCCAGAAGGTGGGGCAAGAAGAGCATGGCGGAGTTGCGGAGATCTCCGTGGGCCAAGTTTGTGCCGGGGCGGAGGAGGAGGTCATCAGAGCCGCGGGGGAGCAGTGTCCGCAGGGTCACGGCCACCTGCGGGATGGTCATCAGGCCAGGCCTCCTGCGCAGGATCAGACCATCAGGTTGGTCCCTCAGAACCGGCTCCTGCAGTCTCCGCAGGCGCAACGGAACAGCTTGCAACAACAACAACAACAACAGCAACCGACGATCCGACAGCGGCAGGCGCGTCCTCGCCAGCGGCAGGGCCGGAACCGTCGCAAGCAGCACCAGATTCTCCGCCAGGTGCTCCGGGCAGATCCTGTCCGTTTGTCCAGAAGAGTTGGCAAGTCGTCGACTCCCGGACGACCTCGAAAGAGGCTGGCGCCGCTGCTGCCTCTCCCCCCGGAGCTGCGGCACCTCGGACGTCAGACTGGAGCATCCGCGGGGGCACCGTCGGCAGCAGGGGCAACGGGAAGACCGTCGGCAGGACCGACGTCTACGACGACTACGCGCCATGTCGGTGGGCACGCCGCCGACCGCCACGAGATGACCCTGGACATCGAACCTGATGCGGAGTCGCTTGTTGGAGGCATTGTCAGTTTAGAGGACGAACTGGACGTCGGCGCACTCGTTGATCAGCTGTCGCCAGATTTCGGACTACCCGACGAACCTCTGCTTGAACCCTGGAGCGACTGCGAGCCGGCCAGAGAGTCCAGGCAGATCGCCAACCTCTGCAGTTTCAGGTGCCACTTTTGCTTCCAGGTGATCAGGACGTCTCGCGAGCTGATTCACCACCTGAGGAAGGACCACGGCAGCCAGGCCTCTATTTACGGGCGAGACGACCACCTCGAGAAGTTCCTGGTGGGGAAGGTGACCTACCGGTGTCCGATGGAATCCTGCGACGAGGACATCCTCTGCGACGAGAGGAAGATCATGATCCACGCCTACCGCAGGCACAGGCTCAGCCTCCCCAAGTTCATGGAGGCGGTGGGCCAGCCGGTGACGAGGCCTCCGAGGGGCCGGGGCCCCTTCGACGGGGAGTTCTGCGACGCGGTGGAGAACCGCTGCCAGTTCAGCTGCAACTACTGCGACTACCTGGGGTCGTACGGCGGCGTGAAGGGCCACCTGAAGACCAGGCACGGCACGGGCTGCGGGGCCGCCGACCAGACGGTCGTCAGGAAGGTCCTCTACCGCTGCCCACTGTGCCAGGCGGTCGTCCCGTGCGACAGGTTCACCATCTCGGCGCACACCACCCAGGAGCACGCAGTGGGGATCGCAGAGTTCGAGAAGTGGGTGGCGGTGGGAGTGGGCCGACCCGGCGGCGACCCGGAGGGCGGTCAGGTCGCTCCACTGTCGGGTCAGGAGAGCCACCCCAAGTTGAACAGCGCAGACACCGTCGTCACCTCCGTCGACGAAGTGACCAGGTAGGCAATATGCCACGAAATGTTTTTTTTTTCTTCATTTGCCGTTTGCCTACCCGACGGGTTTTTTTTGCCAGGTTTTTTTGGCCCACGTGTGATTTTATTATGTATTTTTAAAAATGACCCCACGCCCAAAAGCGTCACTATTTAATCCTCCTGGGGTTATTTTTGTCAAAGTAAAGAGTTTTTGCAGCTGTCAAAATCCTACCAGCAATCATACCAGTTATCCACCAGCGATCTTATCAATTATTAGTGGGGGCCACAAAATGATCAATCATGCCACTACCTCTAAGGCATGGGGAGGTAGGATAAGGCTGGCGTGTTTTTTCAAAAAAAAAAATACGGTCGAGTAATTGCTGTTGGCGCCACTAAATGTCTCCACAGGTCCGCGCAGGGACGCCAGCCTCGCCCTTCCACTCTCGGCATCCGTATCGACGACATGGGGGGGGGGATGCGATTTGTGAGGCGCTTGCATAACTGGACCTGGGACTCACCCTAACAACTGACAACAGCAGCAGCAGCAGCAGCTACAGATTTCTCAAGACCAACATCATGAAGTGCAGTTGGGGGGGAGGGGTCGATAATTTGTCAAACGTTAGATTTTTTTAGCTTTATTTCTACGTGTTTCAACATTGTTAAGATTCTCTATAACTGTTTAGGCTGTTCAGGTAGTACTCGTACGTACGTATGTCAGTATCTGAGACGTTGTATTTTTGTATAATTTTCTTGCCCTACGTATGTACCTAATGTTCCTAAGGCACAATGTTACTTGCAGCGAAGATCAATGATTGTTCATACTTTTTCAATGTGTACGTACGATTTATAGTTTTTTTTTCTTGAGCCGGTTTAGTCTTTAATCTCGAGCAACTTTACCAATAAAACACAACAGATCAACAAAACAGGTTGGGAACTACGTAGTTCTGTCCGACTAACTTTATTGCAAGGTTTACCTTTTTTTGTCAAAAGTTGCAATCTCACTAAGCCAACCCGACCAACACAAGACGCATGGAAATTTTGATGTGCCACATAGTAGGCAGAACATGGTAGGACATGCTACAGAGCTTATGCGGTGTGTGTTGGTCGGAAGTACCGTCACAAGCCGCACACGAAATAAATTTTAAAAAATCATGAAGACGCAGTCTCTCAAGACACCATTTGAGGGTGGGCGGACAAAAAAAAGCAATAAATTTCATATGGCAAACCTGGAGAGTTAATCCACGTGTCTGTCAAGTCTCCCCAAGAGTTTCTCTCTTTTATTAACAATCGCTGCTGAACAACTATAGTTTCAAACTTGAACAAAATGGAGTTATAAATCGTCTCTCTCTCACTGCAAGAACTAAGTCTGGACAACGCTTAGCTTAGAGCAGGAAGGGGGATTTTCATACTAGGTTTTTTTTGGCGTCTTCACATCTCAGTCCTGGAGAAGAACTTCTTGGAAAGGACGAGAGACGGAGACGAAAGTACTGTTTGTGAGGCAGTGCGGTGGCGTCCAACATATTTTTTTTTTCTCGGCACTCTTGAGCTCTCTGGGCAGAAATCCAGAAAAACCTGGCATTTTTTGTCTGGAGAATTTTTTTATGGGAGTCATCATGAGTAAATGGTCATGAGGATCATCTCCTCCAGCGACAGCGGGTTGCTCTTCATCTTGGTGTCGATGCTGTGGTAGCGCTCTGTTGAACAGAAGGACGACTTTATGCATATATATAGTACGTATATATTTATATTATATTGATATACTAATTATGGTATATTAATTTTCCCCTCACCGTGGGCCAGGTGGAGCCTGACCATAACCGTTATGTAGGACTCCGCGCTCAGGTGTTTGTTCTTGGCGAACCTCAGCACCAGGCACTCCAAGACCTGACACAAAGACAAAGAATTTTTTTAACTGAAATTATGGAAAAGAGAAAAAAAATCTGTTGTTGTTATACTTTGTTGGAGACCGTGATTCCCGCCTCCCAGAGGATCAGCCGCAGGTTGAAGGAGGAGGTCTTTGAACTGCTGCCGCTTCCCGGGAGGTACTTCACGAAGGCGTTCTGGAGACGGGCATAAAAAGATTTTTTTAGGGGGGGGGAATCAAAGTGTGGATTAAACAAACAAAAAAAAAATTGCCTCACCCTCCAGAACTGCAGCATGTGCAGCAGTAGAGGAATCTCCATGAGGTTGACTCTGCCGCTGATGTTGTAGTCCCTGAGCATGACCAGGCTCTTGCAGAGCTCCAGGCTGGGCTTCTCTAGCAGGTAGGACTTCCAGTGGCCCTTCAGGATCCTCTGCAGGGTGGAGGCGTCCACCTCCGGCGGGTACTTCATCACCAGCTTGCTCAGCAGGATGCGACTCTCGGACTGTAAATAATAAAAATGAAGGGGTTTTTTTTAATATCAAGTGGCATATTTCGGAGAGAAAATGTTGCACTTTTCTCTAAGTCGCATTAAAAAATCGCAACTCAGTATGACAAAAAAGTCGCATTATACTCACGTATTTAAAGCTTTCTTCGAATTCTGCGAGTATGTTTCGGAACAGCATGTTGTCCTCGTTGACCTCCCAGATGTTGCTCTGCTCGTCCGTGAGGATCCTGAGGAGGAACTTGCCGTCGCAGTTGGGCACGCTGGTCTGCGGGACCACGATGTAGTCGCCCGGCGGGAGCGTGAAGAAGGTCACCACCTCCCGGGCCACAGAGTGGTTCGTCACGTCCAGCGGTTGCTGAAAAGGAAGAGGATCGGAGGATAGCAGAGTCACGTACTGTACTAATACAATTTGTTTCCTTGAAAAACGAGCTCTTGTCCCGTCGGGTTGTGGCACGCTTTCATGAAGAAAAAAAAACATATCTTACATGTTCCGCGACGTAGAGCGGCGTCAGCCTGGTCATGTGCGGCGGGACCTCGTAGACGGCGAACCCGATGTGGTGCAGCTTCTTCCGCTTCCTCCTCCTCTTCCTCTCGGCCGCGCCGCCGCCGCCGCCTCCGCCGCCGCCGACCTTGGAGGACCTCCCGGTGGTGGCGCCGTCGGCCGCGTTGGTCTCGTACTGCTGCGTGACGCTGACCACCACGTGGCACTTGACGTTGTTGGTCCTGGGGATCTGGATGTGGAACTGCGGGTTCATGGCTGTGGTGTCCACGTGCTGCGGGGACCCGCCGGCGTTGTACCCGGACCTCCACCTCCTCCGCGCGAGGACGGCCCTCCAGGGCTTCTTGCTGTGCAGCGCGGACTCGCTCATCCAGTCGTCCGGGCCGATGTGGACCAGGTCCAGGTGGGAGAACTGGCGGGCGAAGTCGTCGAAGGCCATCCAGAACTCGCCCTCGTTCCGCACGCGCGCGGACAGCAGCTCCTTGTCCCTTCAGGACGTTAATAATAATAATAATAATAAAAAGGCCAGGTTGGCCAGGAGACCTGACCAGGCTAGGAAGGTATAGTCAGTCCCACCTGTCTGAGAGCGAGTCCCACTCCCACGATCGCTCGCTCCAGGGCCCGTTCCACTCCCCCTTGCCCCACGGGTTGCGGAGCCTGACTAGATGGGTGTCGCCTGACAATAAAAAAAAACCCATATTTTTTTACGCCAATCCGTGGTGAGGATCGCTTGTAGCCCCTGTTGTTACCCACCCAGTTGTCCCCTGACCCTGGCGAGACCGGTGACGCTGTAGGCGTGCCTGGTGATGAGGCCGTTGCGCAGCCGCAGCTGCCGCTTCGTGTCGTGGTGGCCGCGGCTGTCCTGAAAAAAAAAAGTAACGTGGGAAGAATTTGCTTTATAAAAAAATATGCGTCATACAGTACACCTCTTCTCCCATAAACTCACAATGTTTATGCTTGCGATGAGGAGTGTGGACCGCGGCACGGCCGAGTTGAGCACCTGGTAGGTGAGCAGCCTGTCCTGGCTGCTGAGCGAGAAGCTCTGCACGATCCCGCCGGTCAGGTCCTGCAGCGCCCGGGTGGTGAACCCGGAGTGCAGGGACTCGTAGCAGCCGTACAGCTTGGCGTAGGCCTTCTCCAGGAGGGCCGCCCAGAACTCGGCCGGGTCGGTGGAGTGCATGTAGACCAGGCGCCCCTTGTAGGTGGGCAGGCGGTCGTCGATCAGCACCTCCACCCAGTCGCCAAAGTGCCAGAAGCGGAAGCTATGAAGGAAGAAGGAGGAGGTCGGACAACATGTGTGGATCAGGTTCGGCTTGGACCCGACGCGATTTTTCCCGACTCACCGAAAGACGCCGCAGTAGCCGTGGTCGAAGTTCTGGTCGGGCGGGACCACTCGATCCAAGAACCTGTGGGCGAACGGAACCTGTGGCAACAACAACAACAACAACGGCGACAGCAGCAACAACAAGAACGCAAAGAACAACAGTAGCCACACTAGCAACAGCAGCAGCATTAGCAACACCAGTAACAGCAGCAACAATTGCAACAACAGCGACAGCAACAACTGCAACAACAAAGTCTGGTGTTTCTCTGCCGTCAGCTGCATCAGCATCAGCATCTGCGCTGACCTCGGTGTGAGCGTGAGCGACGACACCGCCGCCAGCAACCACGGGTCGCCCTGCTCCCCCTGCTCCACGTCGAACCTGGTCGCCCCCTCAGCGATGAACTTGGGCCTCTGGCAGATCTCCTGGAGGGAGGAGAGATTATATTACAGTGTATATAGAGCCAAATGATCCAAACGGCCCGAATGACCCCAAATAACGTCAGATCCTCGGATTTTGAACAGATTTTTTCCCCCAGGGTGTCCAAATAAGTGGAGTCTACTGTACTACATACTGCAAGTTGCCCTTGCTCTTCCTCTAGCACTCACGTGCGGCCTGAGCCAGGTGATTGGGTAGAGCGGCGGCTTCTTGCTCTTGTAGATGGACCTGCTGGCCGGCGGGAAGTCCGTGTCCTCGAAGAGCTGGCCGCGGTCCCGGCAGAGGCGCTTGATGTGCTGGTAGTTGGTCTTCTGCAGGCGACGCTGGAGGCTGCGGTCCATCGTCCAGTACCTGGCGGTGGCCGTGGTGGTGGTGGTGGGAGTTGGGGAAAAAAAATTCTGATGACATTTCTCAGAAGATAATAAGCACAGTAGAACACGGATAACTGGATCACTGGAAAAATAGACTTAGGAGGCTTCTTCATTTCCTTCACTCTTAAGGTGGGTCCCAAAGTGATCCACTTATCAGCGTTCTACTGTACGGTACATAGTACTGTAGTATTGTCTTCTGTCTACTGGTACAGAAGTCTAATTATCAGTAATCGGTCGCCAAACTCTGAGCCAGAAACATGTGGCAAATCTTCAAGGAAAAATATGCCAAACTCATGATTTCATTCATTTTGCATCCCAAACAAGTATCAAAAATTTTAGTACAACTAAGCCTAGACAGGAGAATTTCAGATTGCCAACCTCAAATGCTAAAAATCTCAGAAAAAGAGTTCCCATTTGTTGTCAGAATGTCGCCCAAAAAATCCCTGACCTGGAGAGCGTGGACTGCTTGTCGTCCATGTTGGCGGCCTTGCTGCCCCCTCCCATGAACCCGCCCCCGATCCAGTGCTTCATGGTGCCGTTGGACTGCTGGTGCTGGTGGTGGTGCGAGGACGGGAGGTGGCCCTGGCTGCGACTGGGCTCTTGGAGACCGGGCAGATCTGGGGGAGAGAGAGAGAGAGAGTGAAGAGGGGGAAAAAACACGGCAAAAATTGTGGTGTTTTGATGCAGGAACGCGGAAATAATTGGTTTATCCGAGTCGATATTTTGCAAAGCCGATTTTTAGGGGTTTTTTATGGGAATTCACGCGCTAAGTAGGCAAACACCGGGGAAAAACATTTCTGTTTCTCCCCTCTTAAATTCTTTTGATTTGGGGGGGAGGCAAGAAAAACTATTTCGACATTTTTTGTTCTTTTATGTTCCCTTCAACCCCTCCAAATGAAGTACAGTAAAACTCAGGTTTAAGAAAGTCAGTTTTCTGGCAGACATGCCGTACATACCACTTCCCGTCTCTTTTACCTGCGAAGCCGTCAGGTCATTGAACGCAACAAGTTGTTGTCATTCTTCTTCTTCTTGTTTGAAACAGATGTAGACAGTTTAAATGTGTGCACATGGACGCATTTAAACTGTCCTCCCCGCCCCCCGCCCCCCGCCAACAACTCTATTTGAGGTGGGTGTCCGCACTTTCACGCCGCAGGTCTTTGAACAGAGTCTGTTCTTGTTGCTTCATGTCCAATGGCTTCATCCGGACTTTCTTAAATCCCCGTCACGTCGACAAAACAGCTGTGTGTGCAGAACCCAGTTCTGCGACAACGTGACTTTGCTGCTTTTCTTTTTCTTTTCATTTTTTTTTCTCATCATTGAAACCGGAAAGATATTTCAAACCGTGTCTGCGATTCAGTTTCGGGAAAGAGGAGAGAGAAATACTATCTGGAATATGAGACCATATGTGCGCCCATGACTTGAAAGGCGGGGGGGAGGGGGGAAGGAAGTTTCCTTTTTGAGCTCCCAGTGACAACTGAGACTCTATTTTTTTTGCATCGCAGGTCTTGGATTGAACTTTCTTCCTGTTCTCGTTAGAGAAGAGTTATAAGAGAAAATAATGTGCCGGCTGCGTGGAGTGATGATAATTGCGGTCAATCGCTGCCAGAACTTTTTGCTACCACGTCAAGTTTTTTTTTGCTGTGTTCTGTGGTAGCACAGCACATGACCTGACCTACAAAAATTTTTATCCCACTACGCCACATAGCAGACCAAAAAAAGGGGAAGTAAAACCACTTGAATTTCCCACCTAAGTTGGCAAAGCACTTGTTGTTCTGACTGGCGCCTGTACCAACAACAACTTGTACCACCAGCAGCATACTTTCACTTCTCTTGCAGACAGGTCGCTCCTCTTCCTCCTCCTCCTCCTCCTCCTCCTCCTCCACCACCGCCTCCTCCACCTCCTCGTCCTCCACCACCACCCCCACAACCACAACAAACGCAAACACGACAACAACGCCAAAAAAAAAACCAAACACAAAAAAAAAA